>ENA-UOJH01001035-UOJH01001035.1-human-gut-metagenome-genome-assembly--contig:-C148-NODE-1035-length-22376-cov-138.202724_pt1 | contig 22376 bp, 15 predicted proteins | sample MGYA00242345_ERZ723892 | MGnify/ENA metagenome assembly ERZ723892 | reverse complement strand
CAAGCCCATTGGCAGAATTAAGTATGCACTAAATTAATTCCGCCAACAGGTTAAGTAAATAATATTATGTCAGATTTAGGTTATGGTTTTTACCCTACTCACCCTGGTGAAGTAGTAAAAGACGAATTAGAAGAGAGAGGCATATCACAACGTAAGTTTGCAGATAGCTTAGGGATGGGCTATAGTGTGCTGAACGAAATACTAAATGCCCGCAGACCCATCACTACAACAACAGCATTGATGTTTGAAGCAGCATTGGACATCCCTGCAGACTCCCTCTTGAAAATGCAGATGAAATACAATATGCATACGGCGATGAATGACAACACACTGCATGAAAAGCTGAAAGCAATCCGCCGCATTGCAGCGGTATTTTAAGAACACATACTACACAAAGAAAGCGCCTCGCTTGGAAATAATCCAAGCGAGGCGCTTTTTGTATTTGGGTTGTCCGATAACACCAAGGGGGTGCACTTCTTGCGTTGTTGGTGCACTTCTTGCTCTGGCAAGCGGCAAAGCCGAGCGGAGACAAGTGCACCCCCTAAAGTTTACTTCACGATCTTAACGCCGTTCACAACGTATACGCCGCGCTTCAGCGGACGGAGCGATGTGGCGTTCTTCATCACGAGCTTGCCGTCTATGGTGTAGACATCAACCGGATGCTGAGCGTCGATTGTAACGCCGTTGATAGCGGTCTGGCAGTCGTCAGAAGAAACGCTTACCGACTCGCCACCGGTGTACACAGCCGAAACGCTGTAGCGTGTAGGCTCTGCCTGCGGGTCGTAGTTGACGGTGTAAGATGTAGCGGTAGCCGGAAGCTGCTCAATCATCTTGTCGTTGCGATATACGCGGAAGCCTTCGAGCTTGCCGAAGCCAGCCTTGTAGACGATGTCGTCGAGCAGCAGCATGTAAGCGTTATCTTCATGTGTAGCGCAACGTATTGCGAAGTAGCTTGCGCCCTCAGGCAGGTCTACTGTGTAAGAGTCCCACTTGCCGCCGCTGTGTGTGAAGGTCTCGAGCTTCTTGAAGTCGGCATGGTCGTTGGTCTTGTCAGAGTAGTAAACCTCGATGGTCTGCGGATAGCGGATGTTCGACGGGTCTGGCTGACCGTTGTTAGCCCAGAAGAGCACAGTCTGCGCCTCGCCAGAGAGCATCGGCGAGATGAGCCAGTTGTCGGCATCGTAGTAAACGAACTTCTTGTTGACAATCTCGCGAGCGAACATAGTCATCAGACACTTCTCACCACCGTGAGGCTTGAGAGTGAAGTTCTGCGAAGTGATACCGTCCTGGATAGCATCCGGGTTGAACACGATATAGTTGTACAGCTCGTTCTCGTGCGGGAAAGGCATACCCTGCGAGCCCCACAGACCGCCAGTCTCACCACTCTTGATAGAAGAATAGGTAGTCCAGTCGCCGAACTGGTTGATAGTCCAGTTGTCGTAGTTCTCGAATGTCTCGCGATTCTGGATGCTTGCCGGAGTCGGAACGCTCCAGTTCATGGTGAGCTTGCTTGCAGCCTGGTCGTTTGTAGCCGAGAAGTTTTTGGGCGAAGGAATGCCCGACTCAGCGAGGTCCACCATGCAATTAGCCGTGTTGTCAGCCTTATACTGGTCAGCAGCATACTCTACGTCAGCCACGAGGCGCAACTTAGACGACTGGCTTGTAACGTTGCTCTTCACGTCTACGGTGAACGACTTTGTCTGGAGCGGCTTGAGCACCTCTGTCACGGTCTGGTCGAACGCCAGAGTGCCGTCAGCGGTGAGCATCACGCGATAGTTTGAAGCATCCTTCTCGCCGTTGTTCGTCACCGTTACCGTAGCCTTGCCCGACACGCCTCTCTTCATCTTGGCAGGAGCCGAGATGCTCACAGCGAGGTCGTTGTCATAGATGCTGCGAACACAGATATCGTCGATGCGAACAACGCCGTATGTGTCAGCCTCGCCTACAAAGGTGAGCATCACGTAGTCTGCCTTAGCCATCTCTGCCGGAATCTTGAACGATGTGCGGCGCCAGTCCTCAGCCTTTCCGCTGAGCTTAGAGTAGTCGACGGTGCCGATGAGCTTGCGTGTGCCGTCAGGAGTCTGAGCGTACACCTTGAGAACGCAGTTCTTGCCGGTTGTGCCATTGTAGCTGAAGAACACAGCCGGGTTGTTGGCACCAGCGAGAGCTATCTTGCCAGAACTGAGGTCGGCAGTACCGCCCTTGCTGAACGATGTGAACGCGCGGCAGTGGCTGTCGCCGTCGCTTGAGGTCTGTGTATTAAGGAGGAAACCGATGCCGCCTTCCTCGTCGAGACCGAGCGACCACCACAAGCTGTTAGCCTCGCCCTCAGCGAAGTGAGAGGTGTAGGGCAGCGTGTAAGCCTTGCCGGTAACGATTGGCGAAGACATTACATGCTCGCTCTCGCCCTTGCTGTTCTTTGCGCCTACAGAGTAAAGACGCACAGCCTGCTCGCCCTCGGTAGTGTTGAACTTCTCGGTGAACGAGTTCTCTGTAGCCGAGCCAATGAGCTGCTGGCTTGTTACGCCGTCAGAGATGCGCACGCGGTAAGCGTTGTACGTTACGTCGTCGGTGATGACAGCGCCACCGTTTGTGCCGCGATTAGAAGCCTTGTCCCATGTGAGCTTCACGCCGGTCTTCACGTCGGCAGCGTTCACGTTTGTGAGCGGAGCCGGCTTGTCGAGACCTACGTATCCGGCGAATACGGTCGGTGTGCCTGCGCCTGCTGCGGTGTAGGCTGTGATGGTATAGTTGTTGAAGCCAGCTACCGGCGAGTTGTCCTCGCAAGAGAGAGTAGCTCCAGCCTTGCTTGCTCCGAACTCCTTAACGGTTACGCCGTCGCGTGTCACTACAACCTTTGTTACGTCTGTGAGCGCCTTGCCTGCTACGGTCTTCTTCGGCAGTGTGAAGCTGAGAGTAGCCTTCAGCGCTGTTGTCGGGTCGGGTGTGAAGGTCAGGTTCTCCACGGCAGCCGGTCCGTTGAGGTGTCCGTTGTCGACGATAGAGAAGTCCTCCACGTAGATATAATCCATCGCCTTGTCGCTGATGGCATGTATGCCAAGGAAGAACTGCTGAGCGGCAGAGGTGCGAATCTCGCTGTCGTATGTAGTGCTTGTAGCCGGCAGCTTTGTAGCTGCGAGGAAGGTGTTAGTGAGACTTGCTACGTCCTGCTTCGTGCCCCACTTAGCCTCTATCTTCTCGGGGAAGTAAGCGCTTGAGCTGCGTGCTGTGAACGCCACCTTATAAGAGTGGTTAGCCTCGAGCTGTATGGTCGGAGTGATGAGCCAGTCGTTGGCGCTCTTGCTATCAGAAGTTGCGTAGTAAGCGCTCTGCTTCACCTCGTGCCAAGCCCATGTCTTGCCGTCGTTGTTCGAGTCGACAACCTTGAAGAGGTCGAACGCAGCCTCTGTAGAGAAGTCCTCGTAGTAAGGCGGCACGATGTTGTCGCCGTAAGAGACGGCGCCGGTGCGACGCTCTGCGCCACGCTTTGTGCCGTTGACGGGGATAATGCCGTAGTAGTAGTTGCGCAGGCTCTTGTCCTTGATAGTCTCCGAGAACGACGAACCGCTGATGTTTGTGCCTACGGTCTTTGCGTCGGGATAGCGCACGATGTCGTAGCGCAGCTCGCCGAGGTAGCCGTTGTGTACTGAGCCCGAAGGCTTGCCCCATGTGACGGTTGCCTTACCTGCGTCGTCTATCTTCAGACGTGCGAACGACACCTGGTTAGGCTCGTCGTAGCCTACGTATGCCGATGTCTTGGCTGCCTTGCTCTTGCCTGCTGCATTAGAGAATGTAACGGTGAAGTTGTTCAGTCCTTCAGGAGCGGTTATCTCCTTTGTTGTAGACGAGTTGGCAGGCATTGTGCCGGTGAGCACCTCTGTCTTGCCCGAGCGTACCGAGTAGCTCACGTCGCCGCTGAGTGTCTGTCCGCCGTATGTCTTCGACGGTGCTGAGAGCGACACCCATCCCTTTGTTGACGGACCGTCGAACTTCACAGAGAAGCCTGAAGGTGTGCCCGGCGCTGCTGCGTCGGGTGTTGCCTCGGGTATTGCCATACCGAGTATCTGCTCGTTGTGCGGGAAGTCGGCGATGAGTGTTGCCTTACCAGTCTTGAGGTCTACCGAGTAGAGTGCGCCCTTGCGCTCTGCGTCGTATGCAGCCCAGTAGAAGGTGTCGTCGTCCTGGTCGATGGCGCCGCTCTGGGTGTAGCTCTTCTCTGACGAGGGAGCTACGTATACGCCGGTAGGTCCTACCTCGGTTTCTTCGCCGGTGATGGTGTTGAGCTCGTAGAGAATGCCGTCGGTGGCGATGCCGTAGACGCGTTCCTCAGAGCTTACGCCCATTGCCACGAACTTGTGTTTTGACGGACCTATCGTTGTGCGGTCCATCTCGTTGTAGTCGATGATGCCGAACTCGAACGACGACATATCGCTGGTATAGAACTGGCCGTATGCCTTGCCGGTGAGCTGACTGGTGGCTGTGGCTGTAGCGATGAGCGATGGGTCGCTAACGAGATCGGGGGCGAGCTCAGAGTGCCACTTGCCTTCGGTGTTGAACTGATAGTACTTCACTACGAGCTTGCCCGTCTCTTGCGACATCGAGAAGTGTACGGCGTGGTACTTGCCGTCGTAGTAGGAAGAGCCGCCGTTAGGCGACATAGTGCGCGAGTCCTCTGTCTTGAGGTCGCGGAAGTTGCCCGCCGTTGCTGCGTCGAACGCCATGTAACCAATCTGCTTGCTGGCTGTAGGGTACGCGTTGGCGTTGTTCATGTAGCCCCAGAGGTCGCGGCTGGCTGCACGCGCTGCTGCCTTCAGCGGACTGAGGAAGTTAGCACCGGCTTTCGCAGCCTGTGCTTTTGTCTGTGCCGATACCGGAAAAGCCGCCATAGCCAGTGCTACGGCAGCTATCGCAGAGGCAACAGAACGTCTGTTTCTTCTGTTCATAATATAGTATTTGATGTAAGTTGTTATGTCTTTGATTGTTACAAGTAGATATATTTTGCAAAATTAGACATAAATGCGCAAGTAGACAAGCATAAAAGGTTTATTTAACACAATAAGCCCGTGTTTGGTCGCGCAGGTTCAACAAATCTACCACGATGTTCACTATGCTCACTACCGCAAGGCATACAAGGCCCGAGACGAGCACGAGCGCTGCATATCGCGAATACTGTCCGAGTGCTACGAGCAGGGCGTTCTCCACGCCGAACGAGAAGAGTGGCTGTTCGGCTGGCATGGCGAGCATCAGGGCTATAGCGCCTCCGCCCAACACGATGCCCAGCACGAAGGCAGCGAGCATGGCGTAGCGGTAGCGTCTGATGCAGGCTTCTTCGTGCTGCTTCAGATACTCCACGGCGTCGAGGCGCTTCTCGAGTCTGGCGATGAATGCGTCGCCGTCGTCGAAGGTGGGTCGGGCTGCGAGGAAGAGTTCCTCAAGTGCTTTATCTTTCTTCATACGTTCAATATTGTTTTAAGGTTGTCTCTGCCGCGCGAGAGTTGCTTCTTCACGGCGTCTATGGTGCAGTCGGTGATGTCGGCTATCTCCTTCACCGAGTAGCCGCTCATGTAGAACATCACCACTGCCGAGCGCTCTTTGGGCGAGAGCGTGGCGAGCGCCATGTACAGCTCCTGATGGCGGAAGGCGGAGTCGGCTGTGGCGACTGACGCCACGGAGCGCGCTGCGCTGATGTCGTCGAGCGTGCGCATGCTTGCCTTGTGGTTGAGGAAGGTGTTGCGCGCTATCTTTAACAGCCACGCGCGGAACTTACCCTCGTCCCTATAGCCAACCGACGAGAGGTAAGCCTTCACCAGCGTCTCCTGCGCTATGTCGTCAGCGTCGTCGCGCTTACCGCAGCAGAGGGCGAGCAGAAAGCCTCGCAATGCCTCCTGCTCGCTCTTCACAAGCGTTATGAATTGTTCTCTCGTCATACGTTGTTATTCTTGCTTCATGTTCTGCTGCTCTGCCTCCATCTCCTTCGCGAGCATACGGCGGCCTACGAAGTAGCTCACGAGGAAGGCGATGCCAATGGCTATCAGTGCTGCGCCTACGACAGTGATGAAATCTTCGCCCTGCACGCCGAGGAAGAAATAAAGCACCATGAAGGCTACGCCCATAAGACAGCAGGCACAGCCGCGCTCGAGTCTGGCGAGCAGCTTCTCCTTGATGAGCTTCTCCGACTTCTTCAGGTTCTTCATGAGCTGTTCCACGTCGATGTCGGGGTTCTTCTCCAATACGGCGAGCACTATCTCCTTGCGGTTGCGCTCGGATGCCAAAGCACTCCTGAACAAGATTGCTACAATGGCGATAGGGAGCACTACTGCCACTCCTATCGGAACTAAAATTTGTACTAACCAAAACATAATCTTTTGTCGTTTTTAATTGTTATACTTGTTATTTTTTATGTCACTATGTGCAGAAGCGGTGCGTTTGCTGCTTATTTCTAAAGCGGCTTGTTTGTTGCTTCTTGCTGAACCAGTTCATTTATATAACAAGCGGCACGGGCAAAAGGTGACATTGCACGAGCAAAAATAATGAAAACGATGAAACATATATTTACCTTTATAATCTCTTCTGCTCGTCCTTGCCTGCGCCCTGTCCCTTATACCTTGAGCGTTTGCTGTTGAAGAAGTAGTTCAATTGCAGTTCTACGCCGCGTGTATAGGAGGTGCTGTTCTTGTTGCCCTCAACCCTCAGCGTGCGAATGCTCCAGCGGTCGCGCTGACCGTTGAAGATATCGTTCACATAGAGGTTGCAGGTGAGCGTTCCGTTGAGGAAGCTCTTGAACGCACGCATATTCACCGATGTGTACGACTTGTGCTCCTGCGATCCGCTGTCGTAAGCAGATACCGCAGCGCCTTGCAGAGAGAACCACAAGGTTTTGTTGATGACAAACCGGTTCATCAGACTCGCCAGGAACTGCGGCTTGCGCAACGCTGACAGATAGTCGTATCTGCGGGCGTCAAAGAACTGCTGGTCGTAGGCCAATATCAGTTGCGGCTGATAGAAGCCGAACTTCGGCTGCATGACGAGCGACACTGCGAGGTTCTGCTTGTGGTCGATGTTGCGCCAGTAAGAGTAGGAAGCCGCCTGCTGCTTGTAGATATCGTACATCCAGATCATGTAGTCGCTCGTATAGGTATAGTCCAGACTGAGGTTTATCCACTTCCACATCGCCATAAACTCCACCTCATGGTTGATAGCCGGCTGCAGGTCGGGGCTGCCGCTCTCGTAGGTGAAGCGGTTGTCGTACTGCTGATAGCTGCGCAACTGACTGTAAGAAGGTCGATTCGTCTTCTTGCTGTACGCCATCTGTATCGCCCAGTCGCCCTTGTTCCATCCTACATAAGCGTTCGGGAAGAAGTCGTTGTACTCGCGGCTGACTTCCTTGTCGCGCACGCCAAATGAATAGAAGTCCGACTTCACGTGCTCGTATCTGATACCGGCACCAGCCATCCAGTTGCCGAGATTGAGTCCGTAGGTCAGAAATCCGGCGATGTTGTTCCCCTTCATCTTGTTCTCCGAATCGTCGATGTAGCCCTCGGGGTTGTGGCTTTCGGCATTCACATGCGAGCGGCTCTGCTCTGCTCCGAACGACAGCTCTCCCTTCCAGAGTACTCTCGTAGCCACAGCCTTCCACGCCCACATCCTGCTGCTTTGGCTCGACGATGTGTTGACGGTGCGTTCCTCAAGAGTAGAGCTTTCCTCTGCGATGTGCTGTCCTTGCTCACCTTCGAATGAAAGTACGTACCGTCGAGGTCAAGATGCCATTTGCCTATCTGTCCTACATAATATATGTCGGCGTTCAGGTTGTTGCTATCGTAGTCGTATGCGGTCTTTTGGCTGACTTCGCCTTGCAGAGCATCGTTTCTGAATACGTTATAGTTGGAATTCATCGACGCGTCATACTTCAATGTCTTGTTCAGACTGACAGACATGCCTACGGAATGGTCTTTGCTGAAGTCGTAGCTTAGACTTGCCGACGGCAGGAAAGACTGGGTGCGACAGGAGAACTCGCCGTGCTGAACGGTCTTTTGCTTATAGTCAGTCATATTCAGCACACTCGTGAAGTCGGTTTTCTCAGCAGAAAAATCGTTGTTGTAATAAGGATAAAGGTTCAGTTCGAAGCCTTTCTTGCGATAAGTGGCAGACACGCCTCCCGCTTCGGCAGACTCCTTGAAGTAGCTGCCGCGAACGGGTACAAAGAAACTCATAAAGTCTTCAAGACGCTTGATGGTGGTGATGTTGATAACCGAGCCTACTCCTGCGCTGTAGCGTGCGCCGGGAGCCGTGATCACTTCCACCGACTTGATATCCTTTGAGGTGAGCTGGCGTAGTTCGGTGTCGCTCTTCAACGGTCTTCCGTTTATATATATCAGCGGACTGCCTTTTCCGAAAACATAGACAGCTCCCGACGAGGTTACATTCACACGCGGCAGCTCTGAAAGCACGTCGAGTGCTGTTCCTGCCTGCGAAAGCAACGATTTCTGAACGTCGTAACTCATTCCGCCCGGCGTCATCTTCATGGCTGGGCGTGCCGCTTCTACCACCACTTCCTTAAGAATGTGGCTGTCGTGACAGATCACGATGTCACCCATTCGTTCTTCCTTTACGGCAAGATACCTTGTCTCATATCCTACGCACGACACCTTCAGCAAGCAGCTGTCCTGGTCGTACGAGATAGAGAACGTGCCGTCGTCGGCCGTCGTCACACCATTGATGTATGTGGAATCAGCCGAAAGTAATACTACGTTCACGTAAGCTACCGGCTTTAAGCTCTCGTTGACTATACGACCTGTCGCGTTCTGTGCTTTTGCAGCGATAACTGCCAAGCACATTGCGGTTATGATTAGTGCTCTTTTCATTGTGTGTTGTGTTTTACATGTATATCTTCAACTTATTCTTTCACATGCAAAATTATACAAATTATGACATTTTGCAAAACACAAAAGTGTGTTTTATCAGAAGCACAATAACATTTAATACGTTTTGGCACACTTTTTGCGAAACGATATTTGCACGTTTTGACCCTTCATATCTCGCGAAAAACCAAAAACGAAATCCGTTATCGGTTTTTCGCGAGTTTTGAGCGTGCAACGATAAACGACTGTTTTACAACACATTGCAGTGTTTTCTCCAAAAGTGTGCAATTTTTACTTCGGCAAAATCCAACTTTTCGTGAGACTTTAGATGGTGAAAGCATAGGTTTTACTGGGTAAAGTCTCAAGAGTTACAGTGTAAAGTCTCACGAAAAGCGGTGTAAAAGCTATCGTTTTACACTAAAAAGTCTCAATTTTTATTGCCTTTCATCCTACTTTCGCCTTTTTAAACCTAAAAACGCGCCTCTCATTTCTCTATAATGAACCTTTTCGCGGAGGTGACTTGTACAATATTTGCATGGGGTTAAGCGGATTACAAAAAAGTTTTTTTTGAGTATTTTTCGGATTAAACGGATGCTAATGTAGGAGGGTATGGCATCCCTGCCGTACCCACAAGGGGGTGCACTTGTCTCAAGTGCACCAACGTAATAAAAAGTGTACTGCTTGCTCGGTCGGTGCACTTGAGACAAGTGCACCCCCTGAAAATAGCATCCGCGTTATGTCAAACAACGGATTTATCGGATTAAACGGATTTGTTGGCGGCGTAATTATCGGATTAAACGGATGCTAATATAGGAGGGTATGGCATTCCTGCCGTACCCACGCAGCCACTAACCTCCAGGGGGTGCAGCTGTCTCAGCTGCACCAACAAAGCAGACGGCATTCATATGCCTGATTGGTGCACTTGAGACAAGTGCACCCCCTGAAAATAGCATCCGTTTAATCTGCTTGTTTATTCAACGCACCCATCGAATCCGTTTAATCTGTTTAATCCGCTGTTAAATTTCCACAGCAAGAAAATCCGCTTTCAATCCGCTTTCAATTCATCGCACCATAACCATCTGTGTGCATCTGTGATATCCGTGGGAGAACATAGCAGCAGAAGGTTCTGTGAATTCGGCGTGTTCTGTGGGAGAATAATAATACAGAAGGCTACATGGGTACGGCAAGAATGCCGTACCCACAAGTGCACCCCCTTGGAGGCATCCTACAGACCTACGCCCCACTTCTTCAGCTGCTCGAAGTCGATATCGGAGAAGCCGGCTTGCTTCAGCGTTACGGAGCGGTTGTGGTCGTTGAGGTAGCGGCGGGCGCCGCAATGGTATGTAGGATTGGCGAGCGAGAGCGGCATCACGTCGGCGACGCACGGCGCACTGATGCCTGCGATGGAGAGCATCGTCGGGAAGACAGACGCGCTCGACTGCACATCCTTGGCGCGGTTGGCGTTGAGCGCCGACACAACAGCAGGATACTCCGCACGGTAGGAAGCCGAGGTCCAGACGAGGAGCGGCACATGTATGCCGTGCGACGCCGGCGTGGGCGAAGCGTGCAGGAAGCGCTTGCGATAGTCGTCAAAGATATTCTCGCCGTGGTCGGACGTGTAGAGCATTGCCGCCTGCGCCCCACTCTTGCCGAGCATCGTGATGATGCTGTGCAGCACGTAGTCGGTCTGACAGATAGTGTTGTCGTAGGCGTTCAAGAGCTGCGCACGGTTCTTCGGCTCAGCCTCCGTCGGCGTGTCGGGCAAGAACTTGGCGCGACTCTGCGGATAGCGGTCGCGGTAGTTGAAGTGCGAGCCGTACGTATGCAGCACTATCAGCTCCTTCTTACGCTTCTTGGCGAGGATGTTCTTCACGTAAGGCAGCAGACGCTCGTCGCTGGTCTGCGCCGTCACATCGCCAGTGATGACGCTAACAGCCGAGCGGATGAACACGAAGTCGTCTGCCTCATCGCCGAAGAAGTCGATGAACGAGTGGTTGGGCTGCTGGTTGGAGATGAACGAGGTGTGGAAGCCTGCCTCGCGGAACGCCGTGATGAGGCTTTTTTCGCGGTACAGACGCGCGTGGTTCTCGGCAGAAGCCGCTGCGAGCAGCATCGGCACACTCTTGTGCGTGGTGTTCGACTGCGAGAGCACATGGCGGAACACGCTGAGTCCGTCGGTCTTAGAGAGCAGCGGATTGGTCTCGCGCTCGTAGCCGTAGAGCTGGAAGTTGTCGGCGCGTGCCGTCTCGCCAATGACGAGCACGTACACCTCGGCAGAGTCGGCGTCGTGAGCCGAGCGGGCGTTGAAGCGGAAGGAGGCTACATTCTTGCGGTAGTCGGCTACGCGTCCGCTCTCGCGGCAGGCGAGGTAGAGGTTGTAGAAGATGTTGGCTGGATAGACATGGTCCTCGGCACGATAGTCGAAGTCGCTGTCCTTAGGATAAGCCGCGTAGCACAGCGCTATAAGTACGGCGCCCGCAGCCATGCCGCACCATGAGTAGCGGCGCACACGCTTGAGGAACGCTACGTCCTCGGTGCGATGGCGTGCCCACGACATTGCGGCGAGCACGAGCAGCGGCAGGTAGAGGATGAACACGGTAGCCACAGCAGGCACGAGGTTGTTGAGCAACTCCATCGCCTCGCCGGGGTTGGTGGTGACGAGGTTGAGGAACATGTCGACGGCTATCACGCCGCGACCGAAGAGGTAGAGCAGCACTATCTGGAAGGCTGCGAAGAAGACGATGAGGAAGAGGAACCACACCTGGCGTCCCGTCTTCTTGGAGAGCGTCATGAGCAGCGCGTAGAGCGATACGGGCAGCACGACGTTGGCTACGCAAGCCAGCACGGGCATGTGCTCGGTGAAGCAGAGCGCCACGTTGGGGACAGCGAGCGAGAGCACTATGTAGAAGAAGAGGAAACGGGGAGAGGTCAAAAAACCTAATATCTTTTTCATAATTAAAACGCTTCGTTGATATTGAATATAAAGCTGTGCTGTCCCGACTTACCGAAGCCGTAGTCGAGTCGCACGTTGACATTCTTCTTGAACTCCCAGCGGTAGCCCACGCCCATGTTCGGCAGTATGTGCTTCCACTCTATCTTGCTGAACTTCGGGAAGATGGTGCCGGCGCCAACCCACGCCACCACGCCGTTGCGCTTCCACACATGCTGTCGCAGCTCCACCTGCGCCTCCATCTTATGGTTGTCGCGGTAGCGGCCCTGGTAGTAGCCGCGCATCGAATAGCTGTCGCCGAGCTGCGCGAGCATCGACCACTCCACATCGCCGAAGTTGAGCTGCGTGCGGAAGTCGGCAGCGAGCGTGGCGCCGCGCCAAAGATGCGTGTAGCCGTCGATGCGGAAGTCGGTGGTGTAGGAGTTGTACTTGTTGCCGATGAACTTCGGGCGCATCAGCTGCATGAACTGGATGTACATGCCTCGCTTCGGCGCCGTGAGGTTGTCGCGCGTGTCGTAGATGGCAGTCACGCCCGCACCGAAGTTGAGCGTCTCGGGGCGTTCGCCTTCGAGCAGCTCCTCACGGTCGAACTTAGTGCCGCGCACATAGTCGAAGTCGACGGTCGGACCGATGAAGAGGTTGTCGGCGGTGCGTATCAGCCAGTCGGCTTTGAACTGCGCCTGCCAGCGCTTCATCTTGCTCTTGTTGGCGTCCTGGTTGCCCATGTCGTAGCCCCATCCCCAGATGTAGCACGGGAAGGAGTAGAAATAGACCGTGTAGTTGAGGCGGTGGGTGTCGCGCGGGAACTTATGTGTGCCGCGCACGCCGAGCATGTAGAAGCCCACGGTAGAGACGTCGCCGAAGAGCGACACGTTGCTCGGAGCCGAGAGCGAGTCGGCAGGGTCTGAACGGTAGAGACCGGCAGCCACGAGTCCGATGCCGAACTTGGTGTCGGAGCTGTAGTGGGGTCCGCCTATCACGCTGAAGTCGAAACGCTTGTTCTTCTTCTCCTTGTTGGCGTCGTTGAAGTAGGCAAGGAAGCGGTTGAAGAGGCTCTTCTTCGGCTTCGCCACCACGGCGGTGTCGGCAGCCCAAGGCACGTCTGCGGCAGACGCCACAACTACTGCGGTAGTGTCAAAACAGAACGGCTCTGTAGCCCGAGCGGGCTGCAGAGCTATCGTAAAGAGTAAGAAAAGAATCGCTTTTAAGGGGCGCATAACCTTGTTTTTTATTAATAATTAAATAGTATTCTTGGCTTAAGAAGGCTCGGATATCTCAACACCTCACCATCTCAACACCTCACCATCTTAATACACCAGTCCTACGTTGTCTACCCAGAAGGTGTTGCCCACGGTGCCTACGTAAGCACCGCCGTGGCTCGACGAGAACTGCAGCACGATGTGCGTCGGTGTGGCGTCGGCATCAGCCCAGCCGGTCTCCTTCACCAGCACGCTCTTGCCCTTAGAGTTGCGAGCGTAGTCGGTAGAACGCAGACCCATCATCGAAGCGTCGTAGAACGACTTGCCGGTGATGTTGCCGTAGTGAATCTCGTAGGTGGCGTCCTCAACCCATCCGTTGGTCGACTTGCCGTACTTTACCACTACGGTGCCCACGCGCTGCGCGGTGATGTTGCCATGCGCATCCTCGTGGCGGCGCTGCAGAAGCAGAAGAGCCACACAGTAGTCCTTGCCGGGCACGGTCGTCACCTTAGAGAAACCGGTCTGACGGATGCGGTTGGCGTTGCCCGGCACATGCACACGGTAGTCGAAGCGCAGAGCCTTGGGACGATGAGTGAACGGAATGCCGAAGTTAAGCGCCTTCGGGCCTTCCTTGGTGCCGGTGATAGGCTCCTTCATGTCGCCGAGGAAGATGCTGCCGGCGGCGAGCACCTTAATATTAATAAGACCAAGCACCTTGCAGGTCTCGATGTGGGTGGTCATTTTGACGCAATGTCCCGATCCGCGGTTGTCGCGATACACCGAATTGTTGGTCTTCGTGATGCCCGAAACCTTAGCCATCACGTTGCTCGTGCCCCAAGGCGATCCGCCGAGGTTCACGTATGGGTTGTTGCCCTTCAGGGCTCTGTTTGGTCCAATCTCGTAGAGTGTCTTTGTGTTGCCGCCGATGACAGCCGACTCGTGAATCTGGCGTGTCACCCATGTGTCGAAATTGCCGTACTTGAACAATACGAACTTTCCTTCCGCACTGGCTGAAAGACTACATAAAACGCAAAGCATTGTCACAATGCTGCTCTTGAACATTAATTTTTTCATCTCCTAATTATTATATATGTTGTTACTGTTTCAATACAACTGATGTTGCAGTTTCAATGACTACTACTATTACAGTTTGGTTGCAAAGCCGTTAAAAGCCTTGTCGTTAGGCGCAAAGATATACAAAAAAGGCAAATGCGAAAACTTTTTTATTACAAAAGTTTTCCATTTGCCTTAATATTTAATGTCTGTCAACACTTCGAAAGAAATAAAGACGACTTTTAGTAGCTTTTAAGCCAACCCGTCTTTACTTGCCCGTAATCACTTCTACCGCTTTGCTCACGATGTGGTTCTGCTCGTTCATCAGGCGGAAGTATTCGTTCATATCCCAAATGTCGCGGGCTATGAGCGCCTTCAGTTGCAGACGCAGCATGGGCAGCGTACGCTGGCGCTCGGCGTCGTCGCGAGGCTTCACCTTCTGGCGCTCGGCTTCAGCAAAGAGCGTGTCAACCATCGCCTGCGGCACCTCGAAACGCTTCATGTAGTCGTCGAACTTCGCGTATTTTGTCTTCAACTCGTCGCGGTGGTCCTCAACGTATCGCAGCGTTGTGTTGATAACGAGCGAGCGGGCTACGAGCTGGCGGTGGAACGCTGTGTACTGTGTGGTGTCGAGCGGCACGAACACGTCGGGCATAATGCCTCCGCCGCCATACACCGTGCGGTGCTTGCGCAGGGTGTAGCAGCGCAGCGAGTCGTTGAAGTGTATCGAGTCGGCAGAGTAGAGTTCGCCGTGCTTGAAGCGCTTCTCTATATCCTGCGCGTAGTCTTCCTTCTCGCCCTTCTCGTAGGGCTTCTGTATGCAGCGGCCCGAGGGCGTATAGTAGTGGGCTACGGTGAGACGTATCATCGAACCGTCGTCGAACTCGATAGGACGCTGCACCAAGCCCTTGCCGAACGAGCGGCGACCTATCACGGTTCCGCGGTCCTGGTCTTGGATGGCGCCGGTGACAATCTCGGCTGCCGACGCCGAATACTCGTTGATGAGCACGCATACCTTGCCCTTCTCAAGGCGTCCGCCGCCACCTGCGTTATACTCCTGGCGCTTCTGGGCGCGTCCCTCGGTATACACTACGAGGTCGCCCTTCTGCAAGAACTCCTCAACGATGCGCACAGCCGACTGCAAGTAGCCGCCGCCGTTGTCCTGAAGGTCGAGGATAAGGTCGCGCATGCCGGCTTTCTGCAGCGAGTCGACTGCGGTCATGAACTCGCCGTAGGTGGTTGCACCAAACGAACCGATGCGAACGTAGCCCACGTGCGGACGTATCATATAGTAGGCGTCGAGCGTGTGTACGGGTATCTTCGCACGCGTCACGGTGAACGTGAGCAGGTCGGGCACACCGCGACGCTTCACGCCGAGCTTCACCTTCGACGAGCGCGGACCGCGCAGGCGGCGCATTATCTCCGAACGCTCCATCTTCACACCCGATATGGTTGTGTCGTTGACGGTGATGATGCGGTCGCCGGCAATGATGCCAACTTTCTCTGACGGGCCTTTGCGTACGGGCTGGATGATGAGCAGCGTGTCTGAAATCATGTTGAACTGCACGCCGATGCCGTCGAACGAGCCCTGCAGAGGCTCGTTGAGCGACTTTGTCTCCTTCGCCGTAGTGTACGACGAGTGGGGGTCGAGCTTCTCAAGCATGCCGCGTATGCCGTCCTCTACGAGCTTCTGGTCGTCTACCGAGTCGACATAGAGATTGCTGATGGCGAGCTCTGCTATCTGGAGCTTCTTGAGCGGATTGACGCGCTGCGCGAACGTAGCTACGCACAGCAAAAGAAAAACCAACGCACCCACTCCCGTCTTTAACGAGAATGAGTGCGATGCGTTATGTTTGTGATTATTGGTACGTTTCATAATCTGATTGTTTTGTTATTCCATGTCTTCCTCGGGCAAATCTTCCTCCACAACAAGGTTGTCGATGATGAAGTTCTGTCGCTCCATGGTGTTCTTGCCCATGTAGTATTCGAGGAGCTTCTGCACCTGGTCGGTCTTGTGCAGCGTAACCTGCTCAAGTCGCATCTCGGGACCTATGAAATGGGCGAACTCTTCCGGCGAAATCTCGCCCAAACCTTTGAATCGTGTTATCTCAGGGTCGGGACCGAGGTCGCGTATCGCCTGCTGGCGCTCGTCCTCGCTGTAGCAGTAGCGGGTTATGAAGTCGCTCTTCTTCTCCTTGCCCGTAAGACGCGCGTCTGCGTCTGCCACAACCTTCTTGTTCTTAATCTTTGTGCGGCGGTTGCGCACGCGGAACAGCGGAGTCTGCAGCACATAGACGTGTCCTTTCTTGATAAGGTCGGGGAAGAACTGCAGGAAGAACGTGATGATGAGCAGGCGTATGTGCATACCGTCCACATCGGCATCGGTTGCCACTATCACCTTATTATATCTGAGCGTATCGAGTCCGTCCTCAATGTCGAGCGCAGCCTGCAGGAGGTTGAACTCTTCGTTCTCGTACACCACCTTCTTTGTCAATCCGTACGAGTTGAGCGGCTTTCCGCGCAGCGAGAACACCGCCTGAGTGTTCACATCACGGCTCTTTGTGATAGATCCGCTGGCTGAGTCGCCCTCGGTGATGAAGATAGAAGACTCTTCCTTGCGGTCGTTCTTTGCGTCGGAGTAATGGATGCGGCAGTCGCGCAGCTTGCGGTTGTGGAGGTTTGCCTTCTTGGCGCGTTCGCGAGCCAGCTTTGTTACACCAGCCATCGCTTTGCGCTCACGTTCGCTCTCGGTTATCTTCTGCTGCATCACCTCCGCAACGTCGGCGTGTATGTGCAGGTAGTTGTCTACCTCGAGCTTCACGAAGTCGCCCACGTACTTGTTGATGCTTTCTCCGCCCGGCGCCATCTGAAGCGAACCGAGCTTAATCTTTGTCTGGCTCTCGAACATAGGTTCTTCTACGTTCAGCGCCACGGCAGCCACGAGTCCGTTGCGTATGTCGGTGAACTCGTAGTTCTTGCCGAAGAACTCCTTGATGGTTCTCGCTATATGCTCCTTGAAAGCGCTCTGATGGGTGCCGCCTTGTGTGGTGTGCTGTCCGTTCACGAACGAGTGATACTCCTCGCCATACTGGTTGGTATGCGTGAAGGCTATCTCGATGTCCTCACCCTTCACATGTATTATGGGGTAGAGCGGGTCGGTAGTCATCGTGTCGGTGAGCAGATCTGCCAAGCCGTTGCGCGAGAGGATGCGCCGACCGTTGTACATAATCGCAAGACCAGAGTTGAGATAGGTGTAGTTGCGCAGCATTGTCTCCACGAAGTCGTCGTGGAACGAATAGCCTACGAACAGTGTGGGGTCGGGTTCGAAGAAGATATACGTGCCGTTCTCGTCAGCAGAGTCTTCGGTGATGTCCGACTTGAGGTTGCCGCGCTCGAACTTGAGCGCACGCACCTTTCCGTCGCGGTACGACTTCACCTCGAAATGTGCCGAGAGGGCGTTCACCGCCTTCACGCCAACGCCGTTCAGACCCACACTCTTCTTGAACGCCTTCGAGTCGTACTTGCCGCCGGTGTTGAGCACGCTGACAGCCTCTACGAGCTTGCCCTGCGGAATGCCGCGACCATAGTCGCGCACCGACACACGCAGGCGGTCGTCGATGTCTACCTCTATGCGCTTGCCGGCGTTCATCTTGAACTCGTCGATAGAGTTATCGATTACCTCCTTCAGAAGCACATAGATGCCGTCCTCGGGCAACTGACCGTCGCCCAAGCGACCGATATACATACCAGGACGTGTACGCACATGCTCCATGTCGGAGAGGTGGCGTATGTTGTCGTCGGTATACTGAACTGTGGGTTGAATGTTTTCTTCCATTTTATTTCTTTATATCTTATAGCATCCTAAGCGATTTAGACAGCACCAAGGATGCTATCCGATTTAAATGTTCTTTTTATAGCATCTGCGGCGCTTGTGTATCTCGCGGTTGAGATACTGCCACTGTCCCTGAACCTTCATGTTGGTCTCCATCTCCACGTGGGTCTCTCCCCACTTGAAGCCGAGGCGCTGGTAGCGCGGGATGAGGTCGTAGAAGAGCAGAGCGTTGGCACCTTTCTGACGGTATTCGGGCAGAATGCCTACAAGCAGAAGGTCTACGACGTCGGTCTTGTGGAACTTCAGCGCACGCAGTATGTGCCACCAGCCGAAGGGGAAGAGCTTTCCGCCGCACTTCTGCAGGGCGTGTGCGAGCGAAGGTATGGAGATGCCCACACCAACCACCTTATGGTCGGGTGTGTTCCAGTCTTCGATGATGGTGATGAGGTCGAGGTCTGCCATGGGCAGATACATCTTCACGTACTGTTCTATCTGTCGGTCGGTGAGCTTCGAGTAGCCGTAGAGGTCCTTGAAGGTCTCGTTCACTACATTGAATATCTTCTTGCCGTATCCGTTCTCGCCGTATATCTCATTGCGCTTCAACTTCTTCACCTGCAGGTTGTAGCGCTTCTGAATCATCTTCGCGATGGTTGCGTACTTCTCTGGCATCTCTTCGGGCACGTAGAGCTTGTACTCTACGTAGTCGTTGTCTTTCTCCCATCCGCCCATGCGGTCCATGTGCTCAGGATAGTAGGGATAGTTGTAGGCAGTAGCCTGAGTGCCGAGCTGGTCGTAGCCTTCGAGGAGCATTCCTTCGGGGTCCATATCGGTGAATCCGAGCGGACCAACGATTTCCTTCATTCCTTTCTGCTTGCCGTAGTCTTCTACAGCCTTGAGCAGGGCTTTAGACACCTCGATGTCGTCGACGAAGTCGATCCATCCGAAGCGCACCGACTCGCGCTCCCACTTCTTGTTGGCGCTGTGGTTGATGATGGCAGCCACACGACCTACCATCTTGCCGTCGCGGAACGCCATGAAATACTCTGCCTCGCAGAAGTCGAAGGCTGCATTCTTGTCCTTACTGAAGGTCCTCATCTCGTCGAAGTAGAGGTTGGGCACGTCGTAAGCATTACCTTTATAGAGGTCGTAATGAAAATTAACGAACTTGCGAAGGTCGCGGCGCGACTCAACTTTCTTAATCTCTATTGCTGACATTTTTCTTGATTTATTCTTTCATTTTTTGTTTGATATACGTCGCCCGATTGTCACTTCGGGCGATGGATACATCTTTATAAATAAAGCCTTAAAGATGCAAAAGTACGGAAATTTGCTCAAACAGACGAAAATATGCTAAATATTTATTGATATTTATGAGAAATCAGCAGCAGATGTTCGTCTTCAGCGGTGGTTGTAGCGAATATATACACGTCGCCGCCGTCTTTGAGTTTGAGGCGCTTGCGCAGTTCGGCTACGGAGAGCGGGAAGTTGCGTGTGGCGATATTCGCTTTCTCGATGCCTGCCAGCGCCTGGCGCAGTTCGCGCTTGTTGAGCGTTGTGACGCGCTCTATGCTGAAGCTTCTGCCTGGGAAGCCGTCGACGGGCTCAGCAGAGAGGAAGAGGTGGCTGTTGCGGCTGACGGGCGACACGCCGTAGGCTGCCGCAAGCTCGTCAAAGCAGCCAGCCTTCATAATTGAGGCGTTGGGCTCATGCAAGAATTTTGAGTTTTGAGTTTTGAGTTTTGAGTTGGGGGCTGGGCGGGAGGAGCCTGGGGCGTAGACGAAGAGGGAAGCATTGCTATGAACGCTAGGAGAACTAGGAGCGCTAGGAGAACTAGGCGTTCTAGGGAAACTAGGTTCACTAGAAAGGCTAGAACTGCTAGAACCACTAGAACGGCTAGAACCGCCAGAGCCTCCTCCCGCTTCGAGGTCTGCGCAGAACACCTTCAGCTCGCTTTCTATCTCTTCAGACAGCACGAGCAGCAGCTCTTTACACTCGCCGCCCACCGACACGATATGCACCTCGCGCACCGTGCCCTGCAGGTCTTCTACAGCCTTGTGCCAGTCGAGCATGGGCGAGAGCTTGAGCATCGTGAAGCGCGACTTCTTGAGAAGCAGCGGCAGGAGCTGCACTACGTCGGGCGTGCAGTCGGCAAGCATGACGGTCTTGGCGCCGTGCTGGTCGCGGCGCGCAGGGTCGAGGAATATCATTGTCTGCATATCGAGCGTAGAGAGATAGTCGACGGCGTCGGCGCAGACCACCTTTGCGTTGTCGATGCCGAGCAACGGCAGGTTGTGCTCCACCATGCTGCAAAGTTGTGCGTTGCGCTCTACGTATGTGGCTGAGGCGAAAGCGCAGGAGGTGAACGAGAAGTCGACGCCGAAACCGCCGGTCAGGTCGGTCATGCTGGAAGAACTCTCAACTCTCAACTCTGAACTCTCAACTCTCCTCGCCCACTCCATCGCCAGATTGAGCTTATACTGCGCCGTCGGCTCCGACGAGCACTGCTCCATAGAGAGGTGTGGCGGGTAGACGATGCCGTCGCAGGCAGCCCATGTGGGGAGCTTGCAGCGCGCTGTCTGCCAGCCTTTTATCTGGTCGAGTGCGTAGGGCATATCGACATCGGGGAAGCGTGCCGACTGAAGGGCGAGCTGACGGGTGTCCTTTTCGCGATATTCTTGTATAAATTCTGCTGTTGTCATAGACTGTATCTTGGTATATTTAGCTGCAAAGTTACTACAAAAAAGTGAAATGCGGAAAGATATAGTGATAGAATTGAGTTACAAGGGTTTTAGTTGAAGTGGCTATAATTCGTGAAGCCAGTACAATCACAGCAAAAGCCAAATCCTGACGCCACAACGTTACTTGTTCGTAACCATGCCCGATAATGCGACAAACGGGTATGGATGGCGAAACAAGACACTAAGGAATAGTGAGTTACCTACAACTCACGCAAAAAATTTGGTTACAGAAAAAGATTGCGCCGTTCCTCCCCGTTTTGCGTACCGACATCGGACTCTTCACCAACTAATTTTGAAACCAAAAAATTAAGGACGATGAAGAGTACATTTTCAGTCATCTACTACCTCAAGCGTCAGGTAGTGAAAAAGGACGGGACAGTTCCCGTCATGGGACGCATCACGGTGGACGGCAGCCAGACGCAGTTCAGCTGCAAACTGACTGTCGACCCGAAGCTGTGGGACACCAAAGGGGGACGTGTCACGGGCAGAAGCACGGCGGCACTTGAAACGAATCGTATGCTTGACAAGATGCGGGTGCGCATCAACAAGCACTATCAGGAAATCATGGAGCGTGACAACTTCGTCACGGCGGAGAAGGTGAAGAACGCCTTTCTCGGATTGGAACACCGCTACCACACGCTGATGCAGGTGTTCCGCCGGCACAACGAGGACTATGAGAAACAGGTGGAGGCTGGCATGAAAGCCAAAGGCACGCTGTTGAAGTACCGCACCGTTTACAAGCACCTGCAAGAGTTCCTCACCATCCGCTACCATGTGAAGGACATCGCCCTGAAAGAGCTTACCCCGGCTTTCATCTCCGACTTCGAGATGTTCCTGCGCACGGACAAGCACTGCTGCACCAATACCGTGTGGCTGTACGTCTGCCCGCTACGGACGATGGTGTTCATCGCCATCAACAACGAGTGGCTGACACGCGACCCGTTCCGCGAGTATGAAATCAAAAAGGAAGAAACGACACGCAGTTTCCTTACCAAAGAGGAAATACGCCTGTTGATGGAAGGCAAACTGAAAAACGCCAAACAGGAACTGTACCGCGACCTCTACCTGTTCTGCGCCTTCACCGGATTGTCATTCTCGGATATGCGCAACCTCACGGACGAGAATATCCGTACCTACTTCGACGAACACGAGTGGATAAACATCAACCGCCAGAAAACGGGTGTGGTGTCCAATATCCGCCTGCTTGACATCGCCAACCGCATAATCGGCAAATACCGGGGACTGTGCGGGGACGGCAGGATATTCCCCGTCCCGCATTATAACACGTGCCTTGCAGGTATCCGTGCCGTCGCCAAGCGTTGCGGCATCACCAAGCATATCACGTGGCATCAGAGCCGCCACACGGCAGCCACGACGATATTCCTCTCCAACGGTGTTCCCATCGAAACGGTCAGCTCCATGCTCGGACACAAGAGCATAAAGACGACGCAGATTTACGCGAAGATAACCAAAGAAAAGCTCAATCAGGACATGGAGAACCTTGCGGCAAGGTTGAACGGCATCGAGGAATTTGCAGGTTGTACCATCTAAAAAAGAGAAGCCATGAAGCGAGACATAATCATCATAGAAGACAAGGCGGTCAGCGTAACCGGTAATGACGTGTGGATGACCGCCACCGAAATAGCCGGACTGTTCCATACGACCGTCCCGGCAGTGAACGCCGCCATCAAAGCCGTCCGCAAGTCGGACGTGCTGAACGACTACGAGGTGTGCCGCTACATGCAG
>ENA-UOJH01001017-UOJH01001017.1-human-gut-metagenome-genome-assembly--contig:-C148-NODE-1017-length-22655-cov-20.328938_pt1 | contig 22655 bp, 10 predicted proteins | sample MGYA00242345_ERZ723892 | MGnify/ENA metagenome assembly ERZ723892 | reverse complement strand
TCACTTTTCTATCGTTTAGAGCGTATAATACTGATAATCAACTAATAACAGATACGAATACTAAAAGCATTTTGAATTATCAACGGAATCTAAAAAAACTATGCGATATGGAAAGATAATTTCCATGTCGCCTTACAGAGAACAGGACTGGATGAAGAATATCCCATTATATGCAGTGGAGGAGAGCTTCTGACTCATGTCTTTGGAGCGCATTTTGAAGTAATCATCATTGTCAGGTTCGCATAATAATTAATATTGGACACCTCTTTATACAATAATAATGGGAGAAGAGCGTTATAAAGTCGTATATACACCACATTTTTGATTTATGATAGAATACGTTAGAGGCGAGCTTGCCGAGCTCACGCCAGCCTATGCTGTTGTTGAGGCTCATGGAGTGGGCTACGGACTGAGCATTTCGCTTAACACCTATAGCGGCATACAGAACAAGAAGGAAGTGAAACTGTATGTCGTCGAGAGCATACGAGAGGATGCGTATGCCCTCTTCGGATTTTCCACCAAGCAAGAGCGGGAGATGTTCCTGCTCCTCATCACCGTGTCTGGAGTAGGAGCCAACACCGCCCGTATGATTCTCTCCGCCATGTCGCCGGCAGAACTGTGCAACGTCATATCTTCGGGCAACGAGAAGATGCTGAAGACCGTGAAAGGTATCGGACTGCGCACGGCACAGCGCATCATAGTTGACCTGAGAGACAAGATTGCCGTGGAAGGAGTAGCAGACCAGATGCCGGCAGCAGGTGTTGCGGCGGCATCTGCCATGAACAACGAGGTGAGAGACGAGGCTATAGGCGCCCTCACCATGCTCGGCTTCTCGCCGGCACCGTCGGCAAAGGTGGTTTCGGCAATCCTTACAGACAATCCACAGCTGCCTGTAGAACAGGTCGTGAAATTGGCACTCAAGCAGATAAAGTAAATGACAAACATAAAGAAATTCCTTGGCATCATCATCGTGCTGGTGAGCATCAACGTGCTCGCCCTCAATGTCGTGCCGCAACTTCAGGACGACCGCACGCGCCAGCAGGCCCAGCAGAAAGACAAGCGCAAAGGGCCAGCCACGCTGAAGCGAGGCGGAAAGGCGTCTGCCGACTCCCTGAAGAAAGAACTCTCGGGACTCTCGCTCCTCACGCTGGAGGACGACACCATACCAGACTCGCTGCTCCATCCCAGATGGAAGGTGCAGCGCAGCGTTCCTGTGACCATCGATGATGTGGACAAACGCACCGCCGACCTCAGTTTTCCGGAGAACATCAAGCAAGACGTGGTTTACAACGACACCCTCGACCGCTATTTCATCGGTTCGAGAATGGGTGGCGGCTATCTCTCCACGCCAATCATTATGACTCCCGACGAATACCGCAAATGGAGCGAGAGGCAGGAGATGAACCGCTTCTTCCGTGACAAGAACGACGAGATAGTGAAGGCTAAGGGAAAAGAGAAATTCTCGTTCTCCGACATGCACTTCAGTCTCGGACCGGCAGAGAAGATCTTCGGACCCGGCGGCGTGCGCATCAAGACGCAGGGAACGGCAGAGCTGAAGCTCGGAGCCACGATGAAAGAAATCGACAATCCGTCGCTCCCTATCCGCAACCGCAAAACGACGACGATGAACTTCGACGAGAAGATAAACCTCAACGTGAACGGTAAGGTGGGCGACAAGGTGAACATGAACCTCAACTACAACACCGATGCCACCTTCGACTTCGACTCGCAGAACCTCAAACTCAAATATGAAGGCAAGGAAGACGAGATAATAAAACTCGTGGAGGCAGGCAACGTGTCGTTCCCGAGCAACTCCTCGCTCGTCAAGGGAGCATCCTCGCTCTTCGGTATCAGAACCGACATGCAGTTCGGCAAACTCAAGCTGCAGACAGTAGTTTCTCAGAAGAAGTCGTCGAGCAAGAGCGTGTCGTCGAAAGGCGGAGTGCAGCTCACACCATTCGAAATCGACGCTTCAGACTATGAGGAGAACCGTCACTTCTTCCTCTCGCGCTATTTCCGCGAGAAGTATGACGCGGCAATGAAGACCCTGCCCAACCTCACCACCGGAATCACCATAAACCGTGTGGAGATATGGGTGACAAACAAGCAGGGAAATACCACCAATACCCGTAACATCGTGGCACTCACCGACCTCGGTGAAAACACACGGGTGAGCAACCCTATGTGGGGACTCACCGGTTCGCCGGTTCCGTCGAACAACGCCAACAGTGAGTATTCTACAATCGTGAACTCCTACTCCGCAGCGCGAGACATCGACCAGACGAGCACCGTGCTCGACGGTATCCCTGGCTTCGTGGGAGGCACCGACTATGAGAAGCTGCAGAGCGCCCGTCTGCTCAGCTCCTCAGAATACTCCGTCAACCAAGCCCTCGGATACGTGTCGCTCAAGTCTTCACTGCAGACCGACCAGGTGCTCGCCGTGGCATACGAATATACTGCCGGCGGACAGACATACCAGGTGGGAGAGTTTGCGTCAGACATGAAGGATGTGCAGCAGGCAATCTTCGTGAAGGCGCTCAAGAACACCAGCAACAATCCAAGACAGGGAAACTGGGACCTCATGATGAAGAACGTGTATTATCTCGCCTCGTCGGTAGAGAAAGACAAGTTCAGACTCGACGTGAAATACCAGAGCGACACTACGGGAGTCTACCTCTCGTATATTCCGGAGCAGCAGGTGAAAGACCTCACCATGATAAAGCTGCTTGGCGCCGACCGACTCGACAACAACAACAAGGTGCACAGCAACGGATACTTCGACTTCGTTGAAGGATACACCGTGAGCAACGGACGAGTGTTCTTCCCGGAGGCAGAGCCGTTCGGAAGATACCTCTACAACCAGCTCGTGGCAAAGGGTATTTCTCCTGAGAAAGCCGCAAAATACAGTTATACAGAACTTTACGACTCCACCAAGACCGTAGCCAAGCAGATTGCCGAGAAAGACAAATACAGACTCACGGGACAGTTCCGTGGCACCTCGGCAAACGTCATCTCCCTCGGAGCATACAACGTGCCGCAGGGCTCTGTAGTCGTTACGGCAGGTGGCGTAACCCTCTCCGAAGGTTCAGACTATAGCGTGGACTATTCGGCAGGAGAGGTGACAATCCTCAACCAGAGCATCATCGACGCCGGAACGGCAGTCAACGTGTCGCTCGAGAGCAATACCGACTACGCACAGCAACGGAAGACGATGCTCGGACTGAACTGGGAATACGACTTCACCAAGAACTTCCAGCTCAGCGGTACCTTCCAGCACCTGTCTGAACAGGCGCTCACCACAAAGGTGTCGATGGGATCGGAACCGCTCAACAACACCCTCTGGGGTCTCAACATCAACTGGAAGAAGGAGAGCCAGTGGCTCACCAACGTGCTCGACAAGATACCGTTCCTCCACTGCACCCAGCCGTCGCAGATATCCTTCACGGGAGAGTTCGCCCAGCTCATCGCAGGACAGGCAAGCGGCACACAAGACAACGCCTCGTATATCGACGACTTCGAGAACACGAAGAACACCATCGACGTGAGTACACCGTCGTCGTGGATAATATCAAGCGTGCCGACCATGTTCCCCAACTACAACGACAAGACGACGCTGCAGAGCGGTTTCCAGCGGGCCCTGCTCGCATGGTATAACATCGACCCTCTGTTTACCCGCCGTAGCAGTTCGCTCACACCGGGACACATCAAGAGCGACCTGCATCAGCTCTCAAACCACTACGTCAGAGAGGTGTATGTCAGGGAGCTGTTCCCAAACCGCGACCAGAGCAGCTACAACGGAGCAACGGCAACATTGCCGATACTCAACCTCGCCTTCTATCCGTCAGAGCGCGGACCTTATAACTTCAACCCCAACCTGAACAGCGACGGTACGCTGCCCGTGCCGGCTGTAAACTGGGGTGGTATGATGAGGCGTCTCGACACAAGCGACTTCGAGACAGCAAACATCGAATACATTGAGTTCTGGATGCTCGACCCATTCATCTATTCCAACAAGCAGCCAGACGCCGCACAGTATGGTGGCGACTTCTACATCAACCTCGGAGAGGTGAGTGAGGACGTGCTGCGCGACGGAAAGAAATTCTATGAGAGCGGTATGCCGGTAGACGGCTCGAGCAGCTTCACCACTACACAGTGGGGAAAGATTCCTACACAGTCTACCGTGACATATTCCTTCGCCACATCAGCCGGCGCAAGGGCAAAGCAGGATGTGGGATTCAACGGACTGACCGACGAGGAGGAGCAGAACTTCGCTCCCTACCGCACATTCCTCGATGCCGTGCAGGCAAGAGTGACCGGAGCGGCACGCGACTCGATATTGGCAGATCCGGCAAACGACAACTACCACTACTTCCGCGGATCTGACTACGACAAGGCACGCACGCCAATCCTCGCACGTTACAAGCGCATCAACAATCCGCAGGGCAACTCGCCGGACAGCGACTCAAGGAGCGAGAGCTACGACACGTCATACAAGACTACCCCCGATGTGGAGGACATCAACCAGGACTATACGCTGAACGAATACGAGAAATATTATCAGTATCGTGTGAGCATCCGTCCTCAAGACCTCGTGGTGGGACAGAACTACATTGTGGACAAGCGTGAGACATCAGTGAAACTGCGCAACGATACCACGGAAACAGTGACGTGGTATCAGTTCCGCATACCTGTTGACGACTACGAACGCAACGTAGGCGGAATAACAGACTTCACCTCCATACGATTCATGCGTATGTTCCTCACCGACTTCCAGAAGCCTATCGTTTTGAGATTCGGAAGCCTCGACCTCGTGAGGGGAGAGTGGCGCATCTATGAGCAGTCGCTCAGTACCGGTAGCGAGTCGGGCAAGATGGCTGTCAGCGCCGTGAACATCGAGGAGAACAACGACCGAGTGCCGGTGAACTACGTGTTGCCTCCTGGCATCCGTCGAGAGCAAGACCCTACGCAGCCTCAGCTCACAGAGAGCAACGAGCAGTCGCTCGATATACAGGTGACAAACCTCTCTAACGGTGAGGCAAAGGCAGTATACAAGAACACGAACCTCGACCTCAGACAGTATAAGCGTCTGCAGATGTTCGTGCATGCCAACGCCTTCGAACAGAACTCTACAAACCTGCAGGACAACCAGTTGGCAGTGTTTGTGAGATTCGGTTCCGACTACAAGAGCAACTACTACGAATATGAGATTCCGCTGAAGCTCACCGCTCCAGGACATTACGACCGTTACTCCGGTGCCGACTGCAAACTCGTGTGGCCGGAGGAGAATATGCTCGATATCCCGCTGAGCGCTTTCACCCAGCTCAAGAAAGACCGCAACAAGGCGAAAGCCATCGGACAGGCTTCTTACAGCTATCCGTTCACGGCATACGACAGCGACAAACCGAACAACAAGATTACCATCGTTGGTAACCCTACGCTCGGCGAGGTGAGAACGATAATCATCGGTGTGAGAAACCTTGCTTCCGAACAGAAGTCAGGAGAAATCTGGGTGAATGAGCTCAGACTGAAGGAATACAACAACTCCGGCGGATGGGCGGCACAGGGCAACCTCAACGTGCAGCTCTCTGATGTGGGTAGCGTTAACGTGCAGGGAAAATATGTCACCGAAGGATTCGGCGGACTCGAAGACGGTGTGGCACAGAGAGCGCAAGACAACTACAAGTCGTATAGCGTGACCACGAACTTTGAGCTCGGAAAGTTCTTCCCCGACAAGGCTAAGGTTTCTATACCTCTTTATTACTCTGTGACCAAAGAGGAGACACGACCCAAGTATAACCCGCTCGACACGGATATGCTCCTCGACGACGCTCTCGACGCGATGGAGAAGCATGAGAAAGACTCGATAGAAAGCATTGCCGTGACGAAGACCACGAATACCAACTTCTCACTGTCCAACATGAAGGTGGGCATAGCCACGAAGAAGCATCCAATGCCTTACGACCCGGCAAACTTCTCGTTCAGCTACAGCCACAGCCACAGGCATACAAGCGGCGAGACTACGATTTATGAGAACGAGGACAACTGGCGCGGTTCGATGAACTACAGCTACACGCCGGTATACAAGGCATTCGAACCGTTCAAGAAAATCAAGAGCCGCAGCAAATGGTATGACATACTGAAGCGCTTCGGTCTGAACTGGTTGCCGCAGAACATCACCTTCAACACCGAGATGCTCAGAAACTATTATGAGCTGCAGGAGAGGGATATGGAGAGTCTGGAGAACAGTGAGCTGCCTCTGACATTCAGCGAGCAGTTCCTCTGGAACAGGGAATTCTCCATACGCTGGGACCTCACCAAGAACCTCCACATGAGTTTCAACAGTGCTACTCATGCAGAAATCGAGGAACCATACACTCCTGTAAACAAAGACCTCTATCCAGACCAGTATACGGCTTGGAAAGACTCCGTGTGGACAAGTATCAAGCACTTCGGCCGTCCGCTCGACTACAACCAGAACTTCACGGCGTCGTATCAGGTGCCGATAAACCTCATTCCTGTCTTCGACTGGATTACTGCCGACGCCAACTACAACGCCACGTATAACTGGACGAGAGGAACGGACCAGGAAGACGGGCAGTCGCTCGGAAACGTGATATCCAACAACAGGACGCTGAACATCAACGGAGCATTGAACTTCGAGAAACTCTATAACCATATCCCGTTCCTGAAGAAGGCCAACGAGAGGTTCAACAAGCGCACCAACAATGCTACGAAGAAGAAACGCAACGGAGCTAAATCGCCTAAGGAGGCCAATGAGGCAAGGAGAAATCTCAAGGAGGCGAAGGAACTGCCGAAGAACAAGAAGTCTTTTGAAAAGGAGATAACGCTCCTGCCGGATACCACAATGACCGTGAACCACGGCAAGAAGAGCAAGCGACTCATCGTGTCGGCAAAGACAAAAGACGGAAAGATGATTAAGCTGAAGTATAAGACCATCGACAACAACAAGATAAAAATCACGTCGAAGGTGGACTCTGCAACAACGGTGAAGCTGCTCGTCACGCCAAAGGAACCGCTCGAAAACAAGAGCTGGTATAAGACCATGCAGGTGGTGGCAAGAGGACTGATGCTCGTCAGAAACTTCAACCTGTCGTACCGCAACCAGTATGGTCTGTCGCTTCCGGGCTTCCTGCCGGAGGTGGGCAACGTGTTCGGACAGCGCCGCGGCGACATCATGTCGCCAGGACTCGACTTCGCCTTCGGATTCGTTGATGACTCCTATGTGCAGAAGAGTGCAGAGCGTGGATGGCTGCTGATGGCAGACAGTGTGGCAACGCCGGCTACATCGTCGAAGACCGAGGACCTGCAGCTGAGGATGACGCTCGAACCGGTGAAGGACCTGAAGATAGACCTCAACGCATCGCGCACGATGACTACGGCGAAGAGCGTGCAGTATATGTATCAGGGAATGCCGACAACGCAGAGCGGTACGTTCACGATGACTACGATAAGTCTTGGATCTGCCTTCGAGAGCATGGGCGACGCCAACAACGGATACCACTCGGCATCGTTCGAGAAGTTCTGCAACTCGCTTGAGGGCTTCCGCCAGAGAGTGGAGAACCAGTATCAGAATGCCGTATATCCGGCAGGTTCCACATTGGCAGGCAATACCTTCAATCCGGAGAACGGAACAGTGAGCAAATACAGTGCTGACGTGATGATTCCTGCCTTCCTCTCGACATATACCAGCATGGGCGGAAAATCTCTCGACATCTTCCCGACGCTGTCGAGACTCCTGCCTAACTGGAGTGTGAGATACAGCGGACTCGTCAGACTGCCATGGTTCAGCGAGGTGTTCAAGAGCTTCAACATCAACCATGCCTACAAGAGCGTGTATGCAGTAGGCTCCTACAGTTCGTTCAGCACCTATCAGGAGTTTATGAACGGTCTCGGATTCGTCACCGACGCCACTACCGGCAACCCTACTCCAAGCAGTATGTTCAACGTATCTACGGTGAGCATCAACGAGTCGTTCTCGCCATTGCTCGGTGTTGACATGACGTTCCACAACAACCTCACGGCAAAGCTGGAATACAGGCAGACACGAGTGCTGAGCCTCAGTATGACGAGTGTGCAGCTCAACGAGTCGTCGAGCAACGACTGGGTGATAGGAATGGGATACAAGGTGAACAACTTCGACTTCTTCGGACTCCTGGGCGGCGGCAACAAGGCGCGCAAGGTGAAGGGAAAGAAGACGGGCACCGACGAGAAGAAGAGCAACAATAACTCCCGAAACAACAGGAGCGGTTTCAATACCGACCTCAACCTGCGTCTCGACCTCTCGTTCCGTAAGCAGGCCGCTATATGCAGAGACATCGCCTCGATGACAAGTGCGGCAAGCAGCGGAAACTCAGCGTTCAAACTCTCGTTTGCCGCCGACTATACACTGTCGCGTCTGCTGACGATGAGTTTCTACTACGACCGTCAGACTAACACGCCGCTGCTCTCAAGCAGCAGCTATCCGACGACGACACAGGACTTCGGACTTAGTCTGAAGTTCTCGCTGACGAGATAAAATGAATATGTAAATAGTGAAAACAACTTTAATAGCAATAATATGAAGAAACTATTTTTATCAGCTGTTCTTATCATGGCAGCCTTGGCGACATTCGCCCAGAGCAGACCGAAACTTATAGTAGGAATCGTTGTAGACCAGATGCGTTGGGACTATCTCCACCGCTATTACGACCTCTATGGAGAAGGCGGATTCAAGCGGATCATGAACGAAGGCTTCGACTGTGAGAACACGATGATAAACTACATCCCGGCCATCACTGCCGTAGGACACACCTCTATATATACAGGTTCTGTACCGGCAATCCACGGCATACAGGGAAACTCATTTCTCATCAACGGCAAGTTCACCTATTGCACCGCCGATACCACAGTGGCTGGCGTAGGCACTAAGACAAAAGCCGGACAGATGTCGCCTCGCAACATGTTCTGCACCACTATCGGCGATGAGCTCAAGGTGGCAACGGATTTCAAGTCGCGTGTCATCGGTGTGGCGATAAAAGACCGTGCCGCCATCCTTCCCGCCGGTCATGCCGCTGACGCCGCCTACTGGATTGACGGCAAGCAGAGCAAGTTCGTGTCGAGCACATATTATATGAAGCAGCTTCCGGCATGGGTGGAGAAATACAACAAGACGGTGAGCAAATATACCGAAGACCAGATAAACCTCTCGCCAGCGGGAAACGAGGTGACGATGGATATGGCAAAGAACGTCATCACCAATGAGAAACTCGGACAGCAGGGCGAAACCGACATGATATGCATCAGCTTCTCGTCGACAGACAAGATAGGACACAAGTATGGTACCCACTGCCAGCTGATACAAGACCAGTTTGTTGACCTCGACAAGCGTCTTGCCGACTTCATGAAATATCTCGACACCACTATCGGCAAGGGAGAATATCTGCTCTTCCTGACTGCCGACCACGGAGCGGCAAACGGCATATTGATGAACCAGGAGCATGGCATCCCCTCCGGTGGTTTCTCTTACAAAAAGGAAATCAAGGAGCTCAACGCTTATTTCAGACAGAAATATGGTGTGGATGCAGACTTCACACGCTATATCATGGCATACAACGTGGTGCTCGACCATGACGCCATCGTGAAGGCAGGACTGAAGCTGCGCAAGGTGAAGAAGGATGTCATCAACTATTTCATGAAGAAAGACTATGTGGCTTATGCCGTGGATATGGCGCATATAGCTGATGCCACAGTGCCGCCATACATCAAGGAGAAGATGCTCAATGGCTATAATGCAAAGCGTAATGGCGATGTGCAGCTGATTCTGCAGCCGGGATGGTATGATGTGTATGGCGACAAGATAGAGGCAGGCACAACACACTCCGCATGGAATCCGTATGATGCCCACATCCCGTTCCTCATGATGGGGTGGGGAGTGAAGCATGGCAAGACAAGCCATCCTACCTACATCACCGATATCGCTGCCACCATCTGCAACCTCGTGCATATCCAGATGCCAAACGGTTGTATCGGCAATGCCGTAGAGATGAAATAACCCCCCAAACGATCTAATGCCCCATTTGGATGTAAGGGGAAAAGTCTGCTGGCGGTGACTTTTTGTGGAATGCCACATTTTAATGACTACTTTTTGTGTAGACAGAAATTTAATGACTATATTTGCATGACGTAAATATGCAATACTATAAATATAAATAAGAAAATGGCAAAGACAGACGAAAATATGGCGGCAGCACAGGAGGGCAAGTTGAAAGCCCTGCAGGCTGCCATGGCAAAGATAGAGAAAGACTTCGGAAAGGGGTCGATAATGAAGTTTGGCGACGAGAAGATAGAGAACGTGGAGGTTATACCTACGGGAAGTATTGCTCTGAATGCAGCCCTTGGCGTAGGCGGTTATCCTAAAGGACGAATAATCGAGATCTACGGTCCGGAGAGCAGCGGTAAGACTACCCTCGCCATCCATGCCATTGCCGAATGCCAGAAGGCCGGCGGCATTGCGGCTTTCATCGATGCAGAGCATGCCTTCGACCGCTTCTATGCCGAGAAACTCGGTGTGGACATCGACAACCTGTGGATTTCGCAGCCGGACAATGGCGAGCAGGCTCTTGAGATTGCCGACCAGCTTATCCGTTCTTCTGCATTAGACATCCTCGTGGTTGACTCCGTGGCTGCCTTGACTCCAAAGAAGGAGATAGAGGGCGATATGGGCGACAACAATGTGGGTCTGCAGGCACGACTGATGAGCCAGGCTCTCAGAAAGCTCACCTCTACCATCAGCAAGACAAACACCACTTGTATTTTCATCAACCAGTTGAGAGAGAAGATCGGCGTGATGTTCGGCAACCCTGAGACTACTACCGGTGGTAACGCCCTGAAGTTCTATGCCAGTGTGCGCCTCGACATCCGTCGCGTCACGGCAATCAAGGACGGTGACCAGGTTATCGGAAACATGACCCGTGTGAAGGTGGTGAAGAACAAGGTGGCTCCTCCATTCCGCAAGGCTGAGTTTGAGATAATGTTTGGTGAGGGCATCTCTAAGGTCGGCGAGATTCTCGACCTCGGTGTGGAATACGGCATCATACAGAAGAGTGGCTCTTGGTTCTCATACAATGGCAGCCGTCTGGCTCAGGGCCGCGATGCCAGCAAGGCTCTGCTCAGAGATAATCCTGAACTGTGTGATGAACTCGAGGCACAGATCATGGAGAAACTCAACGACAGGAAGGAATAAGCCCCAACAGACTGTTTGAAATATTACATGAAAACGGTTCTGATGACCGTTTGGGCTTGAGACCGAACATAAAAAGACTGGAGATTATGTCATAATCAATTGGCATAATCTCCAGTCTTTTTGTCTTGGATAATATCTGGTTCGTTATTTTCTTATCTTCCTGTTCACCGTCCTTCCGTCGGCATACTGTATCTTCACGATGTTGATGCCGGGCTGGGGAGAGCTGATTTCCATGCCGCTCATATTATAGTATGTGATGCTCGTTGGCAGTTCGCTGCTTGTGGTTTCCACGGCATCAATGCCATCGGTCATTGATGTAATGTCGAGAGTGGCGCCGGCACCATTCTCCTCGTTTGCCACCACCTCCTGCACCAGACTGCTGTCGTATGCCTTCAGCGTATAGTGGTCGGATGGGATGAAATATTCCGCACTGCCAGATTTGCTCTGGAAGTCATTTGCGTTCAGGTTTCCCACAGTGGTGATGTTGTAGTCCTTCTTGCTTCCGCTTGTGGCGTAGTTCTTCCATGGTGTCTTTTTTGCGGCTGCGCTTATGAAAGCGTTGTTCTCCACATAGAGGTTCGACTTGTAGCCGTAGCCGATGCAGTAGTGGGCATTGGAGCTTGAGTAGAGACAGTTCTGTATGTGCACCTGTCCGTATCTCACTCTCGGCATGCGCTCCGAGCATCCCTCGTCCCACCAGCAGTTGGCGAATGTGGTGCGCAGGTGTCCGTTGTCTTCAGAGCGGCTGTCGCTGTTTCCCCAGAGGTCGCTGTTGCGGTGGTCGGCTGCTCCGCCGCTGCCTCCGGCCCATGGCTCAATGAAATAGCGGAAGCGGCACCATGTGACGCAGATGTTGTCGGAACCGTTCACACAGTCGAAGTTGCCGTCCACACCATCCTGGAAGTCACAGTGGTCCACCCAGATGTACTTAGAACCGGCAATGGTGAGATTGTCGTTGCCGTCGATGTCGTAGGCTCCGGCGCTCTTGAAGGTGAGGTTGCGCAAGATGATGTTCTTGCATGATGAGAGCTGCAGGATGCCCGTCTCGCTCCCTTTCGACGAATGTTTGGGATTTACGAGAGCCGAACCTTTCATTCCGATGACCGTCTTGTTCTGTGCGCTCTTCACGCTGTTCAATCCGGAGAACTCTATTTCACCCTCTACATATATAATTTTCTTGTCGGTACCCTTCAGGGCGTTCATCAGTTCAGACTTGGTTCTCACCGTCACTTTCGTTCCGCCTTCTCCGCCGGTGACATTACCGCCGACTGTAGCCCATCCCAATGGGGCATTCTGGTCATAAGCCGACATGTTGTCTGTCCAATCGGCATTTGCCGAGACAGTGCCCATTGTCATCATCGTGGCAATAAGGAAGCGTGAGATAATGGATTTGTTCATCTTTTTGCAGTTTTGTTTTATTGATAGTTTGTTTTGTCGTTTGTCTTTATTTGTTGTCGCCGGTCTTCTTCAGCTCATCATCCATGTTGATGGCTTCAAGCAGCTTTATGGCGTCTACATACTGCGCTATGCCTTCTGCCACCTGTTTGGCATCGTGCATGGCGAGCACTACTGTAGACGGACGGTTCACCACGTCGCCGCCGGCAAACACGCCCTTGCGTGTCGTCATTCCGTATGGCTTCTCTCGTGTGAGCACATATCCGCGGTCGTCCACATCGATGCCGGTCGTCGTAGACACGATGCGACTTGCCGGTGCCGATCCCACTGCCATTATCACGAGGTCTGCCTTCTCTGTGCGGCGCTCGCCGGCCTTGGTCTCTATCACCACCTCGTTCAGTGTGCCGTTGTCGTCGTGAATCTCCACGATGCTCGAATCCCAGTTGAACTTCACACCCTCTTCCACGGCCTCGTCGTATTCCGACCTCAGGGCGCTCATGTCGTTTATGGTGCGGTGGTAAACCACCTGCACGTCGCTTGCTCCCATACGCACGGCAGTTCTGGCGGCATCCATCGCCGTGTTTCCACATCCGATTACGAACACCTTGTTGCCTTCCTTCACCACCACTTCGTCGCGGCTCAGGTTGCCCTCGTTGTAGAGACTCACGCGGCGCAGGAACCATATCGCCTGGCGCACACCCTCAAGGTTGCATCCCGGTATATCCAGTTTCTTGGGCTTGCCCGTTCCTGTTCCCATGAATATGGCGTCGAATCCCATCTCGAACAGTTTGTCCACGTTGAGACCGTCTTTTCCTACGGTAGTATTGCAGTGGAACACCACTCCGAGTTCTTCAGTCTTCTTTATTTCCCGGCGCACGATATCCTTCGGCAGTCTGTATTCCGGAATTCCGAACATCAGCACTCCTCCCGGTTCCTGCTCCATCTCGAATATCTCCACGTTGAATCCCTGTCTCGCCAGGTCGCCGGCGATAGTCAGTCCGGCAGGTCCCGAACCGATTACCGCCACCTTTCCACGAGTCTTGGGCAGCAGTTTCTCTCTGATGAGTCCCATGTCTCCGTCGAAGTCGGCGATGAATCTCTCCAGTTTTCCCACGCGTATTCCCTTGCCCTTCTTGTTGAGCACGCAGTGTCCCTCGCATTGTTTTTCGTGGGGGCACACGCGTCCGCATACGGCAGGCAGGTTACTCTTGCTGTTTATTATGTCCATGGCGTTGCCGAGGTTACCCATCGACAGTTCATGAATCCAGTTTGGTATGTCGTGACTTATTGGGCATCCCTTTTTGCATTGTGGCACCTTGCAGTTCAGACAGCGCTTAGCCTCTTCTATGGCGTCATGCATGGTGTAGCCTTCATTCACTTCCTGGAATAATTTGTTTTCCTGTTCCATCTTTTTTTTATTCTTATCTTTTATGCAGAGATAATGCAAACTGAATGCATAATGAAAAAAATGTATTTATTTCTTATGCTTAGGTGCAGCTTATCTTATGCAAAGATAACGCAAACCGAATGCATAATGAAAAAAATGTATTTATTTCTTATGCTGAGCCGCAGCTTATCTTATGCAAAGATAACGCTTATTTCTCAAAGCGATGCATTTTATATGGATTATGTAATGATTTCATTATGACAATAAAAATCGGGACAGCTGATTTCTTTGGTCTGTGGCAAGAGACAATTACATCCTAACATAATATATCGTTATCTTATCTAATAAAGTGTCATAGTATCATTTTGTGCTTCACTTTAGGTATTATAGTGCATGCTGTCAATGAATTACTTCAATGATACTTTTCTGATTGTTTTACAGAAAAGTATCATTGAAGTATCATAGAAGTATCATCGGGATGCCTTGATGGAATGAAATTATATGTTTTTTTGATATTGTCTGGTATTGCTTTTGCAAGCTATATAAGGTCAGACACTTCTCTGGTTTGCCATTTATTTCGCAAATAGTCAAACAGTCAAATCACAATCTTTGGCAAGGAGAACAAAAATACTGGAATTGGGCACGGTGCTTGCCCAAGTGGGGCACGGTGCTTGCCCCTAATGAGTAACGTGCTTGCCCCTGGTGGGCAGAAAAGATGCCAGATGACTGTACCGTAAGTTCATGTTGTAGCATACCGAACCTTACCGCTGCAAAGATAACAAAATAATGAATTCTGTAAGGATAACACCGCCATAACTATCCTTTTTTATATAGTTATGGCGGTGCTATCGCTAATGCATTCAATCTTTCCACGCAAAGAATTTTTGGAAAAGTGTAGAAAAATGTATGGTTTTACTTTGGAAAAGTGTAGGAAAAGAGGCGTTCTTACCTTGGAAAAGTGTAGGAATTGCTCTGCTCCTGGAGTGGAAGGAAGGGGAGGGGAAGTAAAAAATGATAATATTGCTCTCGTATACCAACATAAAAAAACTCCCACACCTCAACGGTTGCGGGAGTCTTTTTATCTCAAATCAGTTCGTTATCATTGTTCAGAATGTGGCGAACTTGCAGTTCGTCAGTTTCACGTCGGCGCCGGCTTCTATGTCCTTGTCATTCTTGTTGTAGAAGAATGTGGAGTTGTCTATTGTTATGCCTTTCAGACAACTGTAGTCTGGCAGTCCGTGGGCGCTGACGGCAGTTTCGCAACCGCGGCACACCACGTTGCTGATATGTATGTCGCTCCATTCCGGCACGAATTCTGCGTTTTGTGGAACTGTGACCTTGCCGTTGTCCTCTTTCACGCTGTATTTCTTGTCGGCATAAGTGCATTCAAAGATTATCGCCTCGTCCTTGATGTCAGTCATCACGATGTCGCTCACGTAGATGTTCTCCGTCTTTCCGCCTCTGCCGATGCCGCTCTTGAAGCGCAGTCCGGTATCAGTGCCTGAGAAGCGGTTCTTGCGCACCACGATGTTCTTCATGCCGTTTGAGAATTCCGATCCTATCACGAATCCTCCATGAGCATGATACACCGTGTTGTTCTCTATCAGTATGTTCTCGCATGGTCCGTCGGGAGCAGCCTTCTTTCCTGCTCCTCCCTTCATGCAGATACCGTCGTCGCCGGCATCGATGGTGTTGTTCACTATCAATACGTTCTTGCAGCAGCTGATGTCGAGGGCGTCACCGTTCTGTGCGTTCCATGGGCAGCGGATGGTCACTCCGTCCACCACCACGTTTGTGCATCGGGTAGGGATGAGGTGGAACTTTGGCGAATTCTGTATCGTCACTCCGCTCACAAACACTCTGTCGCAGTCTGTCAGTCTTATGAGGTGTGTTCTCAAGCTCTCCTGTGCCTGTGGTGTGTCGGCGATGTTGCCGAAATGCTTCAGGTTGAACGGAAACCACAGTTTGCCGCCGTCGGTCTGTGTGCCGCCCATCTCGTTATACTGCTTCCATTCCACATCGCTCACCTTCGAACGCTTCACCGGGCGCCATACGGCACCGTTGCCGTCGATGATTCCCTCTCCTGTGATACTGATGTTCTTGCGCTTGCTGGCACTGATGAGCGGTGAGCATTTCTTGTCTCTCACTCCGTCTTTGGTCTTGAAATGCTGCGTGCGGTCTGGTGTGGCGAGAATTATGGCGTTCTTCTCGAGATGAAGGTCTATGTTGTCCTTCAGCGAGATAAGTCCGGTGAGCCATATTCCTTGCGGAACGATAAGGTGTCCGCCGCCTTTTTTGTCGAGATCCTTGATGGCCTTTTCAAAGGCTTCGGTGTTTAGCGTCAGTCCGTCGCCCACGGCTCCGAAATCCGTCAGGTTCACGCTGTAGTCTGGGATGGTTGCCAACACAGGCTGCTCCATCTTCACCGGCAGGTTCTGGTAGTATTTGCCATAATCGTTGGCAAACGCCGCGGTGAGGCTTGTCAGCATCGCCACGACAACCATAAGAGTCTTTTTCATTTCGTTTTGTTTCTTTGATTAGTTAGTAAATTCTCTTTCCTGATTCGTATTAACCCCAGCGGTCATCATGTCGTTTTATCATGACTGCTTGTGGCTAAAACCATTCGTTTGTGCTACAAAAGTACGTATTACAAGGATGTACCCCAAATCCCCTGTAGTATTTTAATTTAAATTATTGAAGTTTCGCAAGTTTTCAACCCAAATCGGTCGTTAGGGCTTGCCTGGATTTTGTTTTTTAGAAGAGTGGATTTTGTTTGGCTTTTAATGAGTAATAGCGAGCTATTGCGAATTAAAAACGAGCAAAAGACACCTTATAAAAAGCAAAAGACTGCAAGCAGTCATTAGCTAATTTTATAACGGCCTAATGGCCGTTTTGGGTTCAACACGCATGTATATCTTGCCCTTCTTCTTGGCTCGCCATGAGTATACCTCCTTTTCTCCTCCCCAAATCTTCCGTCAGTTTGATTTTCTTGAGGTAAAAATGTGTGATAAAGGTTATTTATGACTATATTTGCGTCTTGAAAAGAAAACACGATAAAAAAGTAGACATGAAAATAGATATTTCAGAATGCAAGGAGGAGTTCCTCCAGCTGCTTCGCTCCACGGAGCGAGAGGGAGTGGAAGACCTGATAGACAACCTGGAAGAGCAAGGCTTCTTCACCGCACCGGCATCCGCCGGCCATCATCTCAATGTGGAGGGAGGTCTTGTCAGACATTCTCTCAACACCTGCAAGGCGGCGCTCGCCATCTGGGAGGGGATGAAGACCCTGGAGCCATCGCTCGCCACCGAGGTGAAACGCGAAAGTATAATCATCGCTTCGCTCCTGCACGATGTTTGCAAGAGCGACATCTATAAGCGTTCGGTGAAGAAGCGCAAGAACGCACTCGGACAGTGGGAAGACACCGAGGGCTACAAGGTGACATACAAGAATTTCCCTATGGGCCACGGCGAGAAATCGCTCGTGATGATACTGCTCGGCGGCATCGACCTCTACGACGACGAGATGCTTGCCATACGCTGGCACATGGGAGCCTGGGGACTCAACCAGAACAGTTTTGAAGACGTGAGAAGCTTCGATACCGCACAGAAGCTCTATCCCCTCGTGCCAATCATCCACGCTGCCGACGGTATGGCGGCAAACGTGATGGAGCGCACCGGAGAAGAAATCGACGACATGTAACCCCCTTGCTTCTCCTGCAATAATCCAATACTAACCTGTTGATAAAAACACTGATAATATGAAACATACACTATATACCACGGCTATCCTCGCCTGTATGGCGGCAGCGAATATGCCGGCAATGGTCTCAGCTTCCGCCAATATGGCGGTAGAGACGGCGATGGCTCAAGAGAACACACAGCAGCATTTCCTCACCGATGCAGCCTATCGGCAAAAGGTGGAAGAGGATTTCCAGAAACGCAAAGCCATTATTGGCGGCAATTTCTGCAATGTGGCGAAACTCTCGGCCACTCAGGCAGAACTCGAGGCATTGCAGTTCCTCTATGCCTATATGCCGCTCGCCGACATCACCGACCATACCGTCGAATATTATCTCGCCAATGTGAGGGCGAGCAACAAGGCACGGCAGCAGATGGCGTGGGGCAAGAATGTGCCCGAACTGCTGTTCCGCCACTTCGTGCTGCCGGTGAGGGTGAACAACGAGGAACTCGACGACGCGCGCAGCGTGTTTTACGACGAACTGAAAGACCGCATCGCCGGACTGTCGATGCGGGACGCTATATTGGAGATAAACCACTGGTGTCATGAGAAGGTGACCTACCAACCCTCCGACCCACGCACCTCCTCACCACTCGCCACCGTGAGATCGGCCTACGGCAGATGCGGCGAGGAGAGCACTCTGCTCGTGGCAGCGCTCAGGGCTATGGGCATACCGGCACGACAGGTATACACGCCACGCTGGGCACATACCGATGACAACCACGCATGGGTGGAAGCATGGGCAGACGGCAAATGGTATTTCCTCGGAGCCTGCGAACCGGAACCGGTGCTCAATCTCGGATGGTTCAACGCTCCTGCATCCAGGGCCTTGCTGATGCACACCAGAGTGTTCGGATATTACGACGGACCGGAGGAGGTGCTCCTGCGCACTCCCTGCAACACGGAGATAAACCTCATCGGAAACTATGGCGAGACGGCAAACGTGGATTTCACCATCGTTGATGAGAACGGTGTGCCGGTTAGCGGAGCCCGTGTGGACTTCTGCATTTACAACTATGCCGAATACTGTCCGGTAGTGGCGAAATTCACCGACGCCACCGGTCATACGAGTCTCACGGCAGGCAAGGGCGACATGATGGTGTGGGCGTCAAAAGACGGAAAGTATGGCTTCGCCAAAGTGGCGTTTGCCACAGACAAGGCGCTGTGCATCAGTCTCAGCCATAACGTGGCGGTGAGAGAACAGAGCGAGGCGACGGATTCCTTCGACATCGTGCCACCGCCAGAGAAAGCCAACGTGCCGTTCGTCTCGCCAGAGCAGAGGGCAGAGAACAACCGCCGTTTCGAATACGAAGACTCGCTGCGCCATGCCTATCTCGCCACATTCTATACACACGAGAGGGCTGTCGACGCCTTGAAGGGAAAGGTGGCGGGAGCCAGCGCCGAAGGACTGCAGCGACTGGCTACATTCCTTGAGAAATCGAGCGGCAACCATCAGGTGATTCTCGATTTCATCACCAAGAATGCCGTGTCGGCAGAGAAGACGCAGAGGGTGACAGACCTCCTCGCCACGCTCAGCGACAAAGACCTGCGCGACATCAGAATGGCTATCCTCGACGACAGCTATGCCGCCGGCACACAGCTCTCGTCCAGAGTGGAGAACGAGATGATAACCCGTACGTTCAAGGCGGAATTCCGCTCGATGTTCTCCGACAAGGAAAAGCGGAAATTCCAGAAGAATCCTCTGGAACTCGTGAAATGGATAAAGAAGAACATCAGGATGAACCCCGACAAGAAGTCGCCGATGATAGCGCAGACTCCGATGGGGGCATACGATTATAAGATTACCGACAGGCGCTCGCGCAACATCCTCTTCGTGGATATGGCGCGCAGCTTCGACATCGAGGCACGTGTAGACCCCGTTACCGGCAAGACGCAATACAAGGCTGAAGGCAAGTGGGCGGACGTGAACTTCGAGAAGGTGGTGAAGCAGGTGGCGCCACAGGGCACTCTGATGCTCCGTTATGAGAAGAATGCCATCGTTGACGACCCTAAATATTTCAGTCATTTCACCATCAGCCGCATCAATGCCAACGGCACCACATCGCTGCTCGAATATCCGGAAGAAGGCACCACCTGGGGCTCCACGTTCAAGGATGGCGTGAGTCTCGATGCCGGTCAGTATCTGCTCGTTACGGGTATGCGCCTCGCCAGCGGAGCCGTGAAGTCGGAGGCCAGGCTCTTCTCCGTGGAGGAGGGCAAGACCACTGACCTGGACCTGAAGATACGCATATCGCCGACCGACGTCTCCGTGATTGGATCGTTCAATTCCGAAGCCAAGTTCCAGACGCTCGACGGCAGGGAAGTGACATTCCTTTCGCAGACGGGCAGAGGGTATTTCATCACTGGACTGATCGGCGTGGGACAGGAGCCTACCAACCATGCGCTGAAAGACATCGCCAAGGTGGCGGCGGAATTCGACAAGTGGGGCAGACCTCTCGTGCTGCTCTTCGAGGATGAGGCTGCAGCAAAGAAGTTCAATGCCAAGGAATTCCCCGGTCTGCCCAAGAACATCATCTTCGGTATAGATGCCGGCGGCGCCGTGCGTCAGGAAATATCCGAGAACATGAAACTCTCAAACAAGTCGCTCTCGCCAATCTTCTTCATCTCCGACACGTTCAACCGCGTGGTGTTCCTCAAGCAGGGATACACCATCTCGCTCGGCGAACAGATGGAGCAGGTGATAAGAACTCTGTGATAAAAAGTTTGATAAATAATCAATAATAGGAATAACATGATATCAAAGGAAGAAGTACGTGAGCTGTTGACAAGCACTGAGACATATAGAATTGAGCGTACTGTTTCAACGGGAGATATGGATAAGTTCCAAGAAGCAATATGTGCCTTCTCGAATGATTTACCTAATTCTAAAAAGAATGGGTATCTGATTATTGGTGCATATGATAATGGAAATTTATCTGGATTGAAGGTTGATGATGATTTGCTAAAGAAGATTTCGGCCATACGTTCAAATGGTAATATATTGCCCCTTCCTATTATGTCGGTTGAAAGATTTGAATATGAGGATGGAGAATTACTTGTGGCTGAAGTTTCACCATCATTGGTCCCTCCTGTACGATATCGTGGTAGGACATATGCATAGAGATTACCAATCCAATATGCCAATACGACTTTATCAATATGAAGATCGAATTGAAATTCTTAATGCTGGAGGCCTGTATGGCGAGGCTCGTCCTGAGAACTTCCCAACGGTAAATGATTATCGTAATCCTATTGTTGCAGAAGCTATGCGTGGATTGAAGTATGTTAACATGTTCAATCGTGGTATTCAACGTGTAAAGAATCTCTTGCAAGAGAATGGTAATCCAGAACCAGAGTTCAATGTGGACAAGATTACAGCTTTTGAGGTAGTCGTGAGGCCTTCCTTATCACTTAACTTGGTCACTGATGAAAAAAACGTGACTAAGTCAGTGACTAAGTTGAATGACACGCTTAATGATGTAATTGATTTTTGTTATACTCCTCGAAGTATGACTGAAATAATGGAGCATCTTGGCCTTAAACACAGATACAATGTTAAGCATCGCTATATTGATCCACTTATAGAGGGTGGTTTTTTGGTTATGACTATTCCTGAAAAACCTAATAGCCGAAGCCAAAAGTACAAACGGGTATTGACTTAGTCACTTAACTTGGTCACTGACGAGTGACCAAGTTGATATTATAGAGTATGAATAATTTGTCGCGCGATAATTAAACCAACAACATACAAAGATATGATTGAGATTTTGAAATATTTCCTTTTGGAATCCCTTCCAAAGGAAAACAAGAGAAGTTTGCTGCCGTATATAAACAGGCCGATAAATCAAGAAGAAACTTCGTTCGATTCTGTGGATCAAGTATAGCATCAAGGATAATGATGTTTTTGAAAAGGCATACCAATATATTGAAATGTATTTCCGCAATGCCCTTGTTCGTACCAACTACCGCAATCCTTCAAAAGGTATAGACCCCAACAAGTCATTCCTTGCAAAGTTCTTCCGGAATTTGATGTTGGGCGAACATCATGAACTGAAGAACCGCTATATGCTGATTGGTTATAGTGATGTGGATGACACCCATACAAGTACCCATACAAGCTTTGATGAAACAGTATCTGCGTTATCTGAAAAATATAAAGCGGTTAATCATTGCGATTGGCACAGATGAAAAGAGCGTAAGGGAAATAATGGAGGTAGTCGGTTTGAAAAACCGTCCCAATTTTCTTGAATATTCTCTTACGCCAGCCCTTCATAACGGTCTTGTAACGATGAAATATCCCAATTCTCCCCGTCATCCCCGTCAGAAGTATATCCTGACAGTTGAAGGACTGGAGGTATATAATCGATTAAACTCCAAACCGTTTGATGACCGTTTTAGGTGAAATATACAAGACTGAAAAATCTCCCCCTGGCGTGGGGAATGAAACCCCACATTAAGGGGGACTGTTCCCCACGCCGTGGGGGATTTTAGACATATATTCTTGTCGGCGTAATTATTTGGCTGATTCATCTGACAAAGCCGTCTTTTCACCGTCACCAGGTACAACAATGACAAGCCCATTGGCGGAATTAATTGTGCATTATATTAATTCCGCCAATGGGTTAAACCCAAAACGGTCATTAGGCCGTTTATTGTATTTTATATTTACTGCTTGCAGTCTTTTGTTTTTTATAAGGCGTCTTTTGCTTGTTTTTAATTCGTAATAGCTCGCTATTACTCATTAAAAGCCAAACAAAATCCACTCTTCTAAAAGAACAAAATCCAGGCAAGCCCTAATGACCGATTTGGGTTAAGCGAAGGCTTTCTCAAAAAAAAAAAGAGGGTGTGTCAAAATTCACACCCTCTTTTAAAATATCACAAAGCCCGAACTT
>ENA-UOJH01001008-UOJH01001008.1-human-gut-metagenome-genome-assembly--contig:-C148-NODE-1008-length-22815-cov-438.483216_pt1 | contig 22815 bp, 17 predicted proteins | sample MGYA00242345_ERZ723892 | MGnify/ENA metagenome assembly ERZ723892 | reverse complement strand
GTTACTCAAAACCTTTGGAGTTACTCTCCAAAGACCTTGCCCTGCCGGGTTGGTAGCCTCTCCGAAGTCGGGCTCCCCATGTTCCAATCTGACGATAGTTTGTGCAATTCCATTATTGCCGCATGTACCACTTAATCCATTTTAATATGAACACAGAAAGAAAACGAGGGGGACGAATCCCCAAGCTGAACCCGAAGTCGCACCATGTGATGCTTCGGTTCGACGATGACGAGTGGATGAAATTCCTCGTCATGTATGAGCAGACTGATGTGAAGGCAAAGGCTGTTTTTGCCAAGGCACGCATCTTCGGCGAGCCGTTCAAGGTGCTGCGCGAGGACAAGACATTGGTGGAATACTACACCAAGCTTTCTTCTTTTCACTCGCAGTACCGAATGATTGGCAACAACTACAACCAGGTTGTCAAGGAACTCCGTTGTCATTTCTCAGAGAAAAAGGCGATGGCTTTGCTCTATAAGCTGGAGAATTGCACCAGGGAACTGGTCTCTCTTACCCGTGAGATTGTTGAACTAACCCGTAAGTTTGAGGAAAGATGGTCGCAAAGATAAGTTTCGGAAGTTCATTGTATGGCGCACTGGCATACAATGGTGAGAAGATTAACAAGGAAGAGGGAAAGCTCTTAGCAACGAACAAGATCTTCGATGATTGTTCGGGAAAGACGAGCATCGCCAATGCCTTGCGTGATTTCCAGCGATACCTTTCTCCGCACATCAAAACAGAGAAGCCTGTCGTGCATATATCCTTGAATCCGCATCCCGATGATGTGCTGACGGATATGGACATGGAGAACATCGCTCGTGAATACTTGGAGCGCATGGGATATGGCAACCAGCCATACATGGTTTACAAGCATGAGGACATCGACCGTCATCACATGCACATCGTGACTATCCGAGTAGATGAAAACGGCAAGTGTTTGGATAGCCGATACAACTACCATAGGAGCAAGGCTATCACCCGTGACTTGGAGGAGAAGTACAATCTCCACAAGGCAGACCGCAAGCAACGCCAGGCAGACAATCCACTCCGCAAGGTGGATGTAAGCCAAGGCAATGTGAAGAAGCAGGTTGCCAATACCGTAAAATCTCTCTGCGCTACCTACAGGTTCCAGTCCTTGGGCGAGTACCGTGCACTTCTCTCCTTATATAATATATCCTTGGAGGAAGTCAGAGGCGAAGTTGGCGGTCGTGAGTATCATGGTTTTGTCTATTCTGCCACGGACGGACAGGGCAACAAGGTGGGAAATCCTTTCAAGGCTTCCAAGATTGACAAATCTGTCGGTGTGGAGGCGATAGAAAAGCGGTTCGCTTATTCTGCCAAGAAGTTCAAGGAGGACAAGAAACTCTCCGAGATGACCAAACATAGCGTGGAAGCTGTCTTGAAGCAGACCTATCATAAGGATAAGTTCGTTGAACTGCTGAAAGCAAAGGGCATTGATGTCGTTTTCCGCCATACAGCTGACGGCCGTATCTACGGAGCAACATTCATTGACCACCGCACTCAAAGCGTTTTCAATGGTTCAAGGCTTGGAACGAATCTTTCTGCCAATGCCATGCAGGAGCACTTCACCTTGCCTTACGAGAACGAGCAGCCAATACCGCTTACCATTCCAAAAGAAAAAGACTCTGGCTTGGAGCAGGAACTTCAAGGTTCTGGCTTGTTCGATGAGTACGGCAGCGGTCTTGGACTTATGGCAGGGAATGGTTCTTCCAACGAGGCACAGGAAACAGCATTCGATAGAGAGTTACGCAGAAAGAAAAAGAAACGAAAAGGGAGAAACCTTTAATCGTATTATCAAGGTATAACTTCAAAACAGAAAAAACAATGGCACAAGAAGACGATTTGAGAGCATTGGGGAAAATCATGGATTTTCTTCGTGCAGTGAGCATTATCCTGGCGATAATGAACGTATATTGGTATTGCTACGAGGCGATGCACATGTGGGGAGTGACAATCGGGGTTGTTGACAGAATCCTGATCAACTTCAACCGTACAGGCGGTTTATTCCATTCCATCCTCTATACCAAGCTGTTTTCGCTTCTGCTCCTGGCACTCTCATGTCTGGGAACCAAGGGCGTGAAAGCGGAAAAGATGAGTTGGAACAGGATTTGGACGGTTCTTGCAGTTGGCTTCTTCTTGTTCTTCCTCAACTGGTGGATATTATTGTTGCCTATATCTTATTTGGGCAATGCCACGCTGTACATCTTTACAATGACAGCAGGTTATATCTGCCTATTGATGGGTGGACTGTGGATGAGCCGACTCTTGAAGCACAACCTCATGGAGGATGTCTTCAATAATGAGAACGAGAGTTTCATGCAGGAGACCAAACTCATGGAGAACGAGTATTCCGTCAATCTGCCAACACGATTCTATTACAAGAAGAAATGGCAGAGAGGATGGATCAACGTGGTCAATCCGTTCCGAGCGACCATCGTGTTAGGTACACCGGGTAGTGGTAAGTCCTTTGCTGTAGTGAACAACTACATCAAACAGCAGATAGAGAAGGGGTATTCAATGTATATCTATGATTTCAAGTTTTCCGACCTTTCGACGATTGCCTACAACCACATGATGAACCATCAGAATGGATATAAGGTCAAGCCCCAGTTCTATGTCATCAACTTTGACGATCCTCGCAGAAGTCATCGCTGCAATCCTATTCACCCGGATTTCATGAGTGACATCTCCGATGCTTATGAGAGTGCATACACCATCATGCTCAACCTCAACAAGACGTGGGTTCAGAAGCAGGGCGACTTCTTCGTGGAGAGTCCGATTATCCTCTTTGCAGCCATCATCTGGTACTTACGCATCTACAAGAACGGAAAGTATTGCACCTTTCCCCATGCCATCGAACTGCTCAATCGCAGATACGAGGATGTCTTTCCGATACTGACGAGCTATCCCGAACTGGAGAACTATCTTTCTCCATTCATGGATGCATGGCAAGGTGGAGCGATGGAGCAGTTGGCGGGTCAGATTGCCAGCGCAAAGATTCCGTTGTCACGAATGATTTCACCACAACTCTACTGGGTGATGTCCGCAAGCGAGTTTACACTCGACATCAACAATCCCGAAGAACCGAAGATTCTATGTGTCGGCAACAATCCCGACCGTCAGAACATTTATGGTGCTGCACTCGGCTTGTACAACAGCCGCATCGTGAAACTCATCAACAAGAAGGGACAACTCAAATCATCCGTTATCATTGACGAGTTGCCGACCATCTATTTCAAAGGCTTGGATAACCTGATTGCCACGGCACGAAGCAACAAAGTTGCCGTCTGCTTGGGCTTCCAGGACTTCTCGCAATTGGTCCGTGATTATGGAGACAAGGAGGCTAAGGTGGTTATCAATACCGTTGGTAATATCTTCAGCGGACAGGTCGTTGGCGAGACCGCCAAGACTTTATCCGAGCGTTTTGGAAAAGTGCTCCAAAAGCGCCAGTCCATTTCCATCAACCGTCAGGATGTCTCTACATCCATCAATACCCAGATGGACAGTCTCATTCCGCCGAGCAAGATTAGCGGACTCACCCAAGGTATGTTTGTCGGCTCTGTTTCCGACAACTTCACCGAGCGCATAGAGCAGAAGATCTTCCATGCCGAGATTGTCGTTGACACCGACAAGGTAAAGCGAGAAGAAAGCCATTATCAGCCTATCCCCATCATCAACGATTTCTTGGATGCGGATGGCAACGACTGCATGAAGCAGACCATACAGGACAACTACAACCAAATCAAGGAAGATGTCAAGCAGATAGTCAAGGATGAGCTGGGGCGTATCGCCAACGATGAGAACTTGAAGCATTTGATACAGAAATAGAAACGACAAAGGCAGTGGATATTTGCCACTGCCTTTGTCGTTCCTATTCATTCAATAAGGCTTTACCTTTTGAGGTAAGCATATATTTTTGCCCAGGGTGTTTAGGATTCTCTGGGTGTAACTGTCCAACATATCCTTGCTCAATTGCTGGATATAGATATTTATCAAGAAAATGGGTCTTATCTTTCAAGGACATTATCTCCATTATCTCTTTTGCAGACAAAGTCGCAGTACCTATTACAGATATAACCTTTTTGAGCTGTGGGGTAGCTGTGGGGTAACTGTGGGGTAGCTGTGGGGTAACTACCACACTGCTTCTATTATATTTAAAAACGACCCATACAAAATTACCATCCGTATTGATTTCCGGAGCAGGCAATCCGACACGCTTACATTCACCTACCATCGTGCTTATACCACGTCCCCAACTTTCCAAAATTTTACTCTTGTAGAGTACATTGGCAATTATTGGATTCTGTGGTTTGGAATCATGCTCCTCCATTAGACGCTCTATTGGCAGATCTGCAGGAAATGTTCCCGTATTTCTTATTTCTACCCGGTCATCATAAATGGCAATGCTGACTGAACTCCCAGGGTGATGATAGGACCTATGACAGAAAGAGTTGATACAACTTTCTCTCAAAGCCTTGTAAGGGATGCTCAGTTCCTCTTCACGATACAGACCATTTATCTTTCCAGACAATGAGAGGTGTTTAAAGAAGAATGCCATTGCTGCATCAAGCAGTTCATATATGTTGCCTTCCGCACGTTGGTTGTCAATAAACTCTTCCTTTGTAGTTCCCTTGAAACGTGCCATACGAAGCAAACACTGTGGATAATCATACAACTCTTTGCCGAACAATACGGCAGCGGCATTATTCAGTTTCCCGTCATTGAGTAAACGGAACTTTTTCAGAATGACAGGTATCTCCTCACGTATTGTCGTTTCAGGAAGTCTTCCGTTTCTTATTCCCTCTCGAACAGCACCGAGAATAGCATTTTCGTCCAGATCCGCTATTTTCAAGTCAGGATTAATCATCGCTTCCCAACCATACTTGCCACCTCGTTCCATCAATAAGTGATTGTACCGTTCCTGTGGCATGACGGTTGTGGTGCTTTCTATTCGCTGATAAGCTCTTCCTTTGTATGTGAAAGGACGCATAAAACGTTGCTCCTCAACAAAAATGACAATGACATATTTTTCAGTGCCGGGAATAGCAACATAGGTGATTTCTAAATCCACAAAAGGCTCTATACGATTGACTGCTTCTGCAATAGAACGTTTTGTACTGTCAGATACCGTTTGTCCTATGATTTTTCCATCGTCCTTTACTCCATAAAGGATTGTGCCGCCCTCACCATTGAGAAATGCGCATAGAGTCTCCATCGAACGATCTAATTGACCTGTCGATTCCTTAAACTCCAAGCTATTCCCCTCTTTCTTTATTGTTAGGGCTTCTATATCTTGATATGTCATGTTTGCAAGTTTTGTTACTATTAAAATTGCAAAAATACAGATAAATATCCAAAATTGGGTGTTTCTGTAAAAATCTTAATGATTATTATACAATTATCCCAAATAATGGCGCAATTTCATCGTCTCATTCTTTCCAATTCATCATCCTTTCGCATTTTGTCGTTCAACTTCTCCTGCATTCTGTCAAGGAAGTAAGTACGGCTATAGTTCTTGCGTCTTCTGATGTCGGTGTAGAAACGATAGCAGTCCTTGGCTTTGATGCCGAAGAACTGGTACATGGCTTGCGCCAAGTCCTTGAATTTCACATCGCCATCGTTCACGCTTCCCATTACGCAGATGCCATATACCATTTCTACAAGGTCAACGGCATTGCCAGTCCATTTTACTAATGGCTTTGATTCTGATGATACTGGCGGAGAGGCTTCTGAAGTGGATGTGGTCACATGAAGATGATATGTTGCTGACACATGCTCTTGCATTCTGCGGACAAATGCAATTGCTTTGCGCACATACAAGCCTACGGTTCCCAAACAATCCTTTATATGGGGCATTGACAGATGAAAGTCAAGCTCGGTTTCTGCGTATGACAGTGCAAAGACCGCTTGCTTCACGTTAGTGCTGCATAAATCAACCACAACCTTGATAAACTCACGATATGAGTTCTCTAAAGCGTTACCACTTTTGTTCTTATGACCTGCATTCAGCAAGTTGAAAAAATCAGTCTCTAACAATATGTTGTATTCCATGTTGCTGTCTCTTTTATGGGTTTGTACTAATTTGATGTATTCGTGCGCACACCATTTATTAGTCCAATACATATGCCATTCCAAGACAGACTAAACAATAGGATGATGATATTTCCTGATAATCAGCAACTTTATCAAGAGAATAAGATTTTCACAAGGGAATTGCAAGCAGAAATAGTGTAAGGAAAACCGGACACTTGTCCAATCTTCCTTACACGGTTCTTATACCATTACAACTTGTTAGTTGGAATACCATACTCTTTCATGCGGGCATAGAATGTAGTATGGCTCATTTCCAACATTTTTGCCGCATCACGCTTGATGCCATTGCATTGCTTCAAAGCCCACAAGATACGCTCTCGATTGATCTTGCGTTCTTGTTCATCAAAGTCCAAAGCCTCTTCTGTCAATGTCGATTGTGACAACTGCAAGTCCTCGACATCTATTATCTCATTCTCGCATAACAGCATAGCTCGCATGATACATGATTTCAACTCACGCACATTACCTGGCCATGTATGGCTTACAAGTGCCCTTTGCGCTTCCTTACTGATACATTTTATTTCTTTGTCCGTATGCCTATCATATAGTTTCAGGAAGAAGTTAGCTAATGGCATAATATCTTCCTTGCAATCTCGCAACCGTGGAATCTCAATAACCGCTTCGTGAAGTCGATAATACAGATCACTTCTGAATCGTCCTTCCCGAACAGCCTCTTGCAGATTTTCGTTGGTGGCGGCAATAATGCGCACATCAGCCATTTTGTCTTTTGTAGCTCCCAATGGTCGGTAGCTCTTGGATTGCAACACACGCAGCAGCATCGCCTGTACATCTTTCGGCAGGTTGCCTATCTCGTCCAAGAACAGCGTACCTCCAGCAGCCAATTCAAAGTAACCTTTTCTTGCTGCCTCCGCACTTGTGAATGCCCCTTTCTCATGCCCGAAGAGAGCGGAAACGGCAAGTTCCGCAGAAAGCGTACCGCAATCTACTACTTCAAAAGGCTTGTCGGCTCTTTTGCTTTGCAGATGTATCTTTTCCGCTATATGTTCTTTGCCAGTTCCGTTGTCGCCCAATATCATAACAGCCATGTCGCTTTTGGCAAACAATTCTGCCATTTTGTATATACGGCGAAACTTCTCACTTTTGCGGTAAACAATCTTGTTATTCAACTCTACGAGTCGTTTCTGCTTGTCTATGATTTCTTCCAAACGTTCATAAACTACATCAAGCAACAATTTCTTCGGTATATAGTCTTCCGCTCCCAATTTCATAGTCTTCACGGCACTCATGCTTTCATCGTAAGATGTCATGATAATAAATGGATTCTGGTAGCCGTTACTACGCAACCATTCCAACAGGTCGATGCCGTTATCATTCCCCAAGCGCATATCCGAAATGACAACATTCCATTCTGAGGATTCCTTAACAGCTTTCAGACCATCTCTGTAATTGTAGCATAAGATTGTTTTCCATCCCTTCGCCTCCAACTTCTTGCCCAACATATTGCAAAATGTCGGACTGTCTTCAATGATTATTACTTTCTTCATACTGTTACCTCCTCAATTTTCTTTTGTGCGGCTTTGATGATTGCCTCACCATGTGCGAAAACATCCTCAACCGCTTGGTTGATAACGTCGTCTGATGATGTAGAATCTTCAATCAGGTCAAAAAGATAGTTCAAAGACTCGTCAGATTGTACCATCATCCACGAGCTTCTTGCGTGGTGAATGGCATCGGACATTTTCTTGCGGTTCTCCTCTTTGGCTGCATTACGGATACTGCCCAATGTATCAGTCATTTCCTTTACGAAATTCTCCAAAGTCTCTTTTTCATTGCCGTAGGTCAGCAACATAGAGAAGTCTATTTGTTTTTCTGCTATCTTGCCATTCACACACTTTCTTGCAGTGTTTATCAAATCCTTGTCAGACATCGGCTTGAACAGACAAGCGACAAATCCTGCGTCAAGCAGTTCTTGCTCACTCACATTTGGTGCTGCTGTCATAACAACAACAGGAATAGTCTTAGAGTTACGCACGTTCACCATACGCATCATTTCCAGAATCTCGATACCATTCACTTCAGCCATCTTCAAATCCGTTATCAGCAGATCATAAGATTTTTTGCGCATCATATCCAATAAATCCGTGGCATTATTACAAGTGTCACATACAATGCCGTTTGATGCAAACGCCTCACGAATGGTACTCAGTTGCACATGGCTATCATCAATGGCAATGACAGTAAACGAATCTTGTCGTTTCGTTCTATACTGAGTTGGTTCCACATTCTGCTTTTCGGCTGTAGCCATAGGAAGACTAATGGTAAATATACTTCCCAGCCCTTGGTGACTGGACACATCGATTTTTCCTTTCATAAGTGAAACGAGGTTCTTGACAATGGAAAGTCCCAAGCCAAATCCCGGTTGGGTGACCGCATTTCCCAATCTTGCAAATTCCTTGAAGATTTGTTTTTGTTGCTTGTCGTCCAATCCTGTTCCTGTATCCTTAACCATTAGCATGAATACACCATTTTTATAGGTTGTGGACAATACTATCTCACCCTTTCCCGTATATTTGATGGCATTGGAAAGCAGATTGCGTCCTATTGTAAGCACCTTTTCCTTGTCTCCATTGACAACACCATCTGCCTTATTGTTGACGCTCAATTCAAGTTGTTTCTTCGCAGCAAAGGGCTCATACTCCATCTTTAATTGCTCGGCAATGTCCATCATACGGAAAGGGCGTTCCTTGACGGTCGCCTTTCCATTCGCTAATTTGGAGTAAACCAGGAAACTGTCTATCATAGAAGTCAAGCCTTTCGATGTGTCAACAATCAAGTCGGCATACCGTTTGCTTTCATCCGTAGCATCTTCAAGTCCGCTAATCTTGCGGGCATAATCCTTGATGGCAGACAAAGGACTGCGCATCTCATGTGTTACTGTCAGCATCACCTTTCTTGTTTCTTCCTTGCTCTTACGTGTCTTGAATGCGAATCGCCACACCAATAGGAATAATACGAAAAACACCAATATCAACAATCCTATCATCCCTATATAATAATAGGTATAATTGCCTTCCAAGTCTGCGATTTGTCGCTCACGAACTTTGATGCCTTTATCCACATTCTCATCAGCTATGCTGATTACTCTTTGCAACTGCTTATTGATACCTTCATTTCTATTTCCAAGACTATCCAATATCTCCACTACCTTACGGCTTTGCTGGTGATGTTTAGCAACAACCGTTTGGTTTAGGTTGGTGAGCATCTTTTCAGTTTGGGTTAAACGGTTGCCTGTTGTTACTGCATTTTCTTTCTTGCCGAACAATCTGCTGAAGAAACCTCGCTTCTTTGGCTTTGCCTGCTGTGGCATAGCTGAAAGTCTTTTGCTTTCAGTCTTATTCTGCTCTACAATTCTTGGAACTTCTGCGGTCAGCTTTTCTTGAGTGGCATTCAATTCCTGCATAGCATCCTTTATATCTAGAAGGAGCTGTTCCTTTTCTGCAAGAAGACGGCAGATCGTATCAGAATCTTCTTTCGGACAGATACCTGCGATGCCTTCAAGCATACTGTCCACTTCCAATCGAAGCGAATGATACTCATTTACATCTGTTGAGTCCCAATCCGCAACCATTTCACCAAGCAGTGACAATTCCGTTATGTGCAAGTTTAAGTCATGCACATTCTTTCGCCACTGATGCAGTTCTGCATTTCTACACTCAATCTCCTTTCTGTCGCGCCATTCAAATAGGCCGATTACAATGGTACATCCTACGATGACGATGGCAGTCATGATGCCTAAAGCCATCCATCTACAGATATGCCCGGTCTGTTCTTTGCGTTCCATGTTGTTTACTTTTTACGTTTCTATTACTTCATTATTGCTTTGCACTAACATTTTAATCGGCAAAGATAATGGCAGGAAGTATCAAAGACGAATATTTATATATATTATAACAACTTTTATGTAAATTCTTGGTAAAAACAGCATATCGTTAGAGAAAGAACCATTATTGAATAATAACAATGGACAATAAAGCCAAAAGCTGACAAAGTGTAGATTATGAGACTTAATTGAAAAAGGATGGCAAGAGTTTCCTACCTGTTGATACAGACATTCAAAGAAAAGCAGAACGAGCAGGAAAAGTCAAGAGGTACTTTCCAAGTGCTTGACGGCAACATATTGATGCTTGTGCTTCCTTTGAACAGTGAACTTGTATTTTATAAGGTGAGTGATGCCAATAGTATTGTTCTGACAGACTCATTGGGCAACGCCCACTCTGAAAGGATGTAAACATATACTTTGCGAAGAATATAAAACAAACAGTTAAAATCCGTCTTGCTTTTGCATTAGAAAAGAATTCAAATGGAATTGTATAAACAAAAGTTAATTACTACCTTTGTTGTAAAAAGGATGAATTAACCTCCAGAGAGTATTCTAGAAAATCCGTAGGACCTTGAGTCCATTTTTCACTATAGCCTCTCTGGGTTTCTACTGCAAAGGCTTTATAGAAAGTTAGGCTCCGAGCCTTAGTAAGATGACAGCACATCACTGCAGATGGTTAAAAAATGGGAGGAGGCAGACTTGAAGTATAGAGCCTTAAAAATGGTTCTTCCATCTGACGACCCGAATATTCGCTACATCGAAAAGCATTTCTCTGTTTGCCGAGATGAGATAGTTATTGATGATGTAGTTTCTTGTGTTTGCACCATTATAGCAGGTGGAACACTATATAAAAAACTGATAGTGGCAAAAATATTACCTCGCCACCATCAGTTTGTTTTCGCATTTAATAAGAATTGGATTTTGTGCAATGTTATTTCTTTTCTTTCTTCGCCCTTGCATCCTTGACAATCTTTCCTGCCAAGAAACAAAGTTCTATCACCATTACCACCCAATGCCAAGGATATTCGCTCGGATGTGCAATGAGCTTCCCGATGATGCCCGTGCGATTAAATGCTTCTACCGCTATCCAGAACACGATGACCGTTGCCGTACCCATTCTGATGTTTGCTCCCCACGATTGCAAGTGGAGTTGCTTGCGAAATACGTATGGGGCGGAAAGCAAGGCACCGAAGGCTACACCGAAGGTGACTGGACTCTCACGACCAAACAATTGAGGATCGTAGAGGTTCATCAGCAGGAGATAGCAAGTCCAGAGCATTGTGTTGATTTCCATGAAGGTAACAATGCTGGTGTGGCGTGTCATCGGGCGAGCGGCGATGAGTCGCTTGTTCTTCCCCAAGAAGAGCGTCTGCCACCAGTTGAGGAAGTTGCAGGCATTTCGGGAACAGAAGATGTAGAGCAACATCACCATTGCCCACAAGCCAAAGGTGGCAGGGAGCAGAAGATATTCAGGGCGGCTCAACACCTCTCCCGTTGTGGGGTCAATCTCGGCATGTGTTCCCCAACGATGGGCATAATACATGAAGAGGAAATCCACCCAACCCGTCCAGTAGAACATGCCACCGATAAGTCCGAGCAAGGTCTGGCGAGTCTGTCCCTTGACGAAAACACCGACCACCACCATCACCAAGCCCACGAATCCCACAGCCATGCCAGCACCCAACAGTTGCGTGCCGTCGTAGTTGTCCTTCAATACTCGTGCCACCAAGTGAACCATGGGCATGCTTCCCAATATCACGCCCATCGACACGATGGATTTCCACCAATATAGTTTCTTGTTACTCATGGCTTTTCTTCTTGTGAGCTGCAAACATGATATAGACGAGCAATGCCACGAATGCCACGAGGATGCAAATCATCTGGGTAGTATACTTCTCCGGCTCAATCCAAATTTCCTTGAAAAAGTCAAGGCGACCAAGCACTTCCACAGGTACCCAGAACACGACAACCGTTGCAATAGCCATACGGATGTTTGCTCCCCATGTGCTCAAACGCAACTGTTTTCGGAAGATGAAGAAACTACCTATCAGACAAGCTACGGCAACAACCGAAGTTACAGGATGATGGTCGCCGAGGAAATTCTTGTCGTAGCAGAACATCAACAGGAGATAGCTAGTCCAAAGAATCATGTTCAGTTCCATGAAGGTAACGATACTTGTATGATGTGTCATCGGACGGGCGGCAATCTTATTCTTGCTGGAACGGAAAAGAATACGCTGCCACCAGTTGATGAAGTTGCATCCGTTCTTGGTTGAGAAGATGTAGAGCACCATAATCATCATCCACATGCCGAAGGTGGCAGGGAGGATGAGGTATTCAGGGCGAGTCACAACTTCACCATTCTCCATCTCCGGCTGTGTACCCCAGCGGGTAGCATAGTACTGGAACAGGAATTCTATCCAACCGGTCCAGAAGAGCAGACCTCCGAAAAGTCCCCAAAGAGTCTGTTTGGTGTCTCCCTTTGCGAAGACACCGATTACTACCATGATAAGACCTGCCAACCCCATGAAGAAGGCTGAGTAATGCACAGCTTCAGGAGTCATCGTCTTATCCATTATCATCATCAGCGCATGTCCCAACGGCATGGTAAAGAGTACCACGAGGAACGAAGCGATGGATTTCCACCAATTCAATTGTTTCATAATGTTTAATGTTTACTTTAATTCATCTAAGTAATAACTGATTCTTCCTCCTTCATCACCTATCTGCACATTGGCATCATACCAGGAGATAATCTGGAGCTTGTAATATCTCTCGCCATCCCACGAACGGATTACGTAGGTATGGTAAGAAGGAGTATATACTGGAGGTGGACCCGAGAAACTCATTGCCTTTTCGAGCACCGGATTGCCGCTTACCAACTGCTTGGCAGGACCATTGTTCGGGTCGAACCAAGGGTTCTCGTTCATATCCAGTTTGTTCGCGATGCAATACTTGTTCCAGTCGTTCTGCGACATGGTGACATATACGCTTGATGAATCATCCACGGCAAAGGTCATATTGTGTTCAGCCAGATAAGCATCTACCTGCGCCTTGCTCGTCCACTTGTCATATTCGCCATAGCCCAGGTCGGCAGCACCGCCCTTGCCTATGCCGCTTGTTCCACTGTTGGTTCGCAGCTGGTAACCATCGAAGGCGAGGTCCCATTCCGTGGCAGGATAAGCCATGGTCTTTGGATCATCCTCCTGGTTTTCCATCACTAAGATGCTGTTGGCTTGTCTCTTCACCGTCTTATAGGTTAACTTGCCAGTGGCTTGATTCTTGGTGAAGATGGTATCGCCGTTCTCATCACGCTCTGCATCCTCGAAGATGTTCTTCTGTACGCCCTCGCTCCAATACTTTACGAGTTTATCAGTACCTTTATAATGGAAATATTCCTCTATCGGCTTGCCATCAATAAAGGCGATGACACTCTGGTTAGGATTCAGCACATTATAGCGATGTCCCGTCTTCAGGTCAAAATAGAGCCAGTCGTTGGTAACACCCGTGCTATAACCTGTTTTTCGGGGCAAGGTATGACCTGTGAAGTCCTCAGCCTCATAAGATACGCAGCTCGTCATTGCGGCTGCCATACCTATTATATATAGTAATGCTTTCTTCATCATTTCTTCTTTCTAAATGCTTTTACCAATTCATCTACCAACACTTCCACCTGCACATGCGCCTTGGCTCCTGCCGTGGCTGGCACGTTAAACATGGTGATGCCCGAACCCAGGGTCTTTGGCACATAGTTAAAGATGTTATCCACACCCACCGTCACCTTCACCTTATTATAGAAGGTCTGAATCACCGACAGGTTGCACAATACATACTGTGGCAACTGGCAGCGGAAGTAGGCATCGTGGCTCTCACCGTTTACAGAGAGTCGGTCCTGCACATCAAACTTCTTCTCACCCATGTAGCTTGCCGAGAAGGTGGCGCCCAGTCGGTAGTTCTTCTTGTTGTACTTATAGTCGAGGCTCGCCGTAGCCGCATGAGGCGAAGTGGTGTTCACCTGGATGCCATCTGTCTTGCTCACGTTCACGTAGCTGTAGGTGGCATTCATCGTGAAGTGGTTGAGGAAGTGCCAGCGCATGATGGTCTCCAGTCCGATGAGGTTCTGCTTGGCGAGGTTGGTGTATTCAAAGTTATACTGCATGTCGTAGATGCGCCATACGCCCTCTATCTTCTTGCGGAAGAAGTTGCCATACACATTGCCCGAGATAAAGAAGTTATCGTTCGAGTACTCTGTGCCCAGGCTCACGTAGTTGTTCTTCTCAGGCTTCAGGTCCTCGTTACCCTTAATCATGAACATGCCCAGGTGGTCCCAGTTGAAGAACAGCTCCTTGATGCTTGGCGAACGGTAGCCCATCGAGTAGTTGGCTCTCCATGCCCAGTGATCCGACGGACTCCACTTGAAGGCAATCTTAGGCATCGCCATCAGTCCGAAGGCACGGCTGAAGTTGGTTCTCACACCTGCCGAAACCATCCAGTGGTCGTTCATCGTCCACTCGTCCTGCAGGAAAGCCTCCGTCTCTTTCAGCGAACGGGTGCGCATGATGTGGGAGGCATCACCGTTGAATCGGTCGCTCGTCAGGTCATCGCTCAGGTGTTCGATACCGAGGATGAGGTCGTGGCCCTCGAACTTCTGCGAGGTGATGGAGAGGCGAGGCTGGAAGATACGGCTCTTATACACCTTGGTACGCTCGTCGATGCGCTCGTGGCGCTTGAAGCGATCGTAAAAGTCGCCATGAAGGGAGGCGGTAATCTTGAACCAGTCCTTGAAGGAGTACTTAATCTTGGTTCCAGCCGTCCAGTCACGCGCCTGACTGAAAGTCATGTCCTGAATGAGGTCGTAGGTATTCATATAGAACGCACTACCGTAGGCAAGAATCTCCAGGTTCTTGAAAGGGTCGTAGAATACCTTCTGCGATACCGAGATATGCTCTGTGCCCTCGATGCCCATTGGCGGACGGGAAGCCACGCTGGTAATGGTCACGTCGTGGTCGAGCCAAGGATTCGCCTCTTGGGTATAGACCTTCTTGTCGTTCTCCGCCTGATACATGTAGAAGGCATCGCTCGAAGAATACCACACATCCGTCTGCGAAGTTACCTTGCCTGCGTTGAATCCTGCCGACACCCAGCTCTGCAGGTTCGGGCGGTCGGCGTTCTTCTCAAACATATACAAGAAATCCTTTTTCTCAGGATTCTTGTAGTTGGTCTCGTTCATCTGTCCCCAGCGCACGCCAGCCTGAATGTCGATAGGCTTGGTAGTTTTCTTGGTGATAAGGTTGATGACGGCACCCGATGCACGGCTTCCATAGAGGGTACTGCTGGCACCCTTCACGATTTCGATGCGGTCGATGGCATGCAGGTTGAATCGCTCATAGTCGAGGTTACCCGCCATGTCGCCCGTCAATCGCTCACCATCTTGCAGGAAGAGCACGTGGCGGGCATCCAAGCCCTGCATGGAGATTTCGTTGCCGAAACCCACCTTCTGGATATTCATACCCGGGGTCTCCTGCTGCAGAGCCTTGGTCAGGTCGGCATAGCCTGCATCTACCAATTCCTTACCGCCGAGCACCTGCGTGCTCACTGGCGAGAGCTTGATAGGTCGGGCGGTACGGGAACCTGTAACCACCACCTCGTTCACCTTCATCACATCCTCGGTCATGAAGAGCTTGAGGGAGCTGTCGTTTCCGATGGTTCCCCTCAGAGGGTTATAGCCCACGGATACCACCTGGTAATAACACTTGTCACTCTGAGGCACCGGGATGGTAGCCTCACCATCCATGTTGGTAACAACACGCTGTGGCGACTTCAATTTCTCGTTGTCGGCGTAGGTGATGACTGCGCCGATGACTGGTTGCTCGGTGGCTTTGTCGAAGATACCGAACTTCACCTTTCGCTGTGCAGCGACAGGGAGGGCGAGTATCAGCAGTAAGCCGATGAGCATTACATTTCTAATTGTCTTCATTTATATTGTCATTCTATTTTTTCCAAATCCTTACACGATTTCAGCCTCGCTATGGCTTGTTTCTCTTCCCCTCATTTTTTACTTGCAAAAAGAAAGAGAGACATGTCTGGGCATATCCCTCTTTCATTGAATGGATATAAGCTACAGTCTCTTATTTGATTCCGTGCTCTTTCTTATACGCTTTCAAGTCTTCCTCGTACTTTGCCTTGTCGGCATCAAATGTTGCGAGACGTGACTTATCAATAGTCTGCTTAAAACATTCGGAACGTACATTCATCATGTTGTAGTTGACGATAAACTGAATTTGGTGAGTTTTGGCATTGTAATAGCCTTGCACGCTACTGCCTTTTGCACTTGATGCAGAACCGTCTGTATCTGTTCCCCACACAGAACCGTCTTCACCCTTAAACTTTATCCAACCATCACCTGTATATTCTTTCTGCTCCCAAGAGTTGAGAACCATGGTCTTTACATCACACTTAAAATTGATAATCATTCCCATGTTTCCGACCGTGAAGTCAAGCAAAGAAATGGTGAAAGTTTGTGCGTCTGTCTTACTCCACTCAAACTTGAACTTTGTTGGACATCCTTCTGGTAAAAGGGTCTTGTTCACTCCATTCATCGTTGCATTGGTACTAAGCACAATCTCACCATTGAGATAATTTGTGGCTTCTTTCACAAGTTCAGTGTTTGCATCAGCATCTGTAATCTCCTCATCAGAAGAACAAGATACCAAAGACATGAAGCCAAGGACAAGACAAGCAAATAATGCTAAAAATTTAAATTGTCTCATTAGAAACTTTTACTATAATTCTTAGTAGAATAAAGCAACAAAAAGTCAGTCAACCCATAGCTTAATACTATGAGCTGACTGAGTTTTCATTATTCTTACTTATTACCTTTGAAAGTAACAATTGCAGTAAATAAAGCTCCTGAATATTCAGAATTTACAGTAATGGTGTATGTCAACTCACCATTCACGATGCTACCCTCTACATATGCATTGTAACTAGTAGGAATGCCAAGAATACGCAATGTTACGGCACGACGACAAGTCTGGGCAAAAGTACCATCTGCGTTCACCGCTATGTTGTTTGCGTCAATAGTGATAGTGCCAGGCATGCTACCAATTTGGAAAGCATCAATGTGAATATTGATGGTACCAGAAGTGTTCTCTCTAACTGTAGATGTAACACCAGATACTGGATCCTTATCTGTGTTCATATACACCTTTGTCAAGTCACCATTGTAAGTACCAGCATAATCTCCTGCTGCAAATGTAGCAAAAGAGTTAGAAACTTGAGCAGAAATGCTCATTGTACTTGCTGAGATAGTCAGCAAAGCAACCAACATAAATAAAAACTTCTTCATTGTTTGTTGTATTTAAAATTAATAAAAATAATTATTGCCAAAGATATGCACCGTCATTCATGTAAGAATAACCATTATCTCCAAGTCCAAAGGTATGAGCAGCAAAGAAATTCTTAGTAGATTCCATCTTATATACATCTTCTGATATTGCGAACAAGATGTAGTCAAATTCTGAAAGTTCTACGAGTGTTTTATCTTGACTATAGTAAGTATATTTTAGGTTTGGATATGTTATTGAGCAATTTGGCAAGACAACCAAAGCTAATGCTTCCAATCCCTTTATAGATGACAAATCAACACTTTTCAGTTTAGGCAATTGAATTAACTCGCAAGCATTTACGACACCTTTATCTGTTTTTGGCAGAAGAAGTGTTTCCAGATTCTTACAATATTTTATAGCAATGTAATTTTGAAGTGTTGCATCAAAATCCTTTATATCTTGCGCCGAGATTAATGTGTTAGACAAATCAGCCTCTTTTATTCCATCATTATTGGTTAATGTCAAAGCAACAAGGCTTGTAGCATTTGCAAAATTAATGCCCTCTGTTGTATTTACATTATTCAACATGAGACCTTTTATATTAGAATGCAAGTCTAAATATTTCGTCTCGAACAAAACATTATTATTTATTGCAATGCTTACGAAGAATGGTTGATAATAAGGATTGTTTATAAAACATTCTATACCGCTAATTGATTGTATTTTGTTTACATCTGCAAACTGATTAGTAAGTCCGAGCGTTAAACTTTCTCCCTGTTCATTGTTTTTCATTGGCTTGCTAATATCAATATGGGTGTCATCAGCAAACAATGAAGCAAATTTCATCTTCAAATAAGCACGGAAGTATTCATCAGGAATCTCTCTCAAAGTATTATACTTCTCCAAAGAGCCCTTATCATTTACCATTTGCATGTCAACAGTCTTATTCTCTGCCTCATTTTCTGTATAGAAAGGCATCAAGTCCTCTACATTATACTTGCAGGAAGCAGGGAGATAAAGTTTTGTAAACTCATGAAGGATAATAGCTTTCACCTCATCATTCTCAACCTTGGCTGTTACCAAGCCGTCGAAGTCATAGATGTCATTGCCTTGCAAGTCAAGACCTGTAATCTGTGAAGGAAGTGAAGCGATATGGAAAACAGGACCATAGCCATTGCTGCTAAGGTTCAACTCTTTCAAATTAGGAAAAACAGAAAGTTCCTTCAAGGCAGCGGTATCAACCTTTGTGCCTGAAAGGTCGAGAGATGTGGTGCTGTTGGCTTTGTCGTCAAGGAGCATTTTGCCATTTTCATCAAACTGGTATCCCTTAGCTTTGAGGATAGTCATCAACTCTGAGTTGCTTACAGCCACATTGCTATAAGAAGGTGCATCGTCATCGCTGCTGCAAGAAGCAAAGCCGAGGCAGAGCGCCATGGCTGCGAGACCGATGAAATTCTTAAAAATCTTCATTGTTTTATTATTCTTTTAAATGTTTATTATTAATTAAAATATTACCCTTAATTTGTGGCTGCAAAGGTACATATTTATTAAATAATGTGCAATACCTAAAAATAATGAAATTTGCAATAGTAATTTGTTATGATTTATAGGATTTCTCATCTGTCTTGTTGAGAAATCATAACATATCTAAGATTTTCAATATGTTTTTCACAGTTGCTTATTCAGCCGATACTTAAAACTGATGATGAAGTAGCTGCCAATTTGTGAGGTACGGCTTTCCGTCAATCCGGTCGCCGTAACATTGCGATAATAGTTTTTCTTGTCGCTGAGAATATCTGACCAATAGAGCGAAAGCTCGGCTTGCTCCTTTTTGAGGAATCGCCAAGATGCCCCCAAGTTCCAAACCACTTGGTCGTCCTCGCCTTTCTTGATGTTCGTGCCGTTGCGGAAAGAGTAGGCGACATCGCTCTTGACTTGGAAGCCAAGAGGAAGTTCTGCGTAAGTATTCAGCGAAAAGTTATAGCTTCGGGTATAGTTGGATGTACCCCGGAGTTGGTTGGTGGCATGGCGATAACGCCAATCGCCCTGCAAGTCGAAGCCTCCCCATTTCGGCTGATAACCCAAACGAAGGTTGGCATTATACGAAGTATTGTGGGTGACGCTGCGGTCTGGCTCCTCGCTCTTCCCCTCGTTCACCAAGGCTACACTTTGGCTAAAGTTGGCACCTGTGCGAGCGGAGAGATTGAACCGTTTCTTCCATCGCTTCTGATAACGAAGACTAATGCGCATATTCCAGTTGCCATTCACATTCACAGGATAAGTCTCCGTGCCACCAGTGGCAAGGTTGTAAAAGACGGCTTGCGTCTGACTATTATAGGTGTTGCTGAAATTAACATCGCCCGAAAGACCGAGGCGAGTGTTCCTTCCCATCAACCGAAAGTTCTGGCTATAAGCCGCTTTGAGCGAAGGATTGCCATGAGTAACGTGCAATGGGTCGCTATTGTCGGTCAGCGAAACCAAACTGCCAAGGTCTGGCTGTCGGCTGCTGCCATCATAATTCAGTTCGAAGCGAGTCTTGCCTTGATGCCATGACACATTCAACTGTGGGTTCCAATTCACGCTCGTCCTCACCGTATCGGCATAGAGCAGCCCAGTCTTCTGGTCAAGACTTCTCCGCTCTGGATGCATCTGCACACCCGTATTCACCTGCCATCGCTTGCCATTATAATTGAAATAAAGGCTGAGTTCGTGGGAATAAGTCCGACTCTGGGTATAGTTGCTCAAACTGTCTTGATATACTTCGCTCTCGTAAGTAATCCTGTCGCTCACCTGTCGGTTGGCAGAATAGTGATAACCGAGTTGCAGGTGCAAGTTCTCAGCCAATGGTTGCGTCAAGTTGATGCCTACGGAATAGGCACGATTGGTGGAGGGGGAGTGCTGGTATTGGTTGCGATAAAGCACGGAATCGCCACCCAGACTGCTCTCCAACTGATAGTAAGTGGTCTCGGAAAGGGAATGTGACTCGTTGGTACTCTTGCTGCCGGAGTAACTACCCGTGAGGCTGATGCTCGTACCCTTGTCGTTGAACACTCGGGTGATGTCGGCATTGACGGAGAACGAATGGCTGTCGCTCTTCGTATCCGAGTTTCTCGTGATGCTGTTGATACGCTCATCGCCTTCTGAAGAGGTGGATTGCTGGCTGTCGCTGGTGTTGTCGCTCTTCGACTTGCTGAAGTTCCCACCTACGTTGATATACGTCTTGTCGTCCAAGCTCCATCTCATGCCCAGCGTTCCATTACCCATCGTGTTGCGATTGGTGCTGGTGGATGCCGAGTTCTGGTAACGGTTGCCTGTGGTGAGATATTGCTCGCTATATAGGGTGCTCTCGTTGCCACTGGCATAATGGTTGTACATCATGTTGCCATAGAGGGTGAATCGCTTGGAGAACTTCTTGGCAAAATTCATCGCCACGTTGTCCTGTCGGTTGTCGGGATAGCGAGAAGTCATATATCGGTTGCCACTTCGTGCTATCACGGAGATGTTATCGCCAGTCTGGCGGAAGAGGTTGGATATTAACTCGGCTTCCTTCTTTTCGTTGTTGCCCCTGCCTATGCCAGCCGAAGTAATCAGCGTGCCGTTGAACTCTCGCTTGGTCTGCAAGTCGAGCACATAGTTTTCGCCGCCCTTGCGCACCTTGGTGATTTTCTCCAGTTCGCTCCGCTTGTCATACACCTTGATTTTGCTCACCAACTTGGCTGGCAGGTTTTCGAGGGCGAGGGTGCTGTTGCCGCCAAAGAAACTCTCGCCATTGACATTGATTTCATGGATGGGAAGACCGTTGTAGGTCATCGTCTTGTTCTGCTTTTCGTATTCCAATCCAGGCACTCGCTTCAAGAGTTCTTCGAGGTATACTCCTTCGGGAGTCTGGAAAGCATTGGCATTGATAACCGTGGTATCGCCCTTCATCTCCACCTCCTTCATGGCAGCAGTAACCACCACTTCGCCGAGGTTGAGCGTCTTAAAGATGGAATCTTCTTTTTGCGTTTCCACAGAGTCGCCATCGCCCTCTGACAAGGCACGACTCTCCCTTACTGTATCACTCGACACAGCATAAGAGAAAGCCCTTCCGTCAGGAGAAAGGGAAGACGATGCCCATACATTTGCTATTGTTGAGAAGGACATGAGCAAAAGCACAGACACATAAGCATATCGTAGCCTCATCTTGGTTTGAATATTCAAAATCGGCTGCAAAGATACGAAAATCGGTGTATATTTACAATACCTTGAAGTAGGTAAAGTGCCAAAGGGCTTGCGCGATTTCCAAATAGAAGTGCAACACTCTGCGGTGATTCTCAAGCCGTAAAAACTATGAAAAACACCGCAGAGGTTTGCCATGCGGCTGGAGGCGCGAAGCCTCCAAAGAGCTGGTTATTGCATAAAGGTTGATATTCGGAAGCAATACAAAAAAGAGAGAAACATTTGTCCCTCTCTCTAAGATTAATTATTTTTGTATTGCAATATGTATAAACAATTAACCTCGGAGCAAAGGTACACAATAAGTGTATTACTCCAAAAGAAAATGAGCAGAACTTTCATCGCTCAAGTGATAAATGTAAGCACGAGCACTGTTTCGCGCGAGATTACCCGCAACTCAAATGTCAAAGGTGTCTATGATCCAAGACAAGCGGAATTAAAGAAATGTAGGCGTAAGTCCAAGAACCCGGGAAACCGCTCTATATCCCTGATGCTGCGTGCAGAGGTTTTCCAGCTAATCCGCGACGAACAATGGTCGCCAGAGCAGGTTTCAGGTCGTCTTTCACTGATGGGACAAAAGGTGTGCAAGTCAACCATCTACAATTGGATAAATTCCACCTCGCCACATTATAAAGACAACATCCGCAAGTGTCTGAGACACAAAGGCAAGAAATACAAAAAGTCAGTAGAAGGCAAGGCGACCCCTATAAGAAACAGGGTGTCAATTGACGAGCGCCCAAACGAAGGGTTCGGTGAGAGTGTGGGAGATTTGGAAATGGATACTATTGTCGGAAAAGATGGGAAAGGAGCTATCGTCACATTGGTAGACAAATATAGCTCGCTGCTTTTAATGAGGAAACTCGACACTGGTAAAAAGGCTGCTCCATTGGCACAGGCTGTTATTGACATTGTAAAAGAAGCGAAAATAAAAGTAAGAAGCATCACAACTGACAACGGGACGGAGTTTGCCGAGCATGAGGCTATCTCAAAAGGCTTAGGCTGCAATGTCTATTTTGCGCATCCATACAGCTCTTGGGAGAAAGGTGCGATAGAAAACGCAAATGGCTTGATACGACAATACATACCTAAAAAAGAGAATTTCGATAACTATACACATTCTGAAATACGAACAATTCAAGACAAACTTAATGCGAGACCTCGAAAAAAGATTGATTTCTTAACACCTACAGAAGTGGTTTTAGGATATTCCTATTAACTTTGCACTTGCTTCTGGAATCCGCCTAGGTCGCCAATTCTATTACTGTCCCGAAGAGGTCAAAGCCATCGTTCCGCTTATCGCCAGAATCAAATCGGTATAGC
>ENA-UOJH01001004-UOJH01001004.1-human-gut-metagenome-genome-assembly--contig:-C148-NODE-1004-length-22900-cov-16.629985_pt1 | contig 22900 bp, 16 predicted proteins | sample MGYA00242345_ERZ723892 | MGnify/ENA metagenome assembly ERZ723892 | reverse complement strand
TCACTTTTCTATCGTTTAGAGCGTATAATACTGATAATCAACTAATAACAGATACTTCTTATTTCTTCACGAACATGCTGCCAGAAGGTGCTAACCGTAGGGGCATTTGCCGTTCGTTGAGAATTGATGAGAATGATTTCTTCGGACTTCTTATTGCCATGGCAGATAAGGATTTCATTGGCGCCGTACAAGTAAGAAAGACAACAGATGATTGACATTAAGAATTGTCCTTCGTTACTGACCGAAGGATTTGATACATATAGCCCTAAAGCCATCAGGTTACTTTTTGATGGCAAGAAAGTAAGCCATAGACTGGACTTCAATATTGATGAATTCCGCAGTAGTGGCGACATAGTTGATGCAATGCACAGAATATCCGTATCTGGTGTTCAGGAAAAATTTCCAGCCATTATAGAGAATGGGAAAATCAGGATATCCCTGGACAAGGAACGTTCAACTTATATCCTTAAGCCAGCTCCATGGGATCGCACATTGCAAGCACGCATGCAGATTCCGTTGAACGAACACCTGACAATGCAGATAGCCTCACAGGTATATGGAATTCAGACTGCAGCCAACGGTCTGTGCTTCACAAAAGATGGTCAAGCTGTATATATAACAAAACGATTTGATGTCCTTTTGGATGGTTCCAAACTGCTAATGGAAGACTTCGCTGCTGTTGTTGGAAGAAACGAACAAGCAGATGGCACTCATTTCAAATATAGCGGTTGTTATGAGGATATAGCCATAGCAATCAGAAAGAATGTATCAGCATGGATGGTCGACATGGAGCGATTTTTTGAACTTGTAGTGTTCAACTATATCTATGCCAATGATGATGACCACCTGAAAAACTTCGCACTTATCCAACAAGGTCTTGACTATCGCCTTGCTCCAGCATACGATCTACTGAACACGAGTCTTCATATCCAAGGTGATGATTTTGGACTCGACGGAGGCTTGTCACCGGAAATAGAAAAGAGTGATGTATATGACAATACGGGGCATCCTTGCCGAATTGATTTTGAAAGATTCGGTGAGCGTATTGGACTTATGAAATCGCGTATAAAACGAGTTCTCGACAAATACATGTTGCTACCAGAAAAAACATCTACACTTGTGGAACATAGTTTTTTGAACGATAAGATGAAACGATACTATCTTAGAATCGTCAATGAGCGAATATCAGGATTCCAAAGAGCATCTGAATAAATCTCGAATTCACTGATATAGATAAGCTAACCAATTATTACGACTTTACCAAAATAATCATCAACCATCTACGCCACATATCCGTTATTTATAACGCTGTATTCATGGATAAAACATAGACTTGAAATCTCTAAAACACAGACTTGTAATTCATAAAAGACAGACCTCGGATTCCCCCCACGCCGTGGGGAACAGAACCCCCTAATGTGGGGATGTCTTCCCCCTGGCGTGGGGGGAATATGGGATGCCGAAAGGCATGATACTTCTATGGTACTTCCATGATACTTTTCTGTAAAATATTCAGAAATGTATCATCGGGTTAAATCGTTAGTCTATAATGTTTTAGGGGCTTGACGGCAACCAAGAATGATACTATGACACTTATAAGGAAGCAACTTGATACGGAAGGCTTTTGTTTTCCACAAAGGTGTCATATTAGTATACTTCGAATTGTTTATAAAGTTTTTATATCATTCATAGAGAACCCTAAATGTTCAACTTTGTTCTTTATTGCAATGGCTTTTTCTGCATTGTTTATTGTTTTTATGAAACGCCCGTCATCCATTTTCTTTATATAGTTTGATACTGTTATTTTCTCAATTTGAGAAAGTGTTTTTTCAGTCTTGTTCCATTCAAGCACAGCATTCCACCATTCTTTCGTAATAGCGTTCGCTTGAGCTATAATGTTGTATTCCTCTTCACTATAATTATCTTCACTGCTAGAAGACAGTAAAGAATAAGGGATATTACAACAACCTTCTATCAAATCTTTCATGTCTTCCCAGCACTTGGCATTTTTAGTGAATGACCTTGAATTGTCCAAATCAAGATGACAATTGATTTTAACAACAAGTCTTTCAATAATTTCTTCCAGTTGAGGCTGAACTTTCTCGTTTTTCCAGATATATACAAGGTCGAGTTCTTGATTCGTCAGATAAGAGATGGCGGACATCGTATATGCAGCAGTCCTTGACTTAAAGCCTTTAGACTCACATCTTTTTTCATAGCATTTTTCTATTTCATCATACAAAATGCTTAATGCAACAACTTTATGCCAATAGTCTACGTCAATGGTCTGCTGGTTCTTTTTTAATGTAAACATATAAGAAGCGAAGCATTTTTCCCGGCTATTACATGCAATATGCGGTTTCATATCCCAAATGACCATAACCCTTGCAACATCAATTTTGGTAAGCATCTGGTCTTTGGGACATTCTCTTTTGAATAAATCTTCTTCGATCTTATTCAGACTGGCGCGTTTGTCTGTATATTGCCCCCTCATACGTTCAAAGAACCACTTCGTTTTGGATATCGGAGTGATTTCATCATTGCTTAGTTTCTCCAACTTTATCAAATATTCTTCTCCGGAATCAAAGTCTGATGGCTTGATGCCGGTTTGACTGTTGGCGCATTTGGAGATTGACTTTACAATCTCTGAATATTTTTCCTTGTCTTTGACAACGCTGACTTTCATTTGCACATACACTTTGCTCAAATCACAGTCCTTGGCACTTGCTATAGAAGCGGTGGTCTGACCGCCATTGACAATTTGCCAATCTTTCAGTTTCGTGATATACTGAACACGGCCTGTTTGTTTCAGTTCAACGTCGCTTGCAGTTGTCGAAATGCCGTTGTTATATGAGAAAAACATTTCAGGCTTGTTCCTTATTGTGGACATTATACGCTGGTTGACCTTGCTCTTGTTATGTAAGAATGCTCTTACATTCTTTTCAAGCAATAATGACCTGTATTGATTGTATATTTTTGCAAGTATATCTCCTGGAATGATTGCAAGGTATGTATCTACACAAGGGTTTTCATCGTCTACTTTCAAACATTGGATTTTGGGGGATACAAGTGTATTGTTCTTTGCCTCTTTGCTTGGAACAAAGTATTTTATGTCATGTTCAAAATCTATCTCTATTTTATTGTTTCCCTGCTTTATTTGTTCTTGTTGGTATACTTTGGCTATATCCCAAATATTATATTCGCAAATGACTCCATCCTCATCTTTGTCTGGAGAACTTATTTCATCAGAAGAAGAAACAACGCCATCGGTTAAAAGATAAAATCTTATTATTTTGACATTGCCTCTTGATTCACGGATAGTGCTTATTGCCTCTTGTACTTCGCTGTTAAACTCCTTCTCCATTCCGCCGAATGATGCCTTACGCTTTATGCATTGGTCATAGAATTCGCGAAGGCTGTTGAATCCGCTCCTGATTCTTGAATCAACTCTGGATGCTAATGGCGTAACATGTATAAAGAGGAAGAGGTCGAGTGATTCCGCTTCATCATTATACCCATAGGCTGTAAGTTTTGCCTTAGGACTTGAAAATGTGCAGATGTCTGGTGCACTGACTTCTTCGCATTCTTCCATACAGTCAAGATAATATCTTGCAATTTCTGTTTCAATATTTGTATTGTTGGTTTCTACAGAGTCCTGTACTGTATCAAGGACATACTGGGCAAACTCTTTTATGTTCATGGTTTATAAGTATTTTTATTTAGTTCAGATTATATGATTAGTCAAAGGGAAACTTTTTTTATCATTCGCTGGTTCTCTTCCTTATTGCAGTGGTTTTCTGCGTAATGTCCAAAGAACTTAATTACATGGCAAAGCTGCAGCACGTAACTGAAGAACAGCTCTTTTTCTTTCTCGTCAATAATCAGGTCCTTGTCATCAATGGTATACTCATTGGACTCGGATGTATGGGAATTGACACTTGCAAAGTTAAGGATGTTTAGTGTTATATAGCCCATATATTTGGGAAATATTGTATCACAGTCTTCCCCATACCTTAGCATACTGTGCTTGGTGGGCATGCCAGACATGAAGCGGTTTGCATCAAGTAAATTCAACTGGCCGGCTCTTTCAAAACATTCCGAAGGTAGTAAACCTATACGGTGGGCTGCTCTGAAGATGTATTCCAACACCTTGCGCAAAGGGTTACCCTGATATTCAAAATGCGTGTCGCTTTCTGGATAGTAGAGGTTGCATAACATTTTTAGCATTATGTTACGGGCTTCTTTGTCGATAATCTTATCATTGCCTAAATATTGGAATGTGTCCTTATATCGGAATAAGATGATGTTTGATAATTTGTTACTTGCCACTCTTATGATGTTCTCAAACAGTTTATCCGAGCTATTCTCGTTCTGAGCAGGACTTGTTTTTGAATAAAGCATGTTTCCCCATTCTTTTTCGTAGTCAGAATGACTATACCTTGCTATTTCCATAGCAGAGCTGAAGCCATCCATCGTACCAGCAGACAGAATATACCAAGGAATTGAAGATTGTTTCTTGCCGAAAATATTGTTCAGAGATGTCAATACCTTATGGATGAAGGTACTTTCTTCCGGATTGTCAGCATTCATTTTGCATTCTGCATCTAAGATAATTGCAGAATATTCATCAAAATTATCTTTGAGGAGATTCTCTGCATCTTCCCAGTTGCTGACATGGCAGAGGTCTATCCCATAGTCCTCTGCTTTGATTTGGTAAGCTTTTGTTATGGATGTGTCATCATCTATCCATAGAACCTTGTATGTCATTTCGTTTGCCATTCAAATTATCCTTTAATGTCCTACAATATTATTGTTTCCTTTGAAAGTCAGCTTGTAGCCGACAGGGAATTCTTCTTGTGGAGCAGAAATAAATTCCACGTCACCTTTGAAATCCCTCATAATATATCTTATCTCGTATCCTCCTATGCCATAATGCGACTGACCACTCCGAGACGATTTGCCATAGGTGAAGACATCTACAGGGGAGAAGTCCTTATGGACAGGATTCCCGTTATTCGAGATTTTTATGCATGGGTGTCCTTCTTCTGTATCATTCAGTTCGATTTTCACAATGTTGGCAGCTGATGCTTCATTGTTGAAACCATGACTGCAGGCATTGTTGATGATGTCGTCAAACGCCATGGTGAGTGCCTGGGGGGAGAATGTAATGTCTTGCATGTTCTTGTTTCCAAGAATTGAAGCAGGATTATATTCGTATGTGAATATCGGACTCTGATGTTCTTTTATGTATGTCTTGATAAAGGTATTCAAAGACATAGTTTCCGTTTGCATGCCATCTGTACGCCAGAAATTGTCTACCTGCATCCGTAATTTATCAATCGCCATTTGTATATTAGAGTATATTTCAGAAACCTGAGTTTTGTGAATTCTGCCTAGCTCTTTTGTATCATCCACAATGCCGTTTCCCTCTTTGCGGACTTTCAGAAGCAGGTCCCACCAGTTACCGAGATTGAACAGAGTCTGTCCGATAGCATGCTTCTTCATGCGGACATCCTGCCTGAACTCTTCTGCCGATTGCAAGAGCTGTCTGTCTGCCTCTTTCAGGTTCTTGCGGGCTTTTTCCAGAGATTTGCGTGCATCCTCTTTACACCTGCGCTCTTGCTCTTCCAAAGAAGGTACAGCAATCTTGATTTCAAGGAAAAAACTGGTTTTAAGAATGTTTTCAGGCTTCTCGGTAAGCATTTTCGCCTGAGCGTTGCAATATTCTTTTGCCAATTCTCTTAGCAGGTAATCTTCACTTACGCATTCTTTCCTTACTCTGAATGACGTTATTCCTTCCTGTAGTGCGATAGTTTGCCCAATGTTATTGAGCTTTCCAAACGTCAACTTGTCTTCTTTGAAGCCGGCTAAGATACAGTTCTCGTTAAGGGCATAATATGTGGATGCGTCGTATTCAAACAGCCTTTGGCGTAAATCGCTGATTCTCCTCTTTGTGATTTCGTGAGAATCAATGTCGCAATCCGTATATTCATTGCCTAAATCCTCACTCCTCAATATTGGCATTTCTTTTTTCTCTTCTTCTATTTTGCGACATGCCACGACATCTACAAATTCTCTTAAAGGAATATATTTTTCGCCATTCTCCAAAGCAGGAAGTTTCTTGTCTATAAGATACTGGTGGCTTACGATATTGTCCTTTCCACCCGCAAGCAGAGAGTAATGAATCCTTTCTTCGTATAGAGGATTACATTCTTTATGATTTATTACTTCCATCAGTACGTCGACATTCAACTCTCCGTAAGGATAAGGTTCTTGACTCTGATTGTCTGACTCCATTGTTCTGGCAAAACCTTTATAATAAAAACAGTCGTCAGTTGCATCAACCATGCGGATCATTCCTGCATTTTCTTCGCTTCTTTCTACATGCATAAGGAACGGATCCTCTACACTACAGTCAAAACGATTATTTAGCAGGATGACTGTTGCACTATAGGCTCTCTCTTTTTCGAAAAGTCTATTGAAATGACGCCAAAAGCTATTGTCTTGCAGGTAACTTTTCGGTAGAATACAATCAAGCGCACCGCCCTGTTTCAGATAATAGGCCCAAACTACAAGGTTTGTTCCTAGTGTTTCGCCTTTGACTTTTTGTGGATTCGACCATAAACCATCAGAGAATTTAAGTCTGTTTTTACATTTTTGGTTCAGAGTAGGGTTGCAGACTAAAATATAGTCTGGTTGACTGTTTAAATATTCAAGGTTTTGAAAGACGTCACTATCCCCATAGACTATTTCCGCTTTTACCCCAAGGCTGTCGAGCAAGATTTGAAAATAGGCGTTTGTATAATTAAACTGGCTGTCATCATCGCATGATTCATTTTTACATTCGATATAATATTCGGCATCGGGGTTGTATAGCGCGAAATCTGGTACTTCGCCATAGGGCAGGTATATGCGTTCTTTAGCCTTACGCCTGCCGCTTAGTCTCGTGCAGAGGTCCAGATAGCTCTTGGGTGTCTTGTATATATTAAGCGGTGGGTCATTAGAAAGCATTTCTTCTATAAAGCCATCGTCACCGTATCCGCCAACACTGATATTGCTCATCCATTCGGACTTCTCATAGCAGTATTTTATCACATGGCCGCATTCTGCAACAAGCACATCGATATCTTCTTGAGTAAAGTGGTCGTGCAGATTGAATATGCAGTCCTTGAAAGGCTCTAGAAGTTCTGCTTTTGCATCAGGCTTTTGTGAATAGAGGGTTACAATGACATGCTTCATCGTATCTGTCTTGGAAATCTTGCTTCCACGTCTACAGTTGTTGTTTTTGATGAAGTTGTCTACGATTTCCTTTGCCTTTGTTGAAAGTGTGTTGTTCTGTGACATAATTGAAAAGTAATTAGAGTTAAACATCTATATGTTTCGCCATCATTTCCGAATGACAATGCAAAGGTATTACCCTTCTGTGCGGCCTTTTTGCACAGCTGAATATTTTTTGAGATTTTCTTCGATTTTGTTCATTATTTCCTCTCTGAACCACGCTGGTGACACTACTTCCACGTCAGGGATATATGAAAATATAAGTTGGCGCAACTCATTGTTGGGTTTTACTTTGATGGAGATAGTGTGGTCGTCCATGTTAACGGTTTCTTGTGACTGATGGATTGGTTTGGACAGTACATATGGAAATCTGCTGGCTTCAAACCGCAGAATTATTGTTTCTATTGGGATGCTTTCGTCAAGCAGGGTCACACCGATGATATTGTCGAAATATGTTTTGAAATCAACCGAGTCGTTTTTATGAAAGGAAATGTCGGATTCCTTTATGGATTGTATCCTGTCAAGTGCATAGATGGAAATCGCATTATATTTGTCGTTATATCCCAATACAAACCATCGGTTATTATATTGTTTGACGAAGTATGGATGGATTATAGCGTTATGCTCTTTTCCCTTGAAACTGCAATAATGAATATGGAACGGCTGATGATGTATGGTCATGTCAATCACTTCTGACAAGAATTCCAGTCCTCTCAGCTGCTCGTTGTTTTCAAATGCAATCAGATTTTCCGTATTGGGTTTTATATTAAAGCGGTATTCAAGATTGGGTATTACTTCTTCGAGCCATGCATTAGCAGGTGTGCCTCTGTATTTGCCAAGCATTTCGATTGTTGAGCGCAAATCCTTGATTTCTTCTGCACTTAACTCGTTGTCGAAAATCGAGAAACCGGAATCTTCATATCTGTAGTAGCATTGTCTTCCTATACCCAAAGGGTATGCCTTAATAGGAGCATTATAAGAAACCCTATCGCGCATGTATTTGATGTCATCGCGGATTTGTCTGAGGCTTATAATCTGTCCTGTTAAGTCAGATAAGTTTTCATTGACTTCATCTACGAGTTCTTCAATAGTATATTTATGCTTGAAGTTACTGAAGCATCTGTCCAATATCTTATATCTGAGTTGTGCGTTCTTGTTTGTAGGCATAGGTATATGCTTAATGATTAATTGAAATACTTTAGAAGTAGTTAAATTTCTTTTTTTATTCGACAAAAGGAAAGATAACAACAATAATTTAACAAACAAGCATTATGAAGTTGTGATCAGCTCGGAATTTCCCACCTTTGTGGCGATGATGCCTTATTTGATATTCTTTATCTCTTCTTCTGACAAGCCCGATGCCTGTATGATTGTTTCTATAGGCACTCCAAGAGCCAGTAGATTGGAGGCTATCTTTTCTTTGGCCTTTTTCTCGCCTTCAGTACGTCCTTCTGCATATTTCTTCTTTTCCGCAGTCCGTATGGCATTCACGATGTCGCGGTCGAAATCAGTATGTGGATTGATGTATTTCATAATGCTGCATTTATTACATTAGGGCAATGGAAAATTTATTACTTCAATTTAGAAACTTCATCGAGTGACATTCCCGTCATTTCTGCAACAAGTTCAGCAGAAATACCCTTGAGAAGCATTTTTTTCGCGACCTCTACAATTCCTTCTGCACGTCCTTCTGCACGTCCTTCTGCACGTCCTTCTGCATATTTCTTCTTTTCCGCAGTCCGTATGGCATTCACGATGTCGCGGTATGCATTGACGCTGTCTTCATACAGTTTCAGTTCCTGTTTGTCGAACTTTGATATCTCTGCCTGTTCGAACAGACGTGTGAAAACACGCTCCTGCAGGGCTGCGGGGCGTTGCATCAGGTTGGAGAGATTCTTCAACACGTACATCCACTTGTCGTACATACTTTCGAGTTCACTCTCTTTCTTGTCAAACTTAGGTATCTCAACGTATATATATGTGAGTTTGTCGTAGAACACCTCGTGTGTGTCCACCTCCATCAGCTTCACCTCATGGTGCCAGCGCTTTGCATTCTCAAGCCCGTCGGCAAAGTTGAAGTTCAGCAAGCCAATCGTGTAGACAGGATTGAGATGGAAATCCCAGTCTCCTCCACGCTGCGCCTGTTCTCTGATGGGGAATGTTGAATAATAGATGGTGCGGTCTTTGAAGAACTCCTGGTATACGTTCTGCATCTCCACGATGAATTTCTCTCCCTTGTCATTCTCGCAATATACGTCGAAGATGGCTCGGCGGGCATCCACGCGGTCACCAAGTTGTTCGGAGTTGAGATAAGTTACGTCCTGCACGTTCTGTTCGCCATGGAACATGGCGTTCAAGAAACTGATAAGCAACTCCTTGTTGAACTCAGAACCGAACAGGCGCTTAAAGCCGAAATCGGTATGTGGATTGATGTATTTCTCTGCCATAATGCTGCATTTATTATTCAATCAGCAAATTTACGGCATTTTCACCAATAAAACAACACTGTTGACTGGAAATAATTACAACAACCAGGGGTAACGTTGATAAAAACGTTGCCCTTTTGCATTGAAAGTTAGCAAATGTGGCGATATTGTTTATGACAGCTTTATTTTTCGAAAGGTGTGCTTTCATGGCTTATTCTCGTATAGTTTGAGTATATTTGCATGCGCTCAAAATCTGGTAGCGCCATCAGGAAAACAGATTTGCCGACACCATAACAGGAAAATAATCATGCAGACAAAACCATATACCAAACGAAAGATTGACAACAGCGAGAGGGTCAATGCCAGCATAGGAAAATCCATCGTCGTAGACTCCGCATCAAGCCTATATATGCTGCTGAAGGAATCTTGCGCTGACGACATGACGGAAGAAGAGAGATACGCCATTCTCAAACAGGTATTCCGCCGGGCGGTGGACCAAGCCGTTCTCGACTGCCAGATTGCTTTCGTGGGACTATTCGCCAAGGTGGATTATTGCATCAAGGAATACGATATACCATCCAATATTGCCAATCTCATACAGCTGGGTCGCAAGGACCTCTTTCCCCGCCCCAACAGCGACCAGGAACTCTCGGCAGAAGAACTTTCCAAGCTCTTTCCGCATAATCTGAAAGCCACCACGCTGCTGGTGTATCATGTGTGCGGCAAGGAAGAAATACCGGAGCAGCTGAAAGCCTGTTTTCCACGTGCCGACAGGAAGAAGACATGGGGACGATACAGCGAGAAGGTGCTTCGGGTCGTTGTGGAACGTTGGGATGACGAGTATATATGGGCGACGGAAGAGGGAAACAACAACACCCTGCAGATTTCCTACGGCAAAAGCAACCGCATCCTCACGCTTGAGGGGAAATCAGACTGGTCGTACCTCAAGACAACACTCTGGGAGGGAGCCAGACTGAACCTGGTGCGCATCCGTATGGATGAGCGCGGCGAAATCTGTCTGCCGGAGCTTATCATTCTGGAGCCAGACTATCTCATAAACATCACCACGATATCAAGCTGCTTCGAGTCTTATGCCGAATCGCCGTTCGTGAATCTGGTAAACAAGATAAAACCGAATCCCAACACGCTGCCCATACATTTGGGTAACCTGTCGGGGCAGTTCCTCGATGATGTGGTACACGACCGCAACATCGCCTTCAGCGACAGCATCAAGGAGTTTGTCAGCAGGAATATCATAAGCATAATATCATGCCCGGGAATGGAACTCCCAAAGGACCGCATCAGGTTCACGCAAGACGCACAGATACAGAAGCGCAACATCAGCCATCTGATAGGCGCCAGTCTGCCGCAGTCTATCAAAGACTACAACAGGAAAGGTGTGGTTCTCGAACCGTCGTTCTTCAGCGAGGTGCTGGGCATTCAGGGACGCCTTGACTTCTTGTGGCAAAAGAATAAAGACACCATCATCATAGAGCAGAAATCAGGAAAGGGGGATTTCGTGCCTTACACTTCGCCATCTTATAACCCCAACATACCCAAAGTGAGGGAACCACACTGGGTGCAGGCACTCTTGTATGGTGCGCTGCTCACCTATGGATATGACAAGTATCCATCGGAAATCAGAGGCATCATGCTCCTCTACTCCAAATACTCTGAAGGACTGGTCAGCTCACCTAATGCCCCGCAGCTGCTTCACCGCGCCATCAGGATGCGCAACCTGCTCGCATGGAGCGAGATACTGTATGCCAAGGAGGGACTCGACATTCTGACAAGCCTTACTCCCGAAATGCTGAACAAGAAGAAGGTGACCGGACGGTTGTGGGAGGATTACATACGGCCTCAACTTTCAGAACTCCTTTCGCCCATCGCCTCTGCATCAAAGCTTGAGCGTCTGTATTATCTCCGGTTTCTGCGCTTCCTGGAAAACGAACAGCTGCTCGCCAAGGTGGGCAACAAGACGAAGGAGGATTCCGGCTTCGCCTCAACATGGAATGACACGCTGGAGGACAAGAAGGCTGCCGGCAACATCTACGACAAGCTGCACATCGCCGGATATGACTTTGAGGACAAACAGGAGACGTCTGTGAGCGGAATAAAGCTCCGGTTTGAAGAGCCACAGTCGGCTGACACCACAAATTTCCGCATCGGCGACATCGTGATGCTCTATCCATACAATTACAACAAAGACACGAAGGTGCCTGACGCATGTGCGCAAATGGTACACCGCGCCACCATCATCGACATGCGCAACGACAGTATAGAACTGCGTCTGCGCTGCAGCCAGACGGACAAGACTGCTTTTGAGAACAAACCTGACGACACACTATGGGCAATAGAGCACGATATGCTTGAGTCGATGACGGGCTCTCTGTATAGCGCCATGCACTCCTTCCTCTCTGCTCCCAAAGAGCGACGCGACCTTATCCTCTTGCAGCGCCAGCCGGAGACCGACCCTACGATAAGGCGCAAGGGGGAATACGGCAACTTCAACACGCTCGTTGACCGTGCGAAACAGGCGCGCGACCTGTTTCTCATCATCGGTCCTCCGGGAACGGGCAAGACATCCTACGGACTGGTGAACCTGCTGAAGGAGGAACTGCTGGAGGAGGACACCAACGTGCTGCTGCTATCATACACAAACCGGGCAGTTGACGAGATATGCAGCAAACTCGTGGAACTGAAGGAGGAGGATTCCGACTTCGACTTCGTGAGGATTGGTTCTGAACTCTCTTGCTCCAAGGAATACCGTCAATATCTGCTGAGCAACAAACTGAAATCCCAAGACCTGGATTCCGGCAGAAAGACCATCCGCTCCACGAGGGTGTTCTGCGGAACTACTGCCGCGCTCAACGCCAACGTGTCATTGCTGCAGATAAAGCACTTCAGTCTTGCCATTGTCGACGAGTCGTCGCAGATTCTCGAGCCTCATCTCATCGGACTGCTCAGCGCACAAAAGGACAACCTGTGCAGGATAGACAAATTTGTGCTCATAGGCGACCACAAGCAGTTGCCTGCCGTAGTGCAGCAGACGCCGGAGGAGTCTGCCGTGACTGAACCGGAGCTGTGCGACATACATCTCTCTGACTGCCGGTTGTCGCTCTTTGAGCGCCTGCTCGCACATTTCAAGACGGGCAGAGGCGACTACGACGACCGCTTTGTGTATATGCTGACGAAGCAGGGACGCATGCACAGAGACATTGCGGAGTTTCCCAACTATGCCTTCTACGGCAACCGCCTCGAAATCGTGCCGCTCGACCACCAGATTCTTCCCAATGTGCGCAAAGACACCGGAAACAGCATCATCACCATGCTCACGACCCGCCGCATAGCTTTCGTCACGGCAGAACCGCCAAAGCGGTCGCTATCTGCAAAGACAAACAGCGTGGAGGCAAGGATGATTGCCGCCACCGTACGCGCCGTGTATGAGCTGGCATCCGGTTGTTTCGACACGGAAAAGACGGTTGGCGTGATTGTGCCCTACCGCAACCAGATATCCACGGTGAGAAACGAGATAGACAAGTTCGGCATTCCCTGTCTTCATGACATCACAATAGACACCGTGGAGCGCTATCAGGGCAGTCAGCGTGACTATATCATATATGGTTTCACCATCCAGCAGCCGTATCAGCTCAACTTCCTTACGAGCAATGTGTTTGAAGAGGACGGACTGGTGATAGACCGCAAACTGAATGTTGCCATGACCAGGGCAAGGCTGAACCTGATTCTCATCGGAAACCCTGTTCTTCTCAACGAGAACTTCACTTTCTACAAACTGATGGAGTTTGTGAGGAGCAAGGGTGGATACTTTGATGTAGCTCCGGATGATTATTGCAAGGGAAACTTTGAAGTAAGCGAAACGGTTGACGCCTATGAAACGACAATGGCTGAGGAAACATCGGGCATGTCATCCCGATTCGCCGCCGCATTCAGCAAGCATGTCGTGGATGCGATAAAAAAGGATTTGCGCACAAGAGGACACGAGATAATCCTCGGCAATACGACGGATGCCAACATGTCGCTCATCAACTACGGACGGTCGGACTTCTCGAATGACTCGTCGCTATTCAGCACGGAATTGAATGCCAACCTGATAATGAATGCCGACGACCAGGTATTGCTATACTGTCATTACATCATGCAGAGGTATTATCGCAGTGCGAAAAGACTGTATCAGTCTTACAGCAACTGGTTGTCGGCCATGGCAAAGAATATGAGCGGAAGAATAAGGTTTATAGACATCGGATGCGGACCTGCCACCTGCGGCATCGCGTTTGCAGAGCAAATGGCGGGGCTGTTTCCGGACATTCATTATACTGGCATTGACATCTCTGCGGCGATGAAGGCAATGGCGGAAAAACTGCTGGGAGAAACTACCGGCGACAGGATGCTGATGGATTTCAAGACTTCATTCATGGAATTGGACGACAACTATTGGACTTCCGTGTCTGAAGTGCCAAACCTCGTGGTTTTCAATATGTCGTATTTCTTCTCAAATGTAGACTGCACCTTCACAGAAAACCTGGCAGACAGGATTGTCAGCGTGATGAGGAAGCATCCGCTCAACCGTTATGTCTTCATCATCCAGCATTCAGACCACGACACGAAGATGCGTTCATTCCTTGTCTTCAAGAGCATGTTGGAACAATATGTGGAAACAATAAAGGCTGAGCGTTCAGCCATCAGCCATGAACAGGAAGGAAATCCCAAGACTCCTCCGTTCTGCTATGAAATATGGAAGTCAAAATAACCCCAAGCGGTCATCAGCGCCGCTTGGGGTCAGACTCAATGGGGCATATAAATCTCCCGCTTATTTCGTGAGTTTATACCACACCCATGCGATGTATGCCAACACGAACGGAATGGCAAGGCTGACGACACTCATGGTCTTCAGGGTGAACTCTGATGATGACGAATTGTAGATTGTCAGCGACGACTCCATATCGGCATAAGACGGATAGTAAGGCGTGTCGTTATAGCCTGCCACCCAGAAGAGCGACAGAACCACGAGCACCGTTCCCAAGCCGGAGAACCATATTCCCTTGCGACTCTTTCTGAACAGAGTGGCAAAGACTGCATAGAGCACCATGAGTGTGCCCAAGAGGAAGCTTATGAGCGCCGCCGGCATGGCTATAAAATTGTTGAGATATTTGTTGTCTACCCACTGGAACTCATGCAGGCCGGTAGTTTCGTAACCGCCGGTAGTAAGCAATACTGCCGTTGTGGCGAGAAAGAGAACGACAAATACCGGAGCATTGACACAGAGCTGTTTTCTGTTCCACTCTGCCGTGTTCTCGTCTTTCACCTGATTGAGAAACCACAGGTTGGCCTGCACCCTTGTGAGGAACAATACCATCAATCCGAACATCACCACACGCCAATCCAGAAGGACTTCGAGTCCATGCCAGTCTCCCCACTGCGATATCACGGGAGCTGCGGCGTCTGTGAGATTTGTCTTCTCTACCGTGAAATCGCTTCCGAAGAAGAATGTGCTCACCGCACCGCCCAAGAGCAGCGGCGCAAGAATGCCGTTGATGAAAAGGAAGATGTCATATAGCTTGCGGCCGAGGATGTTTCCGTCGGAAAGACGGTATTTGAAGCTCACCGCCTGCACGACGAAGCCGAAGAGTATAAGCATCCATATCCAGTATGCTCCACCGAAGGAGGTGGAATAGAACAGCGGAAACGAAGCGAAGAAGGCTCCGCCAAAGGTGACGAGCACGGTGAAGGTTAGTTCCCAACGGTGGGCAATGGTATATATCATGTCCTCACGCTGCTCCTCCTTCATCTGGGGTATCATCGACTGTCCGCCCTGAACGAAGAGCATAAAGACCAACAGTGATCCCAAGACGGAAATCAAAAGCCACCAGTATTCTTGTAATAATTGATAGTTCATAGTGTATATATTTGTGGGTTTAACAAAATCAGTTTACGTGTTCCTGCACTTCGGGACCCTTCTTTATCTGCTTTATCATAATGTTTATCTCAGCACACAGCAGGATGGTGAACAACAAGCCGAAGATGACGAATGTGGTGACGACCTGACCTACCGACAGACTTGATACGGCTGCCTGCACCGGCATGATATCCTGGATTGCCCATGGCTGACGACCCACTTCGGCTACTATCCAGCCACACTGGGAGCAGAGATATGCCAGAGGCAAAGTGACAAATGCCAAAAGCGGGAATATACTTATGTTCTTCCATCTGCAGCTCAGCCATCCGCGTCTCTTGAACGACAGGAACACCGTTGCGGCGAGGAACACCAACAGCCATCCGCCTACGGCGACCATGATATGGAAAGGATAGAACACCATGGCTACATCGGGGATTGCTTCTTTCACATCGTTGAAGTAGCCGTAGCCAAAATACTTGTAGTCTGGCTTCAGTTCCTTTTCCGCCTTTGCCATTCCGGCAGCGTCGCCTGCCTTCTTAGCCTCGTTGTATGCCTCCAGAGCCTTCTGGGCTGCCTTGCCGCGCTTGATGCGTTCGGCATACGGAACGGTATTGACCATCTTTCCATCCACGATGTCTTTGCCCTCAATAATGTCTTTGATACCCGGAATAAAGGCATTGGCGTCGTGGCGTCCCAGCATGCTCAATCCCTTTGGTATGGCTATCTCAAAAAGCATCGGATCCTTGTCGTCATTCCACTGTTTTTCCGTATTCAGTATGCCAAAGCCCACAAGGGACGTGCCTTCCTTGCCCTCATACAGACCCTCCATGGCAGCGAGCTTCATGGGCTGCACCTTTGTCACCTCAACAGCACTGCCGTCGCCGGAGAACATACACAACAGGATGCCTGCAAGACCTACTGCACCTCCCACCTTGACAGACCTGACGGCAAAGTCTACGTTGCGTTTCTTCATCAGAAACCATCCGCTGACGCATACGACAAAGGCACCGGCGAGACACCATCCGCTGGTGACGGCATGGATGAACTTGTTTACTGCTACCGGCGACAACGCCACATCCCGGAAGCTGACCATCACATTGCGCATCTGGTCGGCAGAGAACTCCATGCCCACAGGATACTGCATCCATGAGTTGGCAACGAGAATCCACCATGCGCTCAGACTCGCGCCAAAGGCAGTGAGCCAGGTGGCGGCGAGATGCTGGCCGGCAGAAAACTTCTTCCATCCAAAGAACATCACGGCGAAAAAAGTGCTTTCGCAGAAGAAGGCAAAGATGCCTTCGATGGCAAGCGGAGCACCGAAGATGTCGCCCACGAACCATGAATAGTTGGAGAAATTGGTGCCGAACTCAAACTCCAGGATAATGCCCGTGGCTACTCCGATAGCGAAGTTTACGCCAAAGAGCGTCATCCAGAACTTGGTGAGACTGAGCCATTCCTGCTTGCGGGTGCGGTAATACACTGTCTCCATCACGGCTACTATTATTCCCAATCCCAATGTCAGCGGCACGAAGAGCCAATGGTAACATGCGGTAAGGGCAAACTGCGCCCTTGACCATTCTACTACGTTGATTATATCCATACGCTATTTTATTAAGGTTTCGTTGTTATCAGATTTTCCCTCACTTTGTCTGCTTTCTCCTCGTCGGTGCCCGAAAGGGCGGGCTGGAAAAAGAATATGCGGAGAACGGCAAACATTATGAAGAGCTTTATGAGGATGATGGTCCACAGCGTCTTGCCGACCGTCATCCCCCTGAAGCCTTCATAATAGAAGAGGAATATTTTACGCAATTTCTCCATATCTTTGCTTTGTTGTCGCTATATAATTGTTTTGGCAAAGATACTATTCCTTCTACAGGTGAACAATTGCAAATATCTATCCCGTGATAGAGAATATCTTTTCAGCACGGGATTTTGTCCACAACCGGTCATTAGGGCTTGCTGGATTTCGGCGTTGGCAACTATATACTTTGTTTTTCAAAACAGTCATAGCCTGATGCCGTATTTCATTATCCCCTCGCCTATCATCCCTGCGGGCATGAATGTCTTCATGGTGTCGGTAATGGTGTTGAGCATACGCTCTCTTACGTAATCCTCCTTGACATACAGCGACACTCGCCTTTGCGAGAGATAGTCGCCTTCTATGGGCCTCACGTTCTCGCGCTGCCTGTCGTTGAGAAACGGCAGATGCATCTCCGGAATGATGGTAAACCCGCCATTCTCGTCGACGATATGCACAAGGGTGGTGATGCTGCCAGCCTCATAGATATGGGTTCCCTTACTCCGTGCTTTACAGAAAGAGAAAGCGCTGTCTCTCAGACACTGGGCATCCTTCATTATCCACATGTTCTCGTGTTCCAGATTCTCCGGTTTGAACACGGGCAACTTGCGCCAGCAGCTCTCGGCAAGATATACCATGAATTTCTCTGCATAGAGCGGAATCTCAAGCACCCCATCGCACACATTGCCCGATATCGCCATTCCGGCATCCAGTTCGCCTCGCTGCAGCGCCTCTATCATGAAGTTAACTTTCATTTCCTGTATCGACAATTCCACTGTGGGAAACATCTCCCTATAGTGTCTGATGAACTTCGGCAGTATGTATGGCGCTATCGTGGGACCTACCGACAATCTGAACCCGCCGCCTATTTGTCCTTTGTCTTCAGAAACTATCTCGCCGATGCGCTCAATCTCCATCAGCGCATTCTCTGCCTGACGGATTATCTTTTCGCCGGCGGTGGTAGGCGTCACCGATCTGTTGGTGCGGTCAAAGATTCTGATGTCGAGTTCTTCTTCCAGTTTCTGCAGCATGGCGCTGAGCGTTGGCTGCGATACATTACACGAGTCAGCCGCTTTCGCAAAATTGCGGAAGCGGTTGACGGCGATTATGTATCTGAGTTGTTGTAGATTCATAATGCGGTGTTAGTGAATGGGTATATATACATTGTTGAATGTTTCTTAGATAAAGAGATTCACGTTTGCCCTGTCTGCACGCTCCATATAGCTTGCCACACCTCCGACGGTGACATTGTCGAGCAGTTCCTCGCGCTTCACTCCCATCACATCCATCGACATCTGGCAGGCTATGAACTCCACTCCATTGTCGATTGCCTGCTGGCGAAGCGACTCCAGAGAGTCCACTCCCTTCTTGTTCATCAGATAGCGCATCATCTTGGCGCCCATACCCATCATGTTCATCTTCGAGAGTGCCAGTCTGGAAGAGTCTGAAGGAAGCATCCAACTGAACATCCGTCCGAAGATTTCTTTCTTCACCTTTGGCTTGTGAGTCTTCTTTATTGCATTCAGTCCCCAGAACGTGAAGAATATGCTGACTTTCTTTCCTGTTGCTGCCGCCCCGTTGGCGAGAACGAATGTGGCGAGCGTCTTGTCGAGATCGTCGCTGAAGAGTATCAACGTCTTTCCCAAACCGTTGGTCTGAGGCTTGGCTGCTTCTATGGCGCATGGTGTGGCTTTCTCTATGAGAGCTATGTGTATGCCAGCCTCCGACCGTTTGCCCAGAAACTTGTTTCCTGTTGTATTACACCATGCCTCTGCATCTCTTGGGAAGGCAGCGTCTGTGGCACGGATTTCCAACTGCTGGCCTGCACTCAATGCGTCAATCGCCTGTTTCATCTTCATGATTGGTCCGGGACACTGGATGCCACACGCATCCACCTTTATCACCTCTTTGTCTGCGGAACACGACGTAGCATCAGCGCTGCATCCTGACGTTTCTGAAGCGTTCGCCTGACTATTTTCTGCTGCTTCGCCGAATCCTTCCGGCGTGTTTATCTTTGCAGTGGCTGCCTTATATGTCTTGTATCCTCCTATCAGATTGCGCACATCTTCATATCCGTTGGCTTTCAGGATATTGGAAGCCAGATAGCCACGGAGTCCTACTCCGCAGAACAGCCATATCTGCTTGTCTCTCGGTATCTCAGACAGCCTGTCGCGCATATCGTCCAACGGGATGTTTATGGCTCCAGATATAGTTCCAAGGGCATATTCATCGGCTGTGCGCACATCGATGAGCGTCACCTTCGTAGTATCAATATCTTTCAACTCGCGCCAATATAGTGGAGTCATCTTTCCGCTCAGTATATTGCCTGCCACATAGCCTGATATCGCCACGGGATCTTTGGCTGAAGAGAATGGCGGTGCGTAGGCATGCTCCAGACGGGTGAGGTCATCTACTGTGGCTCCGTTCTTTATCGCCATGGCATATTCGTCGATGCGCTTGTCCACCCCGTCGTAGCCCACGATCTGAGCGCCATAGAGTCTGCCGTCTTCAGGCGAGAAGGTTATCTTGATGTCCATCTGCATACTGCCGGGATAGTATCCGGCGTGGGCGCCATTATGTATAGTGGCTGAGAGATAAGGGATGTCCATCTGCTTGAGTCGCTTTGCCGGCAGACCGGTAGATGCCACGGTAATGTCGAACACTTTGGCTATTGCCGTGCCGATTGACCCTTCGTATCTCTCCTTGTTGCCCTTCACCATATTGTCTGCCACGATGCGTGCCTGGCGGTTGGCGGGTCCTGCCAGGAAGTTCAGCCATGGTTTTCCGGTGATGGGATGTGGATATTCGATGGCGTCGCCTACGGCATAAATGTTCTCGTCTGATGTCTGCAGATACTCGTTCACCCATATGCCGCGCATGTCGCCAAGTTTCAGTCCTGCTGCCTGTGCCAGTCGTGTTTCCGCTCTCACTCCTATGCTCAGCAACACCATGTCTGCCTTGAGACTGATGCCTGATTTGAAATGCACTTCCAGTTCTTCTCCATCCTGAGAGAAGCCTTCCACAGCCTGTTCCAGATACAGTTTCACGCCCTGCTGCTGCAGATGGTCGTGCACGAGAGCCGCCATCGAATAGTCGATAGGCGCCATCACCTGGTTTGCCATCTCCACCACAGCCACCTGTGCGCCGGCGTGCTTCAGATTCTCTGCCATCTCCAGACCGATGAATCCGCCTCCCACAATGACTGCACGCCTCACCTTGTGGCTGTTCATATAACGCTTGATGCGGTCGGTGTCGCTCACGTTTCTAAGCGTGAAGATTCCTTCGCTGTCGATTCCCTGCAGAGGCGGCACCACTGGCGACGCTCCCGGTGAGAGCAACAGTTTGTCGTAGCATTCGCTATATTCCTTGCCGTCGGTGGTGCGCACTGTCACCTGTCTGGCTGCCGCATCAATCGCCGTCACTTCACTCCTTGTGCGCACGTCGATATTGAAACGTCTGCCGAAAGCTTCTTGAGTCTGCACAAACAGACGGTCGCGGTCTTCTATCACTCCACCGATATAATATGGCAATCCGCAGTTGGCGTATGAGATATGTTCTCCTTTTTCAAAGAGTATGATTTCTGCATCTTCTGTCATTCGTCTGATGCGTGCGGCTGCAGTAGCTCCACCTGCCACTCCACCCACTATGAGGAATTTTTTCTTGTTTGCTGTCATGGCCGATAAATATTTACTCCCCGAACGGTCATTAAGACATTCAGTAATGGTGAAAGAATAACTTGATCAAATTTTGACCTGTATTTTTGTCGGTCAAGTTATTGTTTTACCATTACTCAATTGGGGTTATCACTGTTTGCTGTCTTTTCTACTTCACTCTCTCTATCACTTGCTTCAGTTCGTTTGCCGACATGGCACCGCTCTGTCGCCATTTCATCTCTCCTCCGTTGAAAACCATCAGGGTGGGAACGGACTGTATGCGCATCTGCATGGCTATGGCTTCGTTTTTGTCTACGTCAACTTTCACTATGCGTATGCTGTCGCCGAGTTCTTGCTTCAGTTGTTCCAAAACGGGATGCATTGTCTTGCACGGACCACACCATGTGGCAAAGAAGTCAACAAGGGTCAGTTGACCGCTCTTTATTATATCTGAAAGCTTTTCCATATCTTTTATATTTATTGGTTAATAATTGGGTGTTCATCATTTGGTCTGTCATCAATTTTGACGATGCAAAGATACGGCTTCTTTTATAGACAAACAAATGAGCACATCTATATCATAATAGACTGCAACTATCATAAACTTAAATCGGTCTACCCAAATTATAAAAAACAAAATACAATCAAGTCCTAATGATCATTTTGTTTTAAACCGGCAGAAACTCCATGCTTTTACCTGTCTCCAATACAGAACAGGATACTTGAGCCTCAACAGTTTTATGCTCTAAAATGGGCACGATGCTTGCCCATGTGGGGCAAGGTGCTTTCTCAACAGGGGCAAGGTGCTTGCCCCTGTTGGGCAGAATTTATGCCAGGCGGTTGCCCAATAAGTTGATGTCATCTGATAATTGAAAGCGCATCCGCGATGATAGTGTTACGCTTACTTTCCATGATACTTCAATGATACTTTAATGATACTTTTCTGTAAAACATTCAGAAAAGTATCATTGAGTCAAATCATTAGTCTATAGCGGTTTAGTGGCTTCATTAAGGAGAAAAATGATACTATGACAGATTTTTGATGACAAACAAAATTCATAGCGAACCTGTTGGCGGAATTAATTTTCTCGTCTTTTCCCCCACCACCCATCGCTCATATCTTTGTCCCCAAACAAGATATGAGCGATTTTTCTATACGTCCCAACATCCGTTGCACCATACATGACACAAAAAGAATCCGCCTTCACTCCCTAAATAAATGAAGTCTTCAATGATAAGCACTACATTGCCCCATCATCATCAATAATTCACATATAACAATCTAAAAAAATCATTTTATTAATATCACATACCATATAAACATTTTCATGAAAGCGCCTAAGTTTTTTTACAAACTTATCAACATATCAACATATTTTATATATCTTTGCATTTAAACTATAAAACTCATCATTATGAAGAAACTACTTTTCACCTTATTTCTATCTCTCCTGACACTCACCATGTCAGCACAGATTCAGCGTAAATTCCTTGGTTGCACATTAGGTGTATCAACACCAGCACAAGTTAAAGCAAATATGGCGCAGAAAGGATATAGGCCATCTGATACCAGTAATAAAGGCTGTTATATTTATGACAATATTAATTTTGCTGGTTTTTCTAATACTCAGGCGTTTTTTTATTTTTACAAAAATAAGCTTTATCTTGTCAGTTTTATATTGGACCATTCTTTCCTTGGTGATTCTTTCGATTCCAAAATTGATTTACTTAGGGAAAGGCTGTTAGAAAAATATTCTTCTTATGTTTGTAAATCAGATTACCCTTAATTCCGCAACACTATAGTTTAACATTATTTATAAGTGCCTGAGCA
>ENA-UOJH01001003-UOJH01001003.1-human-gut-metagenome-genome-assembly--contig:-C148-NODE-1003-length-22924-cov-11.521142_pt1 | contig 22924 bp, 11 predicted proteins | sample MGYA00242345_ERZ723892 | MGnify/ENA metagenome assembly ERZ723892 | reverse complement strand
TACCTGCCTACACACATCAAATTCCTAACGGAATTTCATCGCATCTTCTTCGGGAAAACATGTATATCATTTCATTTTCTTTCTACTACAACTGTGCCACAAAAAGCATACCTCACAACACAAAGTTGAATATCAAACATTACTAACGCAACACACTATTATCACACACCTATATGAATTTATTTGGAGAATACGCCCGTAAGTTATATCTTTGCCCTCCAGAAAACCCGATGGGTAAGACGAAAAAAGAGGTTCGGTCGTCTATCCCAAGTCATAAGAGTCAATAGCAGAACCTCCCATAACAACAACCAAATATTTTTTAATGAAAAGTAAAATCTTACTCGCACTTTTTGCCGTACTTACGCTTTCAGTGGGAGCGATGGCTACCGCCTCATCTGTGGCAGAGCGCACAAGAAAGAGTGTTAAGAAAGAACGTACTTCGCCGAATCGTCCAACTGCGAAAGTGGACGCCGAAAAGTTGCCGACGGTTTACGGCTGGCTGCGTTATGTGGAACACGCACCGAGCGACCAGCAGTATGGTGTATGCCGTTTCAATGCCGGCAATCCCGCCACAGTTGATGTGCTGTTTCCGTTCGACGCAGAGCATCAAGCGTGTGCTGGGGCCTTCGCCAACGGTATTTACTACGTTTATCGCTACACTCCCGGCGACAATGCCACCCCCATGGATTTCGGTACAGTAAACCTAACCACCGGGGCGTTTTCCAAAATCGCCGACTACAGCAAGCTGAATGCATTGTTCGCAGACATGACGTTCGACTACTCTACACAGACTATGTATGCAATCGCCAACGTGGGGTCGTCGAAGGTATCAACGCTTATCACCGTCGACCTTGCCAACGGCGATGTGCACAATGTGGCTACGCTAAAGGAGAAATTTGTGACACTTGCCTGCTCCTACGACGGACAGCTTTATGCCATAAAGGGCGACGACGGCTACCTATACAAGATTAACAAGAAAAACGGAGAGATTGAATCTATTGGCTATACTTTTGAGGAACCTGCGGAATACTTCCAGTCAATGGAGTTCGACCACAGCACCGAAACGCTGTATTGGGCTGCCAACACTATTTACGAGGAAGGCTTCCTGACGATTGTGAACACAACCAGCGGCAACTCCGAACGCACTGGCACTATCAGCGAGAACGCGCAGGTGGTAGGCTTACACATCCCATTTGCACGCATTGCCGACAAAGCCCCCGCCGCTGTCGAAGGGCTGACAGTCACTCCAGCTGCAGAGGGCGCGCTGAGCGCAACACTTTCGTGGACAAACCCCTCACTCACCTACGATAAGAAAAACAACACAACAATAACCCGCGTCGACATCTTTCGCGACAATGCATTGGTGGAATCTGTTAACAGCCCCACTCCAGGAGCACAATCCACATGGACCGACGCAAATGTTCCAACAAGCGGACGACACGAATACAAAGTGCTCGCCGTAAACGACGAAGGTGATGGTGAACCCTCCGAACAGACAGCATATATCGGACACGACACACCTAAGGCTCCAACTGGGGCTATCGTGTCGAAAATCAACGAAACCACACTTAAAGTGGACTGGACAGCACCAACTGACGGACAAAACGGCGGTTGGGTTGACCAGGCTTCGCTGCGCTACCGCGTGAAGCGTCTGACCGACAACACTATGGTTGCCGAAAACCTGGCCTCGACAACATATACCGACATCGTCGACAAACTGAACACTTATTCCTACGAAATTGAGGCTTACACTGCCGACGGAAATGGAGGAAAGGCGACAACCAACCAAGTGGCTGCCGGACCAGCCATCACTGTCCCATACACCTGCTCGTTTGCGACTGATGCCGATTTCGGGCTGTGGACAGTAATCGACGCCAACAACGACGACTATACTTGGACGCACGAAACCACTCTTGCAGCCGCCAAGTATTATGCCAACGAGGACTATGAGACTTCTGCCGACGACTGGCTGATTTCTTCGCCTATCGCCTTGAACGCCGGTGTGCAATATCGCCTGCGCTTCAAAGCTAAATCCTACGACGAGTCATACCCCGAATATGTGGCGGTGCATCTCGGAGAGGGTAAAACGGTCGAAGCCATGACAACCAAGCTCAACGATTTCAAGGTAGAAACCTACGAGATGCAGCAATATGAGGTAACGTTACCTTTAATTGCCGACGATGGCAACTACAACATCGGTTTCCACTGCCACTCGCAGGCTCCCAACGGATTTATTCTCTATATCACTGATGTGGAACTCTCGATGATGACAACTGGACACTTCAAAGGCACGGTGACCGACGGCATCACCCCCGTAGAGAATGCAAAGATATACATCGACAAGTTGCAACGCTCTACCACAACCAAGGCCGACGGCACATTCGACTTCGGAGACATTGAGGCTGGCGAATACGAAGTTCGCATTCAAGCCGAAGGCTATGCCTCAAAAACCATAAAGGTTAATATTGAAGCCGGCAAGATGAACGACGTGTCAATTAATATTCAGAAATTGCGCCATATCGACATCAACGGACGCCTCGTGAGCGAGGATGGCAACCCGATTGAAGGAGGCGTTGTCACAGCCGAAGGTTACACCATCACTAAGACTATATCAGCCACCGACGGCACATTCTCATTACAGCAACTGCCTGTTATCGACAAAGTGTCTGTCAACATCCACCGCTATATGACCGACGACGTGGTGAAAAAAATAACCTTGACCGAGGCAGACACTATCGCTCTGGGCGATGTTGAGATGAAAGCAAAACGTCTGTCGCCGGCTAAAGTAACCGTGACGTCGACCAACGATGTGGCTAACGTGGCTTGGGAAACACCTGCCGATTTCACGGAATATCGCCACGACAGTGGCATCTACGACGGACGCCTCGGCAACATCAACGGCACAAAAAACAGCGTTTATGGAGCCGTCTACCGCACTCCGGCTATCCTGTCGGCTATGTCATGGTTTACCGACAAATACCTGCAGGAGCACAAAACTGTAAACATCTTCGTGTTCGACCTCGACTCCAATGGTAATCCCACTTCCACTGTGCTGTTCAGCCGAGAGAATGTTGCCAACATCGACAATGAGTGGAACACGTTTGAGTTTCCAGCCGAACTGACAGCTCCACGCGGATATATGCTTGCAATTAGTGCAGATGGACATGCCGGACTTGGTATAGCTAAAGCCTCCGACGAATATCCGTTCACTGAAATGGAAAATTGTTATAGCGACGACTATAAGTCGGGCAATTTCACATATATCGAGGAACACAACATCAACCGTCCACTGATGATCCGCGCCACAGGTGTGGATGTTGCCGACGCCAAGTTGCCACTGGTGACCACCCCAAAATATGAGGTGTTCCGCTGTGCTGAAGCGGATACCGACGACCCGACTAAATGGGTTAAACTCACCGCTGCGCCACAGCAAGAGCGCACCATTGCCGACACACAATGGGCCACACTCCCGTATGGTGGCTATCGCTATGGGGTGAAAGCTATGTATGCCAACAACGACGTTTCCGACGCACGCCTTTCGGCAGTGGCATACTGCAACATGACGTTACCACTTGAAGTTGCCATAAGCACTTCCACCCCTGTCAACGAGGCCGACGGAGCAACTGTGGCTTTGAAGGGTCAGATGTTTGGAAATGAATATAACGGAACTGTTGATGCCGACGGCAAATTGTCGATTAGCGAGATTTGGCGCGACGTGTACAGCGTTATGGTCAGCAAGGCTGGATTTGTGACATCTTCCACCAACTACGACGCTACGACAGGCGAGACAGCCACCATCAATATCGTACTCAACGAATATCGCGTAGACCCGTTCGGTCTCGAAGTGTCGACTACAAACACGGCAGGGGAGCGTAAGTTTGTGTGGAACACGCCAAACTATCTGTTCGACGACTTTGAAGATCATGAGGCATTTGCTATCAACTCGCCTGGATCAATTGGATGGTCCTATATCGACAACAGCAACACTGCTACAATCCCTATCGATGGCGTGAATTATCCAAATTCCGGCGCAAAAATGGCATTTCAGGTGTTCAATCCTTATGAGACCGACCCTGTACTCGCCATAACCAACGAGGGTTTACGTCCGCACAGCGGAAAGCAGTTCATCGCATCATTTGCAAAGGAAAACAGCAGCATCTACAACAACGACTTTATCATTTCTCCAGAACTGTCGTTTGCAAACGATTTCACTTTCAAATTCTTCGCAAAAAGCTTCAACGAGGACTATGGTCGCGAAAAAATGAACGTGGGCTACTCAACAACTGGCAAAGAGGCCGGCAATTTCACATGGCTTAATGGCGAAAACCCTGTGGAACTCCCCATGGGCAAATGGACCGAATACCGCTACACCGTGCCAGCTAAGGCTAAATATTTGGCTATCAACTGCGTTTCCGACTATCTGCTCTTTATGATGGTAGATGATATATTCATAGGTTATGAACTTCCCGATGGAGTCGACCCCGACAACATTCGTGGCGACCTTAAGTTTGAGGTTTTCCTCGACGGCAACAAGGTGACAGAACAGGCAGAACATTCGTTTGTCTTCAAAAATTTACAAAATGGCAGACACCGCGCTGGTGTGAAGGCTCTATTCCACACGGATCCTTCCCCATTGGTTGAAACGGAATTCGAAGTGACCGACGCCACAGGAATTAGCGATGTGGCAAATGCTACCAACCGAGTGTATCCTAACCCAACAAAGGGTATTCTCAATATCGATGGAACATACGACCGTGTCGACGTGTACAATTTGGCAGGAACCTTAGTGGCACGCTTCGACAATGGCACCACAGCCGACATCACAGGAAATCCCGATGGTGTGTACATCGTGCGCGTGGTTTCTGAAGGCAACGTTACGACTGCCAAAGTGATTTTGAAAAAATAAACACACTTATCATCTACGAAAGGGCTGTTTACTTCAACTGCTGGGTTCGGCCCTTTCGTATATCCACTCCCCACTAATGAGTAAAAAAATGGCTAAAAGGAAATTCCTTTTAGCCATTTTTTTATGGATGGATTTCGGATTTAGAATTCGATAAGGAGGGTGCCGTGGGTGGGGATTGGAATGTCGGTGGTGAGGTTGATTTTCTCGCCTGTGAGCACATTGCTTGCCTCGGCGGTGGTGCCAATCAGTTCGGCGTAGCGCTTCACGTCCACTTTGTTTTCCTTATCCAGTCCGTTGAGCATAAGCATAACGATTTTGCCTTCGTGGCGGCGTGCAATCACATACACGCCATTGTGGGGGCAGAATTGTGTTTGGGTGCCATTCACTATCACGTCGTTGCCCTTGCGCCAATGCAGCAGACGGCTGAGCCATCCGAACATCTCGTTTTCCGCGGCGGTGCGTCCGTCGGCGGTGAAACAGTTGCGCTCATCGCCAGGGAAGCCACCCATGAAGTCTTTGCGCACATTGCCGTCGGTCACCTTCTTCACACCATTCATCAGCACCTCGGTGCCATAGTAAAGTTGTGGAATACGCTTGATGGTGAGCAGCAGCGCAAGTCCTTGTTTCAGGCGGTTCACATCCTTACCCTCGCCCAAAAAGCGGTCGGTGTCGTGGTTTTCGATGAATGCCATCACATGGTTCACATCGGTGTAGAGATAATCGTACACAAACGTGTTGTACACACGGTTGAAGCCACGCCACCAGTCGTCGGTATTTTCGTGTTTGCACGAGTCCATTGCCTCATAGAAAGCGAAGTCCATCACCGTTTTCAGATTGCTGTTTTGCTTCACCAAGCGCGAATCCTTTTGCCAAGCGGCGGTGTAGGCAGGCTGAGTAACCCAAGTTTCGCCCACGGTGTTGAAGTTGGGATATTCCTCGTTCAGTTGCTTCATCCAGCGCGCCATAGGGGCTGCGTAGGCGTAGGGATAAGTGTCCATACGAATGCCGTTGATGCCCACGGTTTCCACCCACCAGATGCTATTTTGAATCAGATAAGTGGCAACGTGCGGATTGTTTTGGTTAAGGTCGGGCATTGATGACGCAAACCACCCTTCCTCCGTTTCGCGTTTGTCGATTTCGCTGGCGTAGGGGTCAACGCATGGGGTGAGTTTGAAACTGGTCTGCAAACCGTAGTTGGGTTGGTTAAACCAGTCGGCTGCCGGTGGATTGATTTGCCATGGGTGGCTCGAACCGCAGTGGTTGAAGATCATATCCATCACCACTTTCAAGCCCTTCTGGTGTGCCTCGTCAACCAAACGGCGGTAATCTTCGTTGGTGCCGAAGCGTGGGTCCACTTTGTAATAGTCGGTAGTGGCATAGCCGTGGTAACTGCTGTGGCCGCCTCCGCTTGGCATATCATTCTCAAGCACAGGGGTAAACCACAGTGTGGTCACGCCCAGTTCGTTGAAGTAGTCGAGGTGCTGACGAATGCCCTCCAAGTCGCCACCATGGCGAAGCGATGGCTCCGTGCGCACGCAACGTTGGTCGAGCATACCCTTCACCACATTGTTTTTCACATTGCCATCGGCAAAGCGGTCGGGCATGAGCATATACAGCACATCGGCATTGGTGAATCCCTGTCGTGCCTCACCAGGCATGTCGCGGCGCTTGATTTCATAGTTCACCTGTTTTTTCTTGCCTCCTTGCTCGAAATTGAGTTTCATGGTGCCTGGTTGAGCACCTTGCAGATTGAGATACACGAGCAGATAGTCGGGGCTGTCGAGGTGCACCACGCTATCCACCTTCACACCGGCATAGTCGGTGCTTACGTTGGCTTGCTTGATGCCCTTGCCATACACCATCAACTGGAGCGATGGATTTTTCATACCGGCATACCAGTTGGTGGGTTCCACACGGTCGATGTTCACCGCCGCATTTGCTGCGAATGTCGCAAGCAGTGATAATGCTAAAGTTTTCAGTTTCATATCGCTTTTTTCCTTGATTAGTTGTGAACGATCAGTGCCGATTGTGCTGGCACTTCGAGTTTTGATGTGGTGGTGCTGCGAATACCGTCGAGGTTCACCTTTCCGGCTGCCACCACAGAGGTGTAGGCATCTTCTGGCACATCTACCATGCAGGCATATTTATTGGCGTTGAGCACCACATAGATGTCGCGCCAAGCGTCGCCACCGGCATTGTCTTTCAGGCGGAATGCCACCAAACCCTCTCCCACTGGCAAAAATTCGAGGTGCTTGCGCACAAGTTCGGCACTGCCTAAGCGGAATGCTGGGTGAGCCTTGCGCAAGGCAATCAAGCCTTGATAATAGGCAAACACATGTGGATATTTCTGCATGTTGTCCCATGGGAGTTGGTTGATGCTGTCGGGTGATTTGTAGCTGTTGTGCACTCCCTTCTTGTCGCGCAGCATTTCCTCGCCGCTGAGCATGAATGGCACGCCCTGCGAGGTGAACACGGCGGTTTGCGCAAGCAAATCGAGGCGAATCAGTTCATCGGTGCCGATGCCTGGAATACTGGCTTTCAGACGGTCGACCAAGCACAGGTCGTCGTGACAACTCACATACGCCATCATTTGTGTAGGTTCGATAGCCCAAGGCTTTTTGCTGTAATTCACCTTTGAGTAGTCAACTTGTGGGTGCTCGATGCAGCCCACAATGCCGGCCCTGATGCTTTCCTGATGTCCGGGCTTGGCGGCAAGGAATGCGCTCAGGTGGTCGTCGCTGAACGGGCCACGGATAGCATCGCGCATCTCGTCGCTGAATGCTGCGATACCTGGCATCTGATAGACGTTGGCTTTCATCGCCAGTTTTTCCACAGGATAAGCGCATGAGCCTGCACTCCAGCCTTCGCCATAGATGAGCACATTCTTGGGAAGTGCCTCACGAATGAGATTCATGGTGGCAATATCATGAACGCCCATCAAATCTACACGGAAACCGTCGAGGTGGTATTCATCTGCCCAATATTTGAAGCTCTCAATCATGTATTGGCGCATCAATGGGTGTTCGCTGGCTGTTTCGTTGCCACAGCCTGAACCGTCGCTGTATTCGCCCTTGTCGTTTTTGCGGTAGAACACATCGGGGTTGGTGCGCTGGAAATTGCTGTTCTGAATATCCATGGTGTGGTTATACACCACGTCGAGAATCACGGCGATACCGGCATCGTGCAATGCTTTCACCATCTGCTTAAACTCTTTCACACGCACTTCTGGCTTGAATGGATTGGTGGAGTAAGAGCCTTCTGGCACATTGTAGTTCAGTGGATCGTAGCCCCAGTTAAACTGTGGACGGTCGAGATGTTCCTCATCTACCGATGCGTAGTCGAACGAGGGGAGCAGGTGAATGGCTGTAACGCCCAAACTCTTCAGATGCTCGATAGCCCAAGGCTCGGTGAGCGCCATAAACTTGCCGGGATAGCGTGCTTCCTTACGGCTGACCGAGAAATCGCGGTTATGTGATTCATACACGATAAAGTCGGTGGGGGCATAGCCGAGAGCGCGGTCGCTCTCCCAGCCTTCGGGATTGGTGGCAGCCATGTCGATGATGGCGCCTCGCTTGCCGTTCACACCCACTGCCTTGGCAAAGAGTCCGGGAGTCTCGCCCAGCATCTTGCCACCTTGCTTCACATTGAAGGTGTAGAAGCGACCTTTCAAATCGCCCTTCACCTCGGCTTTCCACACGCCTTTCTCGCCTTTGCGCATTGCCACGGTCTTCACCGGCTTGCCGCCTGTGCCTTCAGCATAAATGTTGAGGTTCACCGACTGCGCTTTCTGCGCCACCAGGGCAAAGGTGGTGCCACGCTTGGTGTAGGTGATTTCATTGTTAAATAGCCCTGCATTCATTCCAAGTGTCGCAATCGCTGCCATTATTGTCAAGATTAAGAATCTTTTCATACTTGTGTCTTATAGATAAAAAAGGGCGAATCGGGATAGTCCGATTTCGCCCAAGAGTGATTATAAACTGATTATTTTGCAATTACCGACATCACGAAACCGCCACCAGGAGCCTCAACCATCTTGATTTTGTCGCCTTGTTTCACGGTTTTCTTTGTAATGACGTATGCCTTTGGATTGGTTTCGTAGTGAGCGTCCTTGGCATCGGCATAAATAGTACATTCGTATTTACGACCTTTTTCAAGGAAGTCGAAGTTCACGGTCACCTTGTGGCCGTTTTCGTTGCACTTGCCACCCACAAACCAGTTATCGGTGCCTTTTGCCTTACGAGCCACGGTAATGTATGCGCCTGGCTCTGCATCAATGTAGCGAGAGTCGTCCCAGTCGATGGCCATGTCGCGGATAAACTGCATAGCGTCGTCGAACTTGGCGTAGTTTTCTGGGAGGTCGGCTGCCATTTGCAGTGGTCCCCACATCACCATATACACAGCGAGCTGACCCACGAGTGTGGTGTGAACCTTGTGGGTATTCTGACTCCATGTGCTGAGGTCGGTCTCGAAGATACCAGGGGTGTAGTCCATTGGGCCACCTTGCAGGCGTGTGAATGGCAATACCACGGTGTGGTCGGGCTTGCTGCCGCTGAATGCCTCATATTCGGTGCCACGTGCGCTTTCGTTGCCCACGAGGTTAGGATAGGTGCGAGCCAAGCCGGTTGGACGTGTGGCTTCGTGTGCATTCACCATGATGCGGTGCTTGGCAGCCTCGGTCACGCAGCGCAAGTAGTGGTTGTTCATATATTGGCCGTAGTGGTGTTCGCCACGTGGAATGATGTCGCCCACATAGCCGCTCTTCACTGCATCGTAGCCATATTTGTTCATCAATGAGTAAGCGTCTTCCATGTAGCGCTCGTAGTTGGTGACCGATGAACTGGTTTCGTGGTGCATCATCAGACGCACGCCCTTGCTGTGCGCATATTCGTTGAGTGCCTTGATGTCGAAGTCGGGGTAAGGGGTCTGGAAGTCGAACACATCGTATTTCCAACGGTTTGCCCAGTCTTCCCAACCGATGTTCCATCCTTCCACCAGCACCTCGTCGAGGTTATTGGCAGCGGCGAAGTCGATGTAGCGCATCACGTCTTTGGTGTTTGCCAAGTGTCGGCCGTTAGGTTTGCACTTGGTGAAGTCGGTTTCGCCCAAACGCACTGATGGCAGTTCGTCGGTGTAATTCCAGCTGCTGCGGCCCACAATCATTTCCCACCACACGCCATTGTACTTGGTGGGGTGAATCCATGAGGTGTCTTCAATTTTGCAAGGCTCGTTGAGGTTGTAGATGAGGTACGACGAGAGCATAGTGCGCGCGTCGTCGCTCACCATCACGGTACGCCAAGGGGTGTTGCATGGGGTTTGCATATAGCACATGTTGCCCACAGCGTCGGGAGTGAGCCATGATTCAAACACCATGTTCTTGTCGTCAAGATTGAGGTGCATGGTAGCGTAGTTGATACATGCTGCCTCGTGGATATTGATGTAGAGTCCGTCGTCGGTCTTCATCTGGAGCGAGGTCTGAACGCCAGTTTCCGAGAATAGGGATGTTGACGAATTGCCAGTCACTGCATCGAGCATACCATTGCTCTTCACGCCTTTGGGACGGTTGAGGCACTTGCTCATGGTGCCGCGAATTTCTGAAAGGCGGGTGGTCTGTCCAGGATTCTCCTGTGTGTCGTAGTCGCCCGCAATCCACCATGCCATGTGGTCGCCCGTCATGGCAAACTGGCTGTTTTCCTGCTTGATGATGAAGTAGTTGAGTTTTTTTTGCTGTGGAAATTCGTAGCGGAAGCCCATACCTTCGTCATACACACGGAATCGAATCACCATTTTGCGATTCATCTTGGTCTGGTCGAGTGTAACCGCCATTTCGTTGTAGTGGTTACGCACGCTCTTGTATTGTCCCCAAACTGGTGTCCACGTTTCGTCGAAAGTGGAGGTTTGGGTGTCGGCAATGGTGAAGCCGTCGAGCAGGTCTTGCTCTTTCTTGCCATTGCTCGCATGCTTGTCTTTTGCCAATGTAAGGCCCAAGTGACTGGGCTTACACACTGTCTTGCCCTTGTAGGTGAGGGTGTAGGTGGGTTTGCTGTTGTCGAGGTAAAACTTCACCACCACATTGCCGTCAGGCGACTTCACTTCCTGAGCCACAGCACCGAATGGAGCCAGTGCCACAGCCAGCAGAAGCATTAATGATGCAATTTTTTTCATTTTCGTCCGCTATTAGTAATTAATTTGGTCATTTTCTCGTTGAATTCCTTGCATGCCATGAGTTGGCTAATGGTCATGTGCATACGGTAGCGCCAGTAGTGGCGTGGATTGGCTGGAATGTTGATGCGTTCGGCATCAGGGTCGGCCAAGCGTATGGTCTCGTCGATGGAGAGCCAGTCTTGGAGCGAGAGCATGCACAGCATAGATGGGCAGTTGAGATGGTTCACCACCACTTGCTCTGCCACATCGCCGGGCAGTGGGTGTGGAGCGGGTCCTTGCTTCCAGAGCACGGCGTTGTAGTATTCCTGCGTGAGGTCGCGGTCTTCGTCCCACCATTGGCGAAGGGTGGGCATATCGTGGGTGAATATGGTGCTTACGGAGCGATATGGGTTTTTGGCAAGAACGCCAAACTTCACGTTCACATCTTTAGGCATCGTCTGGATTTCGAGGCTGAGAATGCGGAGTTGGTTGATAACCCATGGCACACAATCGGGCACCATGCCGAGGTCTTCGGCACACACGAGCATACGGGTGGCTTCCACAAGGCGTGGGAGTTTCTTCATTGCCTCACCATACCAGAAGTCGTTGTTGCGACGATAGAAGTAGTCGTTGTAAAGGCGGTTGAAGGCTTCCTTATCTGATTGCCAGAGGGCTTCGTAAATGAAGTCGTGCTGCACGGAGATGCGTGGGTGGAACTTGTTGGCGTCTTTGCGGTCGCGCAGGAAGAGCACATTGCTCACCAGCGACATCAGTGCCTCTGCCACGTTCTTGCCGTCTTGGTCGGCATCTTTAAATGCCGCCTCAATCTTGCGTTGGGTATCGTATTCGGGTTTGAGGCGATACATGTCGTCGTGGGTGGGGAGCAGGTATTTCTCGCGGATTTCCGATGCGCGCTCACCGAATGTGCGTTCAAGCACCCAGTCGGTGATGAAAGGTTCGAGCATGTAGTCTTGGAAGTTGAAGCCGTAGCCTGCAATTTCCTCGCGTGTCATACCAAGGGCTGGCGAGAACTGACCGAGTATGCCATACACGGCATCAATCGGAATTTCCCAAATGCGGAAGAAGCCCAACACGTGGTCGATGCGGTAGGCATCGAAATACTGCGCCATCTTGCTGAAGCGCTTTTCCCACCACAAGCAACCGTCGGCTATCATCTCTTCCCAGTTGTAGGTAGGGAATCCCCAGTTCTGACCATTGGCGGAGAACGCATCGGGTGGTGCGCCGGCCTGGCCATTGAGGTTGAAATAGCGTGGCTCTACCCATGCCTCCACACCGTCGCGGCTGACGCCGATTGGAATATCGCCTTTGAGGATTACGCCTTTCTTGCGTGCATATTCGTGCGCGCCTCGCATTTGCTGGTCGAGGATAAATTGCACGAAATACCAGAACGCCACTTTCTTGTATTCGCTTGTGCGGCTGTTTGCCATCGCCTCACGCTCGCTTTCATCGAAGGTGTGGTGGTCGGGCCAGTCGCCGAATGTGGCTGTGCCGTAAAGGTCGCGGTAGTGGCAGAATGCCGCATAAGGCACGAGCCAGTCTTTATTGTCGTCGAAGAATGTCTTAAACGCCTTGGTGCGCATCATCTTTGCGCCGTCTTGCTCAAAGAGCTCACGCAGATAGCCTCGCTTGGCGGCATTCACACGCTCGTAGTCAATTTGAGGAAGTGCGTTGAGTTCGTGTTGGAGTGCGGCGTAATAGCGTGCGCGCTCTTTGTCCTCAAGTTGTGGAAGCTGGCGAATATCGACGAACATTGGGTGCAGCGCATAGATGCTGATGCTCTTGTAGGGATAGGAGTCCAACCACGTGTTGGTGATGGTTGTATCATTGATCGGGAGCACTTGAAGCGCACGCTGACCGGTGGAAACCACCCAGTCGACCATCTCTTTGAGGTCACCGAAGTCGCCCACACCAAAACTGCCTTCGCTGCGGAGCGAGAAAACAGGTATCACGGTGCCAGCCACACGCCAGTCGGGCAGGTCGAATTTCGCTTCGTTGAGTTCGTAAACCACAGCGTCGCCCTTCTTCAACTCTGGCAACACCACGGTGCGGTTGTCGCCTTCTTCCCACACCACTTTGGTGGTGTCGGACTTATCTACTGCCACAAACTTAAACTCCAGCACGCGTGAGCTGAGCGTGGCGGCATCGATTGAAGCCACCCACTCGTTGTGGGCGTGTTCCACCATCGCGGTGGCTTTGTTCACAGCCCAGTTGCCGAGCGCATCGCCATTGCCCACCACGGCAAGCCTTTGGTTGGAGCCGAGTTGGGGCGCACGCACCTTCAGCATCACGGTGTAGCCGTAGGTGGTGGCAGGAGCCACAAGCAACTCACGGTGCGCACAACATTCTGTGAACGCCGAACTGTAGAGATAACTGTTTTCGGGATTGTCGATCCAGTGGTCGAAAGTGGTGATTTTAGCCGACTTAGTGGCAGAGAGGTCGAGGCGGTGTGCCTGTACGAGCCACTCACGACGCACCACATCGCCAGCACGCTCCACGCTGTAGTAGTAGTCGAGCGCATTAGTCGAATCGGTGGCGGTAGTGATTTCGCAACTCCAGTTACGACCATCTACGGTGCCCATGGAATATCGCTTCGCAGTGCCGTCGGAGAGCATATTGAGCACGATTTCTTCACCAAAAATCGTTTGATATTCAATTACGAATGTCAATTTCATTTTATATGAGGTTTTTTATTTGATTTTCAAGTATCTTACAAGTATTGTTAAGCCCTGTGTATTTAAGCTTTTTTCTCTGCGTAAAATTACTAAATCAAACTTTTATCACCACCTCCCCACATTAAATATAGCAAATTTATTTATGCAATCGTTTGCATCCCCCCTTCCTCCCCCACAAATTATGCAACATAAAACATGCAGCATAATTTATGCTACACATTTTATGCCACACCTCCATAAGAAAGGGCGCAACTATCGGAACATGGAAAAATAATTCGTGATAATTTGTGCTAATTTGTGGCTGATTGAAAACCACGAATCCCACGAATTTCACGAATCATTTTTTCCTGAATCCGTGCGAATATTCTTGTTGAATCTGTTGAATCCGTGTGAGCCCAAATCCCACACACAAAGCGAAATCCGTGTGAACCTAAAATGCCCACCAACCTCCGTGAGATTTTCCACCATCAAAAAAAATCAGTGAGAACAGTGGGATCTGTGTGAGCCCCAAAAACACTCACAAAAGCGAGATCCGTGTGAGCCAAAGCCGCGCCCACAAAGCGAGATTCGTGTGAAGAAAAAAGGCTCCGAGGATGGGTGGGTACCACTTCCTTCGGAGCCTTTCCTTGAAAAAAACTATTGCTATTTCTTATGATTTCTTTGTTTTGATGAAGAACACAAAGGCGGCGGCTATCACGAGGTAAACACCTGCCAAAGTGAGCATATTAGGCTGTGAACTACCCACAAGGTGCATCACGAAGCCACCAGTGGCGGCTGCCGCAATCTGTGGCAAACAGATGGTGCAGTTAAACAAACCAAGCACGGTGCCCATACGTGAACTGCCCTCAAATGCGTTGGTCACGAATGTGAACGGCATGGCGAGCATCGCTGCCCATGCGCAACCAATCAGGAAGTAAGGCACAAACAGCATATACTGGTTGGTGCAGTATGGCACAAGGGCGAAGCCCACAGCACCAATCACCAAACTGATTGCGTAAGCCAGTTTTGGGCTCTTGAACAAAGGAAGCACCACTGCCCAAATCACGCTGCCCACTGCCTGAACGGCGAAAATCACGCCCACCCAGTTGCCGGCAGCCTGATAGGCATGGCTTGCGGTGTCGCTGGTCTGCCATACGGTCTCGGCGATGGAGCCGTTGGTGTAGGTCCACATGTAGAGGAACGCTGCCCAGCAGAAGAATTGAACCACGCCCACTTGGAAGAACACCTTCCATGCGCCTTCTGGCTCTTTCTTCGAAGCCTTGCCATCGGCGGCTTCCTCGTTCTTAATCTGATATTGCGCAAATTCTTCGGGTGGCATTTCGCGAACATTCATCATAGTGTAAACCACACAGAGAATGAGGATTGCGGCACCAATATAGAACGACCAAATCACCGATGGTGGCACTTGGCCCTTTGGTGCAATGTTGGAAATACCGATGGCGGTAAACAGCAGCGGGAACACATAGCCCACAATAGAGCCGGCGTTGCACAAAAACGACTGAATGCTATACGCCTTGGTTTTCTGCTTTTCGTTCACGAGGTCGCCAACCATCATCTTGAAGGGCTGCATCGCCATGTTGATGCTGGTGTCGAGGAACATGAGGGCTATCAAGCCAAACACCATCGCTCCGCTCACTGCCAAGCCAAACGAGCCGGCGTTGGGGAGCAAACACATCACGAGCACTGCCACAAACGCTCCCACAAACAGGTAAGGAATGCGGCGGCCAAAGCGGCACCATGTCTTATCACTGAAATAGCCCACGAGAGGCTGAACGAGCATACCCATGAGTGGTGGAAGAATCCAGAAGAAACTCAAATCGTGTGGGTCGGCTCCGAGGGTGGCGAAGATGCGGCTAATGTTGGCACTCTGAAGTGCATACGCAATCTGCACCCCGAAAAATCCGAAACTGATGTTAAACAGTTTCGCAAAACTCAAATCAGGTTTTGTTTTAAGCATATATCTTTATGGTTTTGAAGTTACTTAGTTGAGAATCTGAACACAATGCTTTGGGCATACTGCTCACCCTTGTCGAGCATTTGGCTGGGGAAATTGGCGTGGTTGGGCGCGTCGGGCATACCCTGGCACTCGATTGCCACACCGTCGTAGTCAAAGTAGGTGCGGTTGCCGCTCTTGGTGGCAGGGCTGCCATTCAGCCAGTTGCCGGTGTAGATTTGCACCGCTGGTTGTGTGGTGAGCACTTCAAGCGTGCGGCCGCTCACCTCGTCGGTCAGCACGGCGGCAAGCGCCATCTCGCCCTTTTTGTAGCCGTCAATCACATAGCAGTTGTCGTAACCCTTGCCGAAAGCCAGCGCGGCAAACGGCTTGCGAATATCCTCGCCCAGCGACTTCGCCTTGGTGAAGTCCATCGGCGTGCCAGCCACAGGAGCCATTTCACCAGTGGGCGTAAGGTTTTCGTCGGTCACCAGATATTTCGAGCAGTTGAGCTGCAGTTGCTCATCAAGCACCGAACCCGATGCCTCGCCACGGAGGTTGAAATAAGTGTGATTGGTGAGGTTGATTACGGTCTTGCGGTCGGTGGTGGCACTGATGCACAGACGAAGTTCGCAATCATCGCTCCAAGTGTATTCAGCCCTCACCGTGAGCGTGCCGGGATAACCAGCGTCGCCGTCGGGGCTCACCAGCGTAAACACCACGCCTTGCGCAGTGGCTTCGCTGTCCCAAATCTTATTGTAGAAGCCCTCGCTACCGCCGTGCAGCGCGTTAGGGCCATTGTTGATTTCAAGTTGATATTCCACACCATCGAGAGTGAACTTACCGCCAGCAATGCGGTTGGCGTAGCGACCGGGGATTTTGCCCATGCAAGGGCCGTCGCTGATATATTGCGCGACATCGGCATAACCCAGAGCCACATCAGCCATATTCCCCTCGCGGTCAGGCACCACGACAGAGAGAATGCCAGCGCCGAGAGCCGATAGTTTCACCGAAGCCCCAGCAGCGTTGGTAAGTGTATAGATGGCTATTTTGCCTCTTTCCGAGGCTACCACACATTGAGTAATCTTCATGCGTTTATGTAGTTTTAGAAGCTAATTTACTGACCACAAATATACAAACAAATCCCCACCGCCTCCAACACTCCCTCCCCCCTACCCCCAAAAAAATCAATGCAAACGATTGCACCCCCACCCCCCACCTCACCCTCACACAGATTCAACCGATTCAACAAAAAATTCTCAAAAACAATCGCTTTTCAAAAAAAATATCACTACCTTTGAGGGTAACTAACACACACAATAAACCAACTAACAACAACAAATTATGAAACACCTCTCTGATTTCACAAACAAGTATCAGATTTCCAAAACTTTAAGGTTTAAACTTATTCCTATTGGCAAAACTGAAGAATTCATTAAGCGCGGTCAATTCATTGAAAATGATGAACGCCGAGAAAATGAATACAAAAAAATCAAAGGTTTTATTGATGAATACCATAAATTGTTCATCGCCGAAATCCTGTCGTCGCTTAAATTGCCACTTTGCCAAATCGAATCTCTTTACGACTGGTATGCCAACCGTGGAAGCGACCCTGAACGCAAGAAAAACATCAAAGACATTCAAGCGGCTTTGCGCAAAACAATTGCCAACGCTTTCACTAAAGACGATCGTTATGAAAAGATGTTTAAAAAGGAGATGATCACTGAGATTCTCCCAAACTTCTTAACAGATGAGCAAGATAAAAGCATTGTTAATAATTTTAAGAAGTTCGTCTCTTACTTTGTCAATTTCCACAACAACAGAAAGAACATTTACAGTGGTGAAGAGAAATCGACCGCTATCTCTCATCGCATTGTCAATCAGAATTTGATGAAGTTTTTCGATAATCACACTATTTTTTCAAGCAAAGTGAAATCCACACTCCCTGATAGCATTATCATGGCAATAGAGAGCGATTTCAATGATATTCTTTGCGGAAAGAGCATCGAACAACTTTTTAGCCTCAACAATTTCACCCACACTCTGTGCCAAGCCGACATTGAGAGATACAATGCCGTGATTGGCGGACGCACGGTTGAAAGTAAGAATAAGGAAATCAAAGGCATCAACCAATACATCAACGAACACAATCAGATATGCGACAAGGGCGATAGAATTCCTCTGCTAAAGCCCCTGTTCAACCAAATTTTGAGCGACCGTGAAAAAGTGTCGTTCGTTATAGAAGATTTCAAGAAAGCGCCAGAAGCCATACATGCCATATTCGATGCTTACAACAGCGTGATTTCTGCGCAAATCAGCAAAATATCCACCCTTTTAAAGTCGCTCAACGACTACAACCTTGATGGCATATTCATCAAGGTGGGCAAAGATTCATCACTGGTTTCTGCACGCCACTTTGGCTCTCACTCCCTCATTGCCGACACCATTGCCGAGAATTGGGAAAAAGAGCACCCAAGAGGGAAAACGAAGCCCGCCACTTATCAGAAAAACAAGGACAAGTATCTCAAAACGGTAACAAGCATCAGTTTAGGTGCCATTAATTCGTTTGAAAAAGGTGCGCCCATAGAAAATCACTTTATGGCATTGGGAGAAACCGACAAGCCCGAACGCCAAGAAATCAGCCTCCCCGACAAGATTAAGATTGCATTTTCCGAGTTTGAAAAGGCTTTCCCCGAACCCGACAAATGCACCACTGAATATCTACAATCCAATGTGGCTACAATAAAATCGCTATTAGACCTCATCAAAGAATACCAATGGTTTGTGGCACTTCTTTTGGGCAATGGCGATGAAAGCGAAAAAGATGAGAACTTTTATGGCGAGTTCACTCCCTCATTCGAGCAGTTCGAACAAGTAATCACTCCCCTTTATAATAAGGTAAGGAATTTCTTGACCAAAAAGCCATACTCCACCGAAAAATTCAAAATCAACTTCGAAAATGTCACACTTCTGAAAGGTTGGGACGAAAATAAAGAAAAAGACAACGCGTCAATCATTTTAAGGAAAGATGGACTGTATTATTTGGGAGTGTTCAACAATAATTCAGCCAATATTCTGAACAACATATGGCCATGCGAGGGAGAATGTTACGAGAAGATGGTGTATAAATTTTTTAAAGATGCCACCACAATGATTCCCAAGTGCTCAACCCAATTAAACAAAGTAAAAGAGCATTTCGCCAAATCATGCGCCGACTTCACTTTATTCGATAGCAAAACCTTCACTTCGCCCATCACCATCACAAAAGAGATTTTTGATTTAAATAATATCACTTACGACGGTAAAAAGAAATTCCAAAAAGAATATTTAGAAAAGACTGGCGATCAAAAAGGTTTCAGCAATGCGCTATCCACTTGGAAGCACTTCTGCTTGCAATTTTTGAAAGCGTATAAGAGCACGGCAAATTACGACTTTTCAGAAATTGAGCGCAACATCGACTCATACAGCGACCTCCCGCTTTTCTATCAAGAACTCAACAACTTTCTTTACAAAGTCACATTTGAGAGAGTTTCTGCCGATTTCATTCATCAATTGGTGAATGAGGGCTGCCTGTATCTTTTCCAAATTTACAGCAAAGATTTCTCTCCATACAGTAAAGGGAAGCCTAATTTGCACACCATCTATTGGCGAATGCTATTTGATGAAGAAAATCTGAGCAATGTGGTCTATAAACTCAACGGAGAAGCAGAAATCTTCTTCCGACCTTCCAGCATCAAATGCACAGGCCCTACCCACTTGGCAAATCAGCCTATAGAAAACAAGAGCGAGTACAACAAGAAGAATAAGCCCAGTAGCACTTTCGGCTACGACCTTTTCAAAGACCGTCGTTACACTAAAGACCAATTTGAATTCCATGTGCCCATCACGCTCAACTTCAAGCAGCCGAAGCCATCAATGTTCAACGATGAAGTGCGCACTTTCTTAAAGGAAAATGGCTTGCGCCACATCATTGGCATCGACCGTGGAGAGCGCAACTTGCTCTATTTAGTGATGGTGGACTTGGACGGAAATATCATAAAGCAGTATTCCCTCAATAGAATTGCCAGCAATGCCAACAACTCCAATTTCGAGCAAGATTTCCGCGACATTCTCCATAAGAGAGAAGGCGACCGACAAGAAGCGCGCCGCAACTGGAGCACCATACAAAACATCAAAGAACTAAAAGAAGGTTATATGAGTTTGGTGGTGCACGAAATCGTGAAACTGATGCTGAAAGAAGATGCCATTGTGGTGCTTGAAAGCCTCAATCGCTCATTTATGCAAATTCGTGGCGGCATTGAGAAATCTGTGTATCAGAAGTTTGAGAAAATGCTCATCGACAAACTGGGCTACATTGTGGACAAGGATAAAGCCCCTACAGAAAATGGAGGCGCTCTCCACGCCATTCAACTTGCCGACACGTTTGAAAATTACAACAAATACCAATCTGGAATTGTTCGCCAGTGTGGGTTTATCTTCTACGTGCCAGCGTGGTGCACCAGTAAAATCGACCCCACCACAGGTTTTGTGCCTATGCTGAAGTGTAAATATGAAAACATAGAAAGTTCACAGACTTTCTTTAGTAAATTCGACAGTATTCGCTACAATGAAGCAGAAGAATACTTTGAGTTTAAAACCAACTATGCGAATTTCTACACCTCAAGCAAAGGTGGCAAACAGCAATGGAATATCTGCACTTTTGGCGAAAGAATCCTTACCCAGCGAGCCAAAGATGGGCATTTCGAGTCAAAAACTATAGCACTCGCCCCAGCATTTAAAGAGTTGTTCGCCCAAGCCGGAATCAACATTCAAGGCAACATTAAAGCGCAAATAGTGAAGCAAAACGATGCTTCTTTCTTCAAAGAACTCCATCACCTGCTCCGCCTCACCCTGCAAATGCGTAACAGCAACTCAACCACTGGCGACGACTACATCATATCTCCTGTCAAAAACAAAGATGGAGAGTTTTTCGACTCTCGCCGAAGCGGAGAGAAATTGCCACAAGATGCCGATGCCAATGGCGCATACAATATTGCAAGAAAGGGATTGATGCTCATGCAGCAACTCAACGACACAAAAGCGAACAGTAAGTTCAAACCCGACATTTCCAACGAAAAATGGCTTGAATTTGCACAAAAATGACGGAAGACTATATATCCATATCCACTCTAAACGATTTCATATTCTGCCCGTATTCCATATACCTCCACAATGTGTATATGGATACGGACACGGATATGTATCATGCACTACCCCAAATCAAAGGTAAAGCCGCCCACGAGAATGTGGACACAAAGCAATCTTCTACTAGAAGTTCTATTTTGGAATCGCTAAATGTGGTATCACACGAATATGGCATAAAAGGCAAAATCGACATATTAGACACCACAACCGGACGATTAACAGAGAGAAAAAACAATTTGAAAAACATTTTTCAAGGGCAAATTTATCAGTTATGGGCACAATATCTATGCTTAAAGGAAATGGGATATACCGTTACATCACTGTGTTTCTACGAGATAACGACAAGAAGGCATATTAATATTAATTTCCCAAATGAAGATGAAATAACACAGTTTAAGGAATTTATTAAACATTACCGAGAGTTTAACCCCAGGAAATTCAACTCGCAAAATCAAAACAAATGCAATCACTGCATCTATTGTGGATTGTGCGATAAATCCCTTTTTGAAAATGTTTACTAAAAAAGACATTGAGTACAGAAGCATATTCTTTGTGAATTGCTTTGATGAAAAACATTTAAAACTGCGCTCTGGCGAATTGTTGCTTCAAGATGCTGAAGGAAAAACACTTACGAAATTTCCTTTCCAAAAAATCTTAGCTTTATTCGTTGTCGGCAATGCTACTATCACCACTCCGCTAATCGACAAATGCCGAAAATATGGAGTGTTTCTTTCCGTAATGAAAACCAATTTACGCCCAGTTTTCACATTTGGCAACAACGCTGAAGCAAATTTCCTCTTAAGGGAAAGACAATATGCTTTCAATCCCGAGGATATCAGTGTAGCGAAACATTTGATTAACGTTAAAATATGTAACCAGCAACGCTTACTCCGAAACACAAGAAAAGCCGACACCCTAACCCAAGAAGCACTATCAACCGCAGAAACGGCACTACATCTTCTTCCTGCCATTAGTTCCTATAAAGAACTAATGGGTGTGGAGGGATGGGTGGCAAAGGACTTCTTTAAAGCCTATTTTCAAGATTTCAACTGGGTAAAAAGAGAACCTCGTGCTAAAATTGACGAAATAAACGTGATGCTCGACATAGGATATAGTATGTTGTTCAATTTCCTCGAGTCATATTCTCGCCTTTTTGGCTTTGATTTGTATGTAGGGGTATATCATCGGCTATGGTTTAAGCGAAAATCATTGTTATGCGACTTAATTGAGCCTTTCCGATATATTGTTGACAGCACTGTAAGAAAAAACTTGAATCTAAAAAAATTCAAATTTTCGGATTTCAAAAGGCAAAAACAAGAAATGTACTTAAAGCATGAACGGACTGGAGAATATTACAAAACATTTATGACTGAAATAATTGAACACAAAAAGGAAATATTCTCTTTCTTCCAAGGGTATTACAGATATTTCATGAATTTAGACAAAAATCCACCATTTCCACCTCTAAAAATATGATATTAGTAAGCTACGATATAACAGATGATAAATTAAGGACTAAGTTCGCTAAATTTCTAATGAAAAGCGGAGGCATCAGGTTGCAATATTCCTTATACGAGTTCAACAATAGCACCCGAATGCTGAATAATGTCCGTGAAAGTATCACAAATGAATTCTCAAAGAAATTCACGCCCGATGATAGTGTTGTTATATTTACCGCATCAAATGAAAATGTAGAGAAATTCGGCAATGCAATTCATCGCGACAAAGATTTACTTGTTTTTTAATGCAAACTTCACAAAAAATCACCGTATCACGCTTTTTTATAAAAGCATATCAACAACTGATTGTCAACACCTTACCACGCAACAATGCAATATCTATCATAAATAGGTGGGGATAATATCATTTACCCTAATCAACTCCAAACATTTTGTTTTTCAGCAAAATATCACTATCTTTGTACACACAAGGGTCTAACAGACCACACTAATTTCTACTATTGTAGATAGGGCAATTTGTCATTTTTTGTCCAAATGCGTCTAACAGACCACACTAATTTCTACTATTGTAGATGAACGCCTTTTCGATGCGCAGTTTTTCTGGTCT
>ENA-UOJH01001002-UOJH01001002.1-human-gut-metagenome-genome-assembly--contig:-C148-NODE-1002-length-22989-cov-8.259222_pt1 | contig 22989 bp, 28 predicted proteins | sample MGYA00242345_ERZ723892 | MGnify/ENA metagenome assembly ERZ723892 | reverse complement strand
AAGCGGAGTGCAATTTTATCGGAGAGACGGCTTCGCCATCTCTCCGATAATCTCAAAAGCGGGGATTCTCTTTGAGAGAATCCCCGCTTTTGAAACGTCAGTTGATGAGCCACTCCGGCCTTGACCGCTTCTTGATGCCCGACACAACCCCCATCGCAGCGAACAGCGTCACGATCGACGAGCCGCCGTAGCTGAAAAACGGCAGCGTCAGCCCGATGACCGGCATAAGGAACAAGCACATGCCGAGGTTCGCGATCGTCTGGAAAATGAGCATGCCCGCCATGCCGACGCACACAAGGCTCTCCATGCGCGTCGGCGCTTCGCGCGCGACAATGAGGCAGCGGACAATGATGGCCAGCAGCAGCACGATGACGAGAAGGCAGCCGATAAAGCCCAGCTCCTCGCCGCAGACGCAGAAGATGAAGTCTGTCTGCCGCTCGGGCAGGCTCGATTTATAGGGTGACTGCGTCTGCGTGCCGTTGAACAGGCCCTGCCCCGTCAGCTTGCCCGAGCCGAGGGCAAGCATACCGCGCGTCTGCTGCCAGCCTTTTTTTTCCGGTTGGTAGCTGTGGTCGAGAATGACCTTGATGCGGTCGTACCAGTCACCGCGCAGAAGGCCGAGGTTCCACGCGGCGAGAAACGCGCCTACCGCGCCGCCAAGGCCGAGGAAGATCCAACGCAGCGCAAAGCCGCCCGCAAACGCCATGCACAAGAAGACGAAGAGATAGACAAGCCCGCTGCCCGCGTCCTTGGAGAGGATATAGTAGAAGACAAACATCGCGCCCGCGTGCGCCGTGGGCTGGATGACATTGGAAAAGCGCGTGAGGTCCTTTTTCTCCTGCAGCAGCGCAAGCTGGCGCGCCAAGAGGATAATGAACGTGATCTTCACGATCTCGGCGGGCTGAACGGTGATGGGAAAATTCTCCAAAAAGCCGACGCCGAGCCTTTTGCCGATGTCGTTCACGCCGAGCCAGGCGCGGTTGCCGTTTCGCGTCAGGCCAAAGGGCGTGCGCAGCAGCAGAATGAAGCCGAAGTTGAACGCCAGCAGCCACTTCCATTTTTTTCCGACCTCCGACACGTCGATGCTGGAGAGCAGGAAGTAGAGCAGCACGCCCAGCAGCAAGCCAAATCCCTGAATGGCAACATATTTAAAGGTATTGCGGAAATGCGTGGCGCTCGCGATGAGCACCATGCCGTAAAGCGTGGAAACGGTGCACAGCGACAGCAGCACCATATCCGACTGCCGCACCACGTCACTTAAAAAATCGCGGAATCTGTTCACAGCCTCACGCTCCCTTCGCACAAAGTTTTCGATGTATTTTAGCACAATTTTACCCGTCTGTAAACGCACATTTCCCCCTCTTTCCGCAGAAAAGGAATTGTAAAGGCCGGCGCGCTGTGCTATACTATTTGGTAATATGGGTGAAAATGGGGTCAAGGAGGCGAAACCATGCAATTTCTGTCGCACAGCACGCAGGAGACCGAGGCGATCGGCGAAGAGCTTGCCCAAAAGCTCCGCGGCGGCGATGTGCTCGCCTTCACGGGCTCGCTCGGCATGGGCAAGACCGCCTTCACGCGCGGTCTTGCGCGCGGCCTTGGCTGCCGCGGACGCGTCACGAGCCCGACGTTCACCATCGTCAACGAGTACGAGGGCAGAACGCCGCTCTTCCATTTTGATATGTACCGCCTCGGCTCGTCGGACGAGCTGTTCGACATCGGCTGGGACGATTATCTCGCCCGCGGCGGCGTCTGTGCCGTCGAGTGGAGCGAGCGCGTCTCCGACGCGCTGCCGGAGGACACGATCTTTGTCGACATCGCGCGCACAGACGAGCACGAGGACTGGCGCACCATCACGGTCACAGGAGGCAGATTCGCATGAAAATTCTCGCTCTGGAAACATCGGCGAAGAGCGTTTCCTGCGCCGTCGTCGAAGACGGCGCGCCGCTCGCCTCCGCCTATCAGTGCACGGGGCTGACGCACAGCCGGACGCTTCTGCCGATGGTGGATGCGATGCTCAAAAACGCCGATCTGACGCTCGATGATATCAATGCCATCGCCATCGCGGCGGGGCCGGGCTCGTTCACGGGCCTTCGCATCGGCATTGCGGCGGTCAAGGGCCTTGCCTGGGCCGCAGACAAGCCGTGCCTCGGCGTTTCGACGCTCGAGGCCATGGCGCAGAATGCCGCGCACATCGACGGGCTTATCGTCGGCGCGATGGACGCGCGCCGCTCGCAGGTCTATAACGCCGTTTTCGAGGCAAAGGGCGGCGAACTCACGCGCCTGACGCCGGACCGCGCGATCTCGCTCGAAGAGCTCTGCGCGCAGCTTCAAGGCAAGCAGCAGCCCATCACCGTCCTCGGCGACGGCGGCGTGCTGTGCTATCGTTATTTAGAAGAGCACGGCGTCAAGTGCTCGCTCGCGCCCAGTATGCTCCTTTACCAGAGCGCCGTGGGCGTCGGCCTTGCGGCCGAGCGCGCTTATGCGCGCGGCGAGGCCGTGAGCGCGCAGGAGCTTCTCCCCGTTTATCTGCGCCCCGCGCAGGCAGAGCACCTGAGAAGCTCCAAATTGAACCAGTAAGCAAAAACACATTAAAATATATTTTTTCGGAGGTCAAAGCAATGGAAGCCAAATTCAACGAGAAAGTACACATCATGAACCACCCCCTCGTCGCCCACAAGCTCACCATCATGCGCGATGAAAACACCAGCGTCAAGGATTTCCGCGAGCTCGTGTCCGAGATCGGTATGCTCATCACCTACGAGGCCACGCGCGACCTCCCGCTGACCACCAAGCACATCAAGACCCCCATCTGCGAGATGGACGCCCCCACGCTCGCAGGCAAGAAGTTCGTTGTCGTCCCCATCCTGCGCGCCGGTCTCGGCCTGGTCGACGGCGTGCTGCGCATGGTGCCCTCCGCCCGTGTGGGCCACATCGGCATGTACCGCGATGAAGAGACGCTCGAGCCCCACCCCTACTTCTGCAAGATGCCCAAGGACGTGGCCGAGCGCGACGTGATGATCGTCGACCCGATGCTCGCCACCGGCGGCTCTGCCTGCGAAGCCATCGGCGAGATGGTCAAGCGCGGCTGCAAGCACATCACGCTCATGGTGCTCGTCGCCGCTCCCGAAGGCATCAAGGCCGTTCAGGAGAAGTACCCCGACGTCAACATCTACGCCGGCGCACTCGATGATCATCTCAACGAGCACGGCTACATCGTCCCCGGCCTCGGCGACGCGGGCGACCGCATTTTCGGCACGAAGTAACTTCAATGAAACCGACTTACGTCGCTTTCGTTGAGAAAGATTCGCGTCGCTCTGTGCCTCATTGTCTGCACAAGCAGACAATTCGACACTCGCTTTGCACAAAGAGTAATTCCTGACGCACATGTCGTCAGGAATTACGATTTTATTGTTTTCCGCCTGCGGGCGGAAAATGGTACGAAGAATCTTCACAATTTTGTCATTGCATTATTGTGTTCCATTCGTTATAATGATTGGGCATTTTCAATAGCACTTTTGCAAATCTGCAAAACCCAATAATTGAGAGGACTGAACAAACAAATGAGTGCATCCAGAGAAAAGAAGAGCCGCCAGGAGAATCTGGCAGGCGGTTATGTCGATCCCCGGACGAAGCGCGAAAAGGACGAGCAGGCGAAGGATCGCCGCAGCAATGCCCTGTATATCGCCATCGCCGTCATCTTCGTGATCGTCGGTATCGTCGTCACGGTCGCCAACTCCAAGGTGATCGAACGCAACGCCGACGCCGTGACCATCGGCAACGAGACCTACACGGCCGCTGATGTGAGCTATTTCTACAACACCATTTACAGCAGCTTTGTCTCCAAGAACTCCTACTATCTGAGCGCTTACGGTCTCGACACCAGCAAGTCGCTCAAGGAGCAGGACTGCCCTATCAACGGCAGCACCTGGTACGACTATTTCCGCGATCAGGCGCTCGAGAGCCTCAAGTCTTACGCCCTGCTTGCGCAGAAGGCGGAGGCCGAGGGCTTTGACGGCAGCGAGGCCGTGGAGCAGTCCGTGCAGGATACGTTTGCCGATCTGGACGCTGCCGCCGCTTCCGCCGGTTACACCCGCGCGCAGCACATCAAGGCCGTCTGCGGCCCGCTGGTCAACGAGAAGGTCTTCGAGCGCAACATCCGCATGATCGCGCTCGCGCAGGCTTACTCCAACAGCTACTCTGACTCCCTGTCCTACACCTCCGACGAGGTGCAGGCCGCTTACGACGCTGATCCCAAGAGCTATCAGAGCGCCGACATTGAGTACATTCTCTTCACCTCCGCTGCCGGCGACGACGCAACGGACGAAGAAAAGGCCGAGCTTCTCGAGCAGGCCAAGCAGAAGGCCGAGACCGCTCTCTCCCGCTATGCGCAGGGTGAGACGTTCGACACCATCGGCGAGGATATGGAAGGCTCCTATGCGCACATCGGCTATGCTGAAAACGGCGCTTCCGATATGCTGACCTGGGCATTTGACGATGCCCGTCAGGAGGGCGACACCACCGTCGCCGCCTATGGCGAGAAGGGTTATTACGCTGTGCTCTTCCACTCCCGCAGCCGCAACGACTATCACACGGTTTCCGTGCGTCATATCCTTGTTGACAGCGAGGAGAAGGCCAACGAGCTCCTGCAGCAGTACAACGATGGCGAGAAGACCGAGGACGCCTTCGCCGCGCTGGCCGTCGCCAACTCCACCGACCCCGGCAGCGCCAGCAACGGCGGCCTGTACTCCAACATCTACAAGGGTGAGATGGTCCCCTCTTTCGAGGACTGGTGCTTCGATCCCGCGCGCCAGAGCGGCGACACGGGCATCGTCGAGTCCAGCAACGGCTATCACGTGATGTACTTCGTCGAGACCAATCCCCAGCCCTACTGGTACTACAAGGCTGACCTTGATCTCAAGAACGACGCTTACGACGAGTGGTACGCCGGTATCACCGACGGCGTTGAGACCGAGCAGCTTGACGGCATGAAGTACGTCGGGTAATCCCCTCTTACGACAAAATAAGCTGCCGGTTGCTGACCGGCAGCTTATTTCTTTTTGATTCTGACTTTTGAGGCAACACTATGGACAATCAGTTTTTACGCACGCAGATGCTGCTCGGCGGCGACGCGATGAATCAGCTACACCGCAGCCATGTGGCCGTGTTCGGCCTTGGCGGCGTGGGCAGCTACGCGGTCGAGGCGCTGGTGCGCTCGGGCGTCGGTGAGCTGACGCTCATCGACGACGACACTGTCAGCCCCACGAATTTGAACCGTCAGCTCGAGGCACTGCACTCCACCGTTGGCCAAAATAAGACCGACGCGCTCGCCGCGCGCTGCCGCGACATCAACCCCGATGTCAGACTGCACCTCATCTGTGCGCGCTACGACGCCGCGCACCGCGAGGACTTCTTCACCGCGCGCTACGACTACATCCTCGACGCGATCGACACGGTGTCGAGCAAGCTCGACCTCATCCAGACGGCGCAGGCTCGAGGCATTCCCATCCTCTCCGCCATGGGCACGGGGAACAAGCTCGACGCCTCGCAGCTGTGTATCACGGACATCTCCAAAACGCGCAACTGCTCGCTTGCGCGCGTGATGCGCAAGGAACTGCGCGACCGCGGCGTCAAGCACCTGCGCGTGATCTACTCCCCCGAGCTTCCCGCCAAGCCCGAGACACTGGAAGCGCCCCCGCCGGGCCGCCGCAGCGTACCGGCAAGCCTCGTCTGGGTCCCCGGCTGCGCGGGACTGATGATGGCGGGCGACGTCATCCTGACGCTCGCCGGATGCAAAAAAGAGAAAGAAGGCGGCAGCCAATGATTTTGACCGGTACCATCGTCAATTCCGCCGCGATCGTCGCGGGCAGCATCGCCGGACTTCTGCTCGGCAAGTTTATCCCCGAGCGCTTCAGCGACGCAATGGAAAAGGGCGCGGCGCTCTGCGTGCTCTACATCGGTGTGGATGGCATGCTCGCGGGCGAAAACACGCTCGTCGCCATCCTTTCGATCTCGATCGGCGCGATCCTCGGCGAACTTTTACAGCTCGATGAACACATGCATCAGCTCGGCGACTGGGTCGAACGAAAATTTGGCGGAAAAGGCTCGAAAACCTCGCTTTCCGATGGATTTGTCACCGCCTCGCTCCTCTTCTGCGTGGGCGCAATGGCCATCATGGGCGCACTCGACTCCGGCCTGACCGGCGACCATTCGACGCTCTACGCCAAGGCGCTGCTCGACGGCATCATTTCTGTCGTCTACGCCTCGACCCTCGGCATCGGCGTCGCGCTTTCAGCTATCCCTATCTTCCTCTATCAGGGTGCCATCGCGCTGGGTGCGTCGTTCCTCGCGCCGTATCTCACAGAAGCGGTCGTCCTCGAGATGAAGTGCGTCGGCTCGATTCTCATCCTCGGCCTATCGCTCAACATGCTGGGCCTGACGAAGATCAAGGTGATGAACTACGTCCCCGCGGTGTTCCTGCCGATCTTATTGTGCCGATTTCTGTAAGCAAAAAGAAGCGTTCCATCGAATGATGGAACGCTTCTTTTTTACTCTTCCAAAATGAGCGGCAGGGCGCGGACGCAGCAGCGCTTCATGTCGACATGGCTGTCGTCTAAAAAGCCGACGCCTTCGGCCTTCAAAAGCTCGACCTGACGGTTCGCGCCCCCGAAAGCGAAGGCGCTTGACACCTCCCCGTCCCGCTTGACGACGCGGTGACACGGGATGACGCCCGGCTCTGGATTCACGTGCAGCGCGTAGCCCACGACGCGGGCGAGGCGCTTGTTGCCGATCGCCGTGGCGATCTGGCCGTAGGTCGCGACGCTTCCGCGCGGAATGAGCCGCACCGCCGCGTACACTTTGTCAAAGGTCGTCATGCTTCTCCCCTCTTTTTGAGCCGGCGGGCGAGCAGCAGCCCGCCCACGATCAGGACAAGATAGAATAGATAGTAGGGCCAGTCGTGCCGCAGCCATATCCCCGCGCTCTCCCAAACGATCGGCCAGTCGCCCCCGTCCGCATACTCTCTCGACGTCGACCACAGATCCACCAGATAACCAAGCATAGAGGCCAGGCGGGCGATCGCCAGCGCCGCACCGGCTGCGGCAATGCCAAAACAGATCGGTCTGCCGCGCTTTTTCCAAACCGTACAGGCCGGCACAGCGGCGGCTATCGCCATTGCACCAAGGACGAAGTGCAGCGCCGTATACGACTCGAATCCCGCCCGCGCAACGCTCCACACCGCTGCCATCACAACAATTGTCATCACCAGCAGCAGCGCATCGTTGAATATACCGCTCCGCCCGCGCGTATCGCCACCCTGCTTCTGCTCGGCTGCCTGCGGCGCGTCCTCCGATCTTTCCCAGATCAGATAATCCGTCGTCACACCGAAGTACGTGCAGATGGCGCACAGCTTGTCGAGGTCGGGCGTCGAGTCGCCGCATTCCCATTTGCTGATGGCCTGCCGCGAGACATCCAGCTCCGCGGCGAGCTGCTCCTGCGATAAACCGCGCGATCTGCGCAGCAGCTGTAATTTTTCTCCCAGGGTCATGTATTTGTCCTCCGTTTGCTTTGATGCGCCCAGTATAGCCGACTGCGGCGAAAAGCGCCACCAGTCAAGGCTTGCAAGTCCGCAACCAAACGTGGCAAAGAGGATTTAGTCCGCTTTTTTCTTGTTTCTCTTAAACAGCGCGCCCACGTCGACCTCCACCAGCACAAGGCTCGCAAGCATCAGCGCCGAGCCGATGTAGCCCTTGACGCCGATGCGCTCGCCCAGCAGAAAGAACGCAAAAATCGCCGAAAACACGGGTTCGAGCGTAAAGATGAGACTCGCGCGGCTCGCCGTCGTGTGCTTTTGATAAACGCTCTGGATCACAAGGCAGACGCCTGAACACACGATGCCGAGAAACAGCGCCGCCGCCCAGACCTTTGCCGTACCCGGCAGTGCAGGCGTCTCCAAAAATACGGAGAGCATCAGCATCACCACGCCGACGACGGCAAGGTCGCACACGCCGAGCGCCAGCGGGTCGACCTTTTCATTCGCCACGGCCTTTTCCGTGACCATCAGGTCGACGGAGTAAAACACCGCTGCGAACAGGCAGATGATATCGCCGAACGCGGGCTTGAGCGTCTCGTTTAGCGTCATCAGCGCTAAGCCGATAAGACATAAGATCATCGAAACGCCGAATTTCTTCTCCGGCTTTTTGCGATACACGATAAATTCCAAAATCGGCGTCGTCACGACCGAAAGCGCGCAGATGAAGCCCGCGTTCGACACGGATGTGTAAATGACACCGTAGGTCACGCTCGTGTACACGACGACAAGCGAAAGGCCCACTACAATGCTGTACTTGACGGTCTCGCGGCTCGCGTGGAAGATATTTTTGCGAAACACGAATCCCAGCACAACAAACGCCGTCAAAAAACGGAAGGCGTTGAGCGTCAACGGCTGCATATCCCTCAGGCAGATCGCCGTCAGGCAGTTGGAAATGCCCCAGAAGCTCGTCGCCAGCAGCAGCATGAGATCTGCCCTGCGCTGATGTTCCATTGGTTTTCCCTCTCTCTTCTTAAAATCTCTCTTCTCTCATTTGTCAAACGGGCGCCTTGCGGCGTCCGTTTGATTAGTTGATTTTACCATGTCTATTAGGTTTTCGCAAGTGGCATGAGAAAAGAAAATGTAAGAATATAGATGCGCACGCTTCGCTCTTTTTATTCACCAAAACCGCGGAGAGAGGCGGGTTTTCCCGCCTCTCTCCGCTCCGCATCAGATCTTCTGCACCGGCGGCAAAAAGCCGCACTTCGCATTCTTCTCTGTGTCGTCCGACTCGTCGTAGGCGTCGTACGGCGCGGACGGGTCGTGCACTTTCTTCTTGAACGGCGAGCAGAGCTTATCGCGGTGCGCAAAGGCGAAGTAGAAATCGTCCGTCCAGCCGGTGTGGCCCGTCAGGATGACGGGCCGCAGGCCACGCGTGCGAAGCTTCTGCTCCAACTGCGCCAGCGACTTGACCGCGAGCTTATTGCTCTCCGCCAGCGCGGAAATGAAGCTGTAGCCGCCGTCCGCGCCGAACCAGATCGTATCGCCCGTGAAGAGGTACCTGTCGTCAATGAGGTACACCATATGCCCCCACGTGTGGCCAGGGACCAAAAAGCATTCGATCTTGACGCCGTCGATCTCGAAGACCTGCCCGTCGTGCAGCAGCACCTTTTCGTTGTTGATCGTCACCTGCGGCAGCTTGTAGAGGTGGTAGATCACCTTGCGGCGCACCTCGCCGGTGAGATATTTGTTCTCGATCTCGCCGATATAGAGCTTCGCGTCCCGGAAAAGGCCGGGGCTGTCCGCCTCCACCGCGCCGACATGGTCGGTGTCCTGATGGGTGATGAGGATATGGCGGATGGACTTCGGGTCGATGCCGAGCCAGCCCATCTTTTCCTCAAGACGGTCATAGTTGTAGCCCGCGTCGACCATGATGGTCGTCTCGCCCTTGCGGTAGAAAAAGATGTTCGCCACCCATTCGCGCACGCAGGCGACGTACTCATCGATCCAGCCGGTGTTCAGCGGCTTGAAGATCTCCTTGCCGCGGTACATCTTGCTCATTTCCTTTTTCTGAAATTCAGTAGCTTGCTTGGACACGGCAGATTTCTCCCTGTTTTGATTTTTAGTTCAACGTCTCTAACTTCAAGTGATAAAAAGCCGCACGCGGCGTTCACGCCCGCGGAAACAGCTCTTCGCACGCACCGCGCGTCAGCGTTTCGAGCACCTGCGGATACAGCGCGCCGATCTGCTCCTGATGCGACACCGTGAGGATCAAACCGCGGATCGTCGCAGCGGCGAGCGCGATACCGCCGCGCGGGGTCAGGCCGCTCTCTTCCAAAAGGTCGCGGATATGTACCTCGTCGCTGTGGTAGTGCTCGGATTTCACCTGCGCGGGGATGCGGCGCAGCAGATAGGCCGAGTCCTCCTCGATGAATTTCATCGCACCGATCTCGGATAAGCGGCTGCAGGCCGTGAGCAGCACGTTCGCGATGCGCTCGTCGGGCGGCAGGTCTTTGCCCTCCTCCAGCACCTGCTCGGCCACCTGATAGACCTCGCTGTGGATATCCTCCAGCACCTCGAAAAACAGCAGTTCTTTGGACGCGAAGTATTTATAGAACAGTCCCTTCGAGATGCCCGCCGCCTCGGTGAGCTGCTCGACCGAGGTCTTGCGCAGCCCCAGCGTGACGGCGCAGCGGCGCGCCTCTCGCAGCAGCGTTTCGCGGATGGCCGCGTTCTCTTCTGCGGAAAAGGCCATTGGCATTCCCTCCTTTGTTGAAATTTTTGACCAGCTTGGTTTATTGGTCATATTGTAGCATATCCATCGCCGTCTGGCAAGAAAAAAAGGATCCCATTCCTTTATAAATACTGAATAAAACCGCAGCTTTTATCAATGCACTGCGTTATAATGATCGTGTGTATTATAAAAAACAGAGACGATCACATGATGCAAAAAACAATGCGAACCGGTCACGCCTCACGCTCCCGCCTTGCGGCGGCTGAAGGACAAGCAGTAAACGCAAAAGAGAGGACATTCCGATTCTTTTCGGAATGTCCTCTTCCCTTTTCTTGTCACAGCAGGCCGTAGACCTCGTGCAGATCCCTGATCTCGTGGTCGATGCGGTAACCCTCCGGCGCTTTGATTCCCTCGGGATTGTACCAGCAGGTCACGATGCCCGCGTTGTCGCCGCCGCGGATATCGCTCGTGAGCGAATCGCCGACGATCATCGTCTCGCCCTTCTCGACCGGTCCGATGGCGGCGAAGACCTGGTCGAAAAACTCCTTTTTCGGCTTCTCCGCGCCAAGCTGCTCGGAGAGGAACACGCCGTCCATCAGCGCACCGAGGCCGGAGCGCGTCAGCTTCTTCGTCTGCGCGACGACCGTACCGTTCGAGACGACGCACTGGCGCACCTTGCCGCGCAGCGACTTGACGATCTCATAGCTGTCGTCGCGGTAGACGATGGTGTCGCCCAGACGCAGCTGGTAGGCGTCGTTGAACTGCGGCGCGAGGGAAACGTCGATGCCCTCCTCCGCAAAAAACTCCTCAAAGCGGCCGACGAGCACCTGCGGCTTCGTGATCTCGCCGCGCTCGAGTTTTTCCCAGTATTTCATATTCAGGACGGAATAGCGCGCGACCTGCTCATCCGAACATTCGCCAAGGCCGAACTCAACAAAAAGGCTCTGGATGGCGGCGCGCTCGGCGGCATCAAAGTCTAAAAGCGTGCGGTCCACGTCCCACAAAATCGTTTTGATCATAAGATATCTCCAAAAGCAGTCAAAATTACTCTTTTTCCGCGTGCGCGGCGAGAACATCATACCACAGCAGGACTACGCCCGCAACGCCGATTTTCCGCCGCTTGCAGGAAAGATCATACCGTGGTAGAATAGCGGCAATCATTTTTGACAGAAAGGGACTGTTTCCTATGAATATCACCGTATATCTCGGCGCGAGCAGCGGCAATGATCCAACGCTCGAATCGTCCGTGCGCGCACTGGGCCGTCTCATCGGCAAGAGCGGCAACGCCCTTGTCTACGGCGGGTCAAAAAACGGCCTGATGGGTGCGCTCGCTGAAAGCGTGCTGCGCGCGGGCGGCGAAGTGACTGGCGTGGAGCCGCAGTTTTTCATCGACAAGGGCTACGAGTATGACGAGATCACGACGCTCATCGTCACGCGCGACATGACCGAGCGCAAGACGAAGATGATTGAGCTCGGCGACGCGTTCATCGCCTTCCCCGGCGGCACGGGCACGCTCGAGGAGATCAGCGAGATCATGTCAAAGGTGTCGCTCAAGCAGCTCGCCGCGCCGTGCATCCTCTATAATCTGAACGGCTATTACGACCACTTGAAAGCCCTGCTCGCTCACATGATCGACATGGGCCTCTCCACGCCCGAGCGGCAGGAGGGCATCTACTTTGCCGATAATCTGGACGAAATCCGTACAATCCTGAAGATTTGAGGAAAAGCCGCCGTCGGCGGCTTTTCTTTTTGTGCGGCGCTTGACATGCCTCCTTCGCTGCGGTATGCTGAAAGAAACTTAAAGTTACTCACTGTGCTGCAACCTAAAGCGCGCTTTCATTTCAGGAGGATTTCATGGTCTACACAGTCGGCGAGATGGCGAAAAAGCTGGACGTCCCCGCTTCCACGCTGCGCTATTACGATAAGGAGGGTCTGCTGCCCTTTGTGGAGCGCTCGTCCGGCGGCATCCGCATGTTTCAGGCGTCGGACTTCGAGTGGTTACAGGTCATCGGCTGCATGAAAAAGGCCGGCATGTCCATCAGGGAGATCCGCCAGTACATCGAGCTCGCCCTGCGCGGCGACGACACCATCGACACGCGCCTCAAGATGTTCACGCACCAGCGCGACGTGCTGCTCGCGCAGATGGAGGAGATGCGCCACACGCTCGAGACCGTGGAGTACAAATGCTGGTATTATGAAACTGCAAAGGCCGCGGGCACGATCGACGTCCCAAGGGATATGGCGGACGAGGACGTGCCCGAGCGCTTCCGCGCCATCCGGCGCGAACTCAAGACGATTCCGCAGGAGTAAAGGTAAACTGCTTTTCTGCCGGCAAGCAGGAAAAGGATAAGAATAGGAAAGTAAACTATGGATCGGATCAAGAAGAATTTTGGCTTTGGCTGCATGCGCCTGCCGATGATCGGCGAAGAGGTGGATATCGAGCAGACCAAGCAGATGGTGGACGCGTTTTTAGACGCGGGCTTCAACTATTTTGACACTGCGCACGGCTACATCCAGGGCAAGAGCGAAAAGGCGCTCAAGACCTGCCTGACAAGCCGCTATCCGCGCGAGAAGTACATCCTGACCGACAAGCTGACGGCGAACTATTTCAAGACCGAGGCAGACATCCGCCCGTTTTTCGAGAGCCAGCTCAAGATCTGCGGCGTCGAGTATTTCGACTTCTATCTGATGCACGCGCAGGGTCTTGTCAACTATGACCACTTCAAGGAGTGCCGCGCGTATGAGACGGCGTTCGCGCTCAAAAAAGAGGGCAAAATTCACCACGTCGGCATTTCCTTCCACGACCGCGCCGAGGTGCTCGAGCGCATTCTGACCGAGTATCCCGAGATCGAAGTTGTCCAGATCCAGTTCAACTACGTCGACTACGACGATCCCGCGGTGCAGAGCCGCAAGTGCTATGAGGTCTGCCGCAAATTCAATAAGCCCGTCATCGTCATGGAGCCCGTCAAGGGCGGCAACCTCGTGAACCTGCCTGAGGACGCAAAGGCCGTGCTTGAAGACCTGCACGGCGGCAGCCCCGTGAGCTACGCCATCCGCTTTGTTGCGGGCTTCCCCGGCATGATGATGGTGCTCTCCGGCATGAGCAACATGGAGCAGATGCAGGACAACATCTCGTTCATGCGGGACTTCAAGCCCCTCGACGAGACCGAGCGCGCCGCGGTGGAAAAGGTGCAGGAGATCTTCCACAGCAAGGACCTCATCCCCTGCACGGCCTGCCGCTACTGCACGGACGGCTGCCCCAAGCACATCTCTATCCCTGACCTCTTCGCCATTATGAACGCCAAGCAGATTCACCACGACTGGAACGCGGACTGCTACTATGAAGATGTCCACACCGCGCCGGGCCGCAAGGCGTCCGACTGCTTAAAGTGCGGCAAGTGCGAAAAGGTCTGCCCGCAGCACCTCCCCATCCGCAAACTGCTCGAGCAGGTCGCGGCAGAATTTGAAAAGGCCCCCGCAGCGAATTAAGCTCAAAATGTAAAATGCAGCACCGGCGAGAGAAAGATGGAAAACTCTCGCCGGTGCTGTTTGCTTGCACTGATCCTTGATCTTTATCATAACACCGCGCCGCGGTGTTTTTCTTGGTCTGCCGCTTTGGCCGTTCGGCGAGGTGGACAGTGGACCCCAGAATTTTTTGTTTGTCGCCCTTTGTTTTAGGCTATGGCTGAAGTATAACGTGGATTCTTTAAGCGAACCTAAATTTGGTGTAAATAAAGTATGAACAATTCTCGTGTCGCGCGGGAAAAATATATGTAAAAAAGCGGCGCATTTTGCGTAAATTTCCGTTTCTTCCTTGCAATAACTGCTCCTTCGGCGTATAGGAAAGTAAATTTTGTCGATTTCTTAACAAATTTGCGGCGAAATTCATACCTGCGGCTCACCTCGCACGCGATCTTGCCGCGCGCTGCTCCTCCACATTCCGAAAGAGAGCGGCGGCACCATCGGATCAAGGGAGAAAATCATGCAGAAAAAACGAGTGCTCAGCCTGATTTTAGTCGCATTTGCAGCCGTTCGAACAGGTCGTTTTGCGGATGAGACGCGCGTGAATAAGCTCCATGCCGGCAAAATCCGGATTACAGAGCGCGGGCATGACCTCGAGAAGGTCGTGCTTTTTGGCGAATTCCGCGGTCGGACAGGCGGTGAACTCATAGTAGATGGGCTGATCCTTGTCAAACGGCGCGACGTGCATCTCAAAGTCGCCCCACTTGTCGCACTGCTTTTTCGCGTTCAAAAACGCGCGGTGCAGGAGCTTTTTGCAAAGCGGCTTGTTGATGTCGATGAATTTGAGCTTGCTGAGCTTTCGGAACGACGGCAGGAAGAGCTTCCCCTCCATCTCCTCGATCTCTTGAAGGCTTGTCACGTCCTTGCAGACGGCGTAATACGCCATCAACGCGATGCAGTCGTAATTGCCGCCCGGGCCGTTGTGAAAGTTTTTCTCCCCGCCAAGGTCGGTGCGCCAGTCGCTCAAAAAGTCGACATACTGCATCTGCACGCGCTCCCAGACGGCTTCGCGCTGCGATTCCGGATAGTGGTGCGCGATCTTCTCCCGAATTTCCGCCTTGCAGGGCTTTGAATAGATCACATGGCAGGTGCGGTCAAATTGCAGCTGATCGTCGTTCATTGTCTTCCCTCCCGTATTTTTTACGCTTGCCGATATCAGAGCGTCGGTTTGCCGTGAGGTCTTCTCCCCTGTCTTACGCTCGCTGCGCTTTTTTCATCGTCACGAGCAGCCCGCCGAACATCCAGACGTTGCCGATGGCGAGCCACGCGCAGCGCAGGGCGTTGCCAAGCGGCCGGTTGCCGAGCAGCGCCGCGAGAAAATACACGAGCATGCCGAACGTCATAGAGAAGACGCAGCACCACTTCAGATACGGTGTCAGCCCCTTTCGGAATGCGACGATCTGCGTCATCACCAGCACAAAGAAGAAGATCCAGAACAGCACGAGCGGCGGCATCAAGAAGTATGCGCTGTACTGCGTCAAAAGCGCTTCGGAAAGCCCGTGTTTCATCAGAAACACCGCCGTGCACACCGGCACATGGAAGCCGCACGCGCAGAACATCAGGTAGCCGAAAATGCCGGAGCGGCAGCGGTGCGCGTATTTCGGCGACTTCGCCGCCATCAGGCGGTAAACACCGAAGCAGGCAAGTCCCTCAAGCACCACGCCGAAAAGCCCCAGCAGCGCTGCGGCAAAAAGGCCGCTGTCCGAGGTAGAAGTATAGGCCGATAGCATCTGTAGAACGCCTTCAAGCGCCTTGTCCTCCACGCCCTAGCCGAGGATCAGGTCACCGGCGAGGTGCAGAACGGACGCAAAAAAGGCCGATGGTCAGCAGCTTTTTGATGCGCGGCCAGTCAAGCTCACGCGAGATGCCGATGTCATTGAAGTCACTCATGCTTTTTATTCTCCTTTGCAAAGTCGAGGCGGACGATCTGCATGTTCATCATGCCGTCGCCGACCTTCGATAAAAAGCGGAAGAATTTCCGTACATTTTGATTCCTCAAGTCGTTGTAGCCCAGCATGTAGCCGCGCGAGGACACACGCAGCCTATCGCTCCACGCCGAAAGCTCGCGCCTTGCGTCGGTGACGGCGAAATACGCGCCGACGTCCTTGATCTCCGCGTCCTTGAGCCATGTTTTGAGCATCAGCTTGACCGCCTTGCGGTTCGCCGCGTCGAAGACGAGCTTGCCGCCTGGGAACGCCTCCGCCATCGCGCACACGAGCGCTTTGACCTGCGGCGTGAGGAAATAGTAGAACACGCCCGCGGCGAAGAACACCGCGCCGCCGCTCGCGTCGATCTCACTGAACCATGAGGTGTCATTTAAGTTGCAGGGGATGTTTTTCTCGCGCTCTCCCGCAGGCAGGAGCGCATCGCGCACGGCGATGACATCGGGAAAGTCGAGGTTGTAAATTTTGCACGTGCCGTTGTCACAGGCGCGGCCCGTGGCGTCCAGCCCGCAGCCGAGGTTCACGACCGCCGCGTTCGGGTGCGAGCGCAGATAGTCCCGCACCTCGCAGGCGAGGTCGCTCTGCCGCATGGCGCACTCTAAAAAGCCGAACTGCTGCATCATGCTCTGCGACCTTTTCGCGAGCGTGGAAAAATCGTAGTCGATCTCTTCGATCAAGCGCATGGCCGTCTCGTCGCGGAACAGGTTCGGGTAGAGCTCCGAGCACATCTTGCGCCCGTAGAGCGGGATGACGAGCGTCTCCTGCACGGTGTTTTTCTCAATGTGGTACTTCATCGGTCTCTCCTTTCATTTTCCCGCGAGCTTCAGGCAGAAGTCGCAGCACTCATTCCCGCGGCCGAGCGTCTTTGTGCGGTGCCAGACGAGCTTCGGGTGCAGGTCGTCATAGGCGATGTCGTCGCTGTCGCAGAAGCAGGGGCAGAGCTCCGGACAGCCGTGTTCGACACAGGTGTCGTGATAGGGGCACTTCGTCATATCGATGCGCCAGACGCCGCCGGAGGTCTGATACTCCGTGGCCGCAAAGCCCGCCGTCTCGCCGTAGAATTTTGGCGTCAGCTTACTGAACAGCACCGGCGGCAGATGATAGAGCCCCGGAACCTTGAGCAGCTTGAGGATGGTTTTTCTCATCGTCCACGCATGCTCCGCCACATAGCCGTGGACGGTTTGCAGCGCCTCGTCCTTGGGCATGACGGTCTGCAAGGTCTCGTAGGCAGCGATGCCGGGCAAAATTTGACTTTCCAAATGGAACTGTTTTCCTTTCGACGCGTTCAGATGCATTGAGCGCAGGCGCGACAGCTTCTCGTCCAGCAGCCGGTTCAATTCGACGCTCTGTTCTGGGAATTGCTGCGCGACAGTCTCGCGGAACGCTGCAATAATGTAGTTTCTCTTCATGCGCTTTTCCTCACTTTCGCAAAAACGGCAGCGGCGGCAGTTCATTTTGCTCGATGATGCGCTCCAGCATCGCCGCAAAGCCCTGCGGGTCGCGAATTTGATACTGCATGTGGTTATGATCTCGTCCATGGGCGAAACAAATTCCGTCTCCGGCTCGCTGGGGTTGAAGCCGTCGTAGGCGACGAGCACAACGCGATACCGCTCTGCCAGTTTTTGGGCCGTGGGAAGCATGCCAAGGTAGCTCACGCCGCTGCCATGCAGCATGACCATGAGCTCGGAGTGCTCCTGTCCGAATTCAAAATACTTCACGTGCTCTTCTCCTTCCCAACGATGCTCTTGACGAGCGCTGCCCAATCCTGCGGGTGGCAGGCCAGCAGCTCTTCGTGCTGCATGTCCTGCTCGTGGATGACAGGATGCGCAAAATGCTGCTCATAGCGGGCACGGTACTTTTCGCCCATCTTGAGCGCGTAGAAGATATGAATTTCCGTCCCCGGCACGTCGAGCTTGTCAGGCAGCGGCGTAATGAGGTCGGAATAGAACTGATTCTTGCAGCTCTGCTGCGTCAAATAGGGCCGCGCCCCGCCGAGTATCCGTAAGAACGCCGCGCCGTAATCACCCATCTGCCGCATCTGCTTTTCCACGCGCTTTTGCAGAAGCGGCGACTTGAACCTGCCGTCGCGCAGCATCGGAAACATCAGTGGCAGCAGAAGGTCCGTCTGCAATTTTGCCGCGAATTTCGAGGACTGGTCCAAGTCCGAGCTGCCGAGGATGCCGTAGTCCATGCGGATGTTCCCCCTTGCGGCCAGAAGGCCCACAAACGAGCCGCCGAGCGAGCAGCCGTAGGCTGCGCGGATGTGCCCGCCGCAGTTTACCTTGAGGTAGTCCTCGATCTTCGCCGTCTCTTCGAGCATCGTGGGGAATTCCGTCCGTTCGGTCTCATCAAAGCCGTCGTAGCTGACGCAGAGCACGCGGTACTCGTCAGAGAGCAGCGGGATCACGTGGCCGAAGTTGCCCTTCCAATGGCAGCAGGTGCCCGGCAGCAGCAAAATGACCGGTGCGTTTTCTTCGCCGAACGCATAGACCTTCATCGCTCCTGACCTCGCTTTCTCACTTTTGTGCCGTGATGCAGAGCCAGCCCTTTTCTCTCTTGTGGATCTGAATATTACGGAAGCCGGCCTGCTCCAACATATCCTTGAGCTGGACGTCCTTGTAGATGGTCATGCCGTCGATCTTCTCCGTCCACTTCTCGTCCTTTTCGTTGTCGCCGCCGCACTCGTTGCAAATCAAAAACGTGCCGCCCGGTTTCAGCACGCGATGGACCTCGCGGAAGCTCTGAAGCAAATCAGGCCAGAAGTAGACCGTCTCAAACGCGGTGACCAAATCAAACTGGTTCGCCGCGAAGATGAGATCCGCGACGTTCCCCTGCAAAATGACACAGCGGCCATTCAAAATGGCGTCCTCGTTGACCTTTTTCGCCTTTTCGACGCTGACGGGCGAATAGTCGACGCCTTTGACCTCGCCGTTTGGGCACTTTTTGAGCATCGTCCTGATGTTCGCGCCTCCACCGCAGCCGCAGTCCAGGATGCTTGCGTCCTTTGCGATCTCGGCAAATTGCAATCCCCAGTCCGCGAGCGCGTGGTGGCCGACGTTCATCATTGCGAGCATCAGCTTCCCGCCAAGGCCCTCGGGCTTGCGGGTATTTTCAAAAAACGACATGCTTTTTTCTCCTTTTTGCTCACTTGACCCACATCACAAGAAGGCCCGTGAGCACGCTGATGATGACGAGAAACAGCGAGCCCGGAAAGAGCATCCCCTTCACGTGGAACCACTTCTGCGCGTAGGCCTTGTCCATGTGCTCGGTCCCCGGCAGGCGGAATACTTTCAGATGCGCGAACAGCACCCAGTCGAGGAAAAACGTGTCCCACGCGCCGACGATCAGAAAGAGGATGGCCGCGAATTCCGCGCCCGTCCAAAAGCTGTCCGCCCCGGCAAGGATGGCCCCGTACGTCAAAAGCACCGCGAACAGCACGATGCCAAAGCCCTTGAACGCGATGGTGCGGCCGCTGAGCGGCGCGACCGGAACGTGCTCGTGCGTCTTGAAATATTCCTCCTGAATATCAGGCGGATAGTTGTGCACGCCGATCTCCGGGTGCTTGATGGTAGGGATCATCACCATTGCCGTGAAAAGCGCCGTAAAAACGACCGCTTCTACCCAAACCGTACTCCAAATCATGGATATTCCTCCTCACTTTTTCTCCAGCACAACGATGCGGTTGGAGATATTGCTGACCGCCGGAATCTTGCCGAGCAGCTTGTAGATGGACACAAATTCCGCCATGCCCTCGCACAGGCTGTGCTCTTCGACAAAGCGGAAATCCGGCAGCAGCGCGGCGAGCGCCGCGCCGTTCTTGACGCCCCAGGTGAACTTTGCCTTGCTCGCCTCGATGGACTTTTCCTTAAAGCGCTTCACGACCATCGGGTTCATCGTCTCGACAAGCACCGTCGCGCGGTCAAAGCGCGCCGCGATGACGTCGAAGATGCGCTTGACGTCGCTCTCCGATAAGTACATCGTCAAGCCCTCGATGATGACGAGGACGTCCGTGCTCGTCCCCTTGATCTCGCCGCCCCAGTCGTCCATCGCGGACATGGCGATCTGCGAGATTTTTCTGCTCTCAGGCAGGAGCTTTTCGCGCACGGCGATCGTCTCGGGCAGGTCTAAATTGTACCAGTGCGAATAGTCGCTCATGCGGTAGCAGCGCGTGTCGAGCCCGCAGGCGATGTTCACGACCACCGCACCGCCATGTCCCGCAAGGTAAGTCTTCACAACCTTATCGAGCACGATGGTGCGCGCTATAACGCCGCTGTGCATCGCCGCGTCCTTGTCGGCCATCGAAAAATCGTAGTCGAGCCGGTCGATGATCTCGACCGCCTTGTTGTCGGTGATCGCGCCGCGCGTCTTCGTCTCCTTCGCGCGGGCGTAAACCGTCTGTAACATCGTCTCCGGCACGCCGGAGAGCGTGATCTTCTCACTCATGGTGTCCTTCCTCCATCTTTTCCGCGCGCTCTGCCTTCCTGCAGACGAACCACGCGATGCTCTTTAAATTGCCGACCCGCACATCGGCGTACATCTCCTCGAGCCGCGCCTTTAGGCTCTGCACCGTTTCATACGGCGGGGTGAAGAATTTCATCGGCTCGTAGACTTTTTTTATGAGTCGGTCCGTCCTTCTGCACTCGCCCGACACATAGAAGCAGCCGCAGAACGTACCGTCCGGCTTCAGCACGCGGAACGTCTCGCGGTATGCCGCCTCCTTATCGGGGAAGGCGTGGAAGCCGTTGAGCGACAGCACGATATCAAAGCTGCTGTCCTCATACGGCAGCGCGCCCACGTCGCCCTGCCGGAACTGCACATTTTGGAGTCCCATGCGCTCAGCCTTTTCCCTCGCCTGCCCCATCATGTCGGGTGAATAGTCAAGGCAGGTAATATCGGCGCGCGGCAGCGTTTGATAGAGCGGCATCGTCAGAATGCCTGTGCCCACGGGGACCTCGAGGAGCTTTCCCGCAAAGTCCTCCGGCACACCAGTGAAAGCCTTATTCAGATATTCGCCGCACTCCTCCTTGCCCATATCCCACACCAAGCGGCACACGGCCTTGCCCGAGACGGTGGAGCAGGTGACCATGCCGTCGTAAAAATTGTTGCTGCCCGTCAGGCGGTAAGCATTGCGGATGTTCTCTTTTCGATCCATCGTTTTTTCCTCTTTACCTGCACATGAATTTATCGAAATAGCGGCAGAACTCCTCGGGATAGATCATCACAAGCTCTGCGTGCGCCATCTTCGGGATGCCGTGGATACGTGCCTGCGGAAAATAGTGCTTGATGAAGCGGATATTGCTCCTGCGGTCTTTCTTCTCCTCGTCGCCGTACCAGTAGGTGATCTTCGTGCCGATCTTTGCGGGCGTCTTTGGCAGAACATAGTTGTTCCCCGACCAGAAAATGTTGCGGATGGTCTGATCCGAGTAGGTCTTTAAGTATGCCTCGATGGCGTCGTATTCCTTTTTGTGGTCGCGCCCCGGCAGCGTGAATCGTTCCGGTAGAAAAGCCGCCTCTAAGATTTTGCGGTTATTCGCGGCGAGCTTGAACGACAGCACATCGCGCGCAAGCAGCAGCAGCCGTAAGCCGCGTCGAGGCAAGTCACACCCTGCGCGCGAAGATAGTCCGTGATCTCATCGACCGTCTGCTCGACCGACGTAAAATCGCCGGGATAAGATGGCTCGTGCCCGTCGTAGACGACCTGAAAGACATGCCACGACTGCGCAAGCAGCGCGACCGTCTTTTCAAACGCCCAGACGGGTTCCGCCGTGCAGGGCAGAAACAGCAGTGTCTTTTCCTGCCCTTGTCCGTGTTCTAAAATGTGCATGTCCTCTCCCCCGTCCGACGCGATGGTAGTTCCTCAAAGCAGTTAGTTTCCTCTAACCAAATGTTGCAATTTCATCAGTTAGCTATATCTAACCACCGATCCGTAAAAATGCCGCGAAAGGCGGCTTTTTATGGGTTTTATTGTAATGCTGCGCATGATAATTGTCAAGACAGCGAACGCGCAGCTTTGCAGAAACATCCTCTCCATTTTCGCACCGGTGCGCCGCCGTAAGAGTCCTCATACCAAAAGAGCGCGGAGAGGTCAAACCTCTCCGCGCTCTTTTTCCTTTTTATAGCTTCCAGCCGGCGGTCTCCTTCTTGCCGCCGACGAAGTCGGCGTAGATGCCGTCCTCCTGGATGAGCTCGTCGTGCGTGCCGCGCTGGACGATCTTTCCGCCGTCCTCATCCTTTTTTGCGCGGCAGCCGCCGCTGCAATAGGCCGTCGCCCCGCGGGGCGGGAATTTGCGTTTGATTGCCATTGCGTCTCCTCCCCTGTTCCATTCTGATATTGCCGCCCTCCGCGGCACAAAATTCCTCTGCTTACGCCCGATAGCCGAGTGCCGTTGAGATCTGCGCCGCCGCGGCGCAGGTCAAGTCAATATCGCGCTGGAAAGCCGGCGAACGCACACTATCGAACATGCCGACAACGCCGACGGCGTAGCGCACCGCGCCGGAGCTGTCGCGCACGGGCGCGGAGGGCGAGCACAGGCCGAAGCGGTACTCGCCCTCCTCCACGGCATAGCCGTTTTCACGCGCGGCCTGCATCACACGGAAGAGCTCCTCCCACGTGACGAGGGTCTTGGGCGTATAGGGCTCCAATGTGCGGCGCGGCAGGACGCGCTTCGCCTCGTGGTCGGCCATCGCGGATAGAAACACCTTGCCCTGCGAGGTGCAGTGCAGCGGTAGACGCGTCCCGACCTCCGACACGACGCGCAGTCCCGCGCGGGACTGCACCTGTTCGATGGTGATGACCTCTGAGCGATTCAACATCGAGAGGAACACCGACTGCTCTGTCACGCTTGCCAAATGCTGCAAATGCGGCTTTGCCAGGTCTGAAACGCTCCAGCTTGCGCCCACGGCGCAGCCGTACTCAAAATCCCGCACGCCGAGGCAGTAGCGTCCGTCGCTCTGCTGGTCCACGACCGCGCTCTCGCGCATCGCGCTCAAAAGGCCGTGGATCGTGCTCTTCGGCCAGCCGGTCTGCTCGCTCAGCGCGGCCAGCGTGAGCAGCTGGTGCGCCTCCATCAGCAGGCCGAGCAGCCGCAGCGCCTTGGCAACGGACTGTACGGGACCGTTTTCATGGAACATCGCCTTCCCTCCTCTCGATTCGTCATTGCCGGATGAGCCGCCGTCATTTTCTTGATGACAGTATCGCGCAGGTTCAAACAAAAGAAAAGGGCAATTTCCGCAAATCGCACAAATTCCATCAGCTAGACTATCGA
>ENA-UOJH01001001-UOJH01001001.1-human-gut-metagenome-genome-assembly--contig:-C148-NODE-1001-length-23023-cov-7.465300_pt1 | contig 23023 bp, 17 predicted proteins | sample MGYA00242345_ERZ723892 | MGnify/ENA metagenome assembly ERZ723892 | reverse complement strand
GCGCACCAGCGCCGGGAGCGCCCCCGAGCGCGCTGTCACGATGCCGATGCGCGCAAACGGGTCGCCCGCCGCCGCTTCGGACAGGCAGCACACGGGCAGCGGCTCACCCTCGACGCGGCAGAGCACGACCTCCGGCCACGCATGGCGCTCCTGCGCGCAGAGCGAGCGCAGGAAGTCGAGCTTCATCGGTGCTTTCAGATTGCTGCCGCCGCAGACGGCGGTCTCAAATTGCCGGGTAGGATGCATATCGGTTTCCGCCTTTCTCAGTTGCCCCGCGTCGCGCCCCAGGGAAAGCCCTTGGCGCTGCCGTGGTAGATCACGCGCCGCGTATTCAAAAACGCGCAGCGGCCGATGCGCTCCACGCTGTCGGGGATGACGACCGTGTCCAGATTGCTGCACTGGTAAAACGCCTCATCCTGGATCTCGCGCACGCTGTCCGGAATGACGATGCCCGTCAGGCCGATGCAGCGCGAAAACATCCCCTCCGGGATGACGGCGAGACCGCGCGGCAGATTGGTACTGCGCAGGTGCACCTTATCATAAAATGCATAGGGCTCGACCGTCTCGATGCTGTCCGGGAGGATGAGCGTGTCCAGATACGTATAGGAGACCATGGCGTAGGACGCCAGACGGCGCACGCGCACCCCGTCGACCGACGACGGCAGCTCGAGCACCGTGCCGCCGTTGAAGCAGCCGTCCGTGCCGATGCGGCCGGTCGCCGCGTCAAAGACGAGGTTCTGCGCCGCCGCCTGCGCCGCCGTCACGGGGTAGGTGTCCCACGGGCGGTCGCGCAGCCAGGTCTGGATGTCCGCCTGCGTGCGCGCGCGCTTTTGTGTCAGGTAGTCCTGCATCTGCTGCAGGCCGCACTGCTGCGAAAAAAAGACTGCCAGATCCTCAGCCTCCAACGGAATGGAAAAGCCCTTCGGCAGTGTAAGCCCCAGCTGCATGGTCAGGATGCGGCGGACATCGCTGCACGCATCGTCATACCGCGAGAGCACCTTCTGATCGCAGACGAAGGGCACATCCAGCCGCGAGGCCTCGATGCCGCCGGCCGTCAAAAGCCCTGCAAAGCCGTGGGCGCGGTCCAGGATCTTTTTCACGTCACGAAACTGCGTGCTCTGGTAAAGAAGCATCTCCATACGAGGCCCTCCGTCAAATTGTTATAAAACTATCATACAGGCGCAAGGACCTTTCTTCTGTAACCTTTGCTGCACAGAAGGCGGTTTCCTTGTCTCTTTTCCGGCGCTTTGGGCAAATTTTGTACACGGTGTACATAGTTTATTCACTGGACAGTTCTTTCCTGTTGTGGTAAACTAAAGTTACGTTACACAAGTCCCAAAAGTGCACACATTTTATCAAGATAAAGGAAGCGTTCACATGAATGAAGTGAAAAGCCCCAAAAAGCCGTTGGTGTATTATTACGCCATCGTCATTCTCGTGATTCTGGCGCTCAACTTCCTGGCGGTGCCCTGGCTGAGCCAGCGGCAGGTCAAGGAGGTCGACTACGGCACGTTTATGACCATGACGGAAAATCAGGAGATCGGCCGTGTGGAGGTGCAAAATAATCAGATCCTCTTCACGAACAAAGACGACACGCAGGTCTACAAGACCGGCCTGATGGACGATCCTGACCTCATCTACCGCCTGAAGGACTCCGGCGCGGAGTTCTCGAGCGAGATCGTCGAGCAGATGTCGCCGTTTCTGTCGTTTCTGCTGACGTGGCTGCTGCCGATCGTGTTTTTTGTCGCCCTCGGCCAGTTCATGCTCAAGCGCATGACGAACAAGGCCGGCGGGCCGAACTCCATGATGTTCGGGCTCGGCGGCTCGAACGCGAAGGTCTACGTCAAGTCGGCCGAGGGCATCAAATTCTCCGATGTCGCCGGCGAGGACGAGGCCAAGGAAAACCTGACCGAGATCGTCAACTACCTGCACGACCCGGCTAAATATCAGTAAATCGGCGCATCCATGCCCAAGGGCGTGCTGCTCGTCGGCCCTCCGGGCACCGGCAAGACGCTGCTGGCCAAGGCCGTTGCGGGCGAGGCAAATGTGCCGTTTTTCTCCATGTCCGGTTCGGAGTTCGTGGAGATGTTCGTCGGCATGGGCGCGAGCAAGGTACGCGACCTGTTCCGTCAGGCCAAGGAGAAAGCGCCCTGCATCGTGTTCATCGACGAGATCGACGCCATCGGCAAAAAGCGCGACGGGCAGGTCGGCGGCAACGACGAGCGCGAGCAGACACTTAACCAGCTGCTGACCGAGATGGACGGCTTCGAGGGCAACAACGGCGTCATCATCCTCGCCGCCACGAACCGGCCCGAGTCGCTCGACCCGGCGCTCACGCGCCCCGGCCGCTTTGACCGGCGCGTGCCCGTGGAGCTGCCCGATCTCAAGGGCCGTGAGGAGATCCTCAAGGTGCACGCCCGCAAGATCAAGGTCGCCGAGGACGTGGACTACAACAAGATCGCGCGCATGGCCTCCGGCGCATCGGGCGCGGAGCTGGCGAACATCGTCAACGAGGCCGCGCTGCGCGCCGTGCGCGACGGCCGCCGCTTTGCCACGCAGTCGGATCTCGAGGAGAGCATCGAGGTCGTCATCGCGGGCTATCAGAAGAAAAACGCCATCCTCACGGATCAGGAGAAATGGACGGTCGCCTACCACGAGATCGGCCACGCGCTCGTCGCCGCGCTGCAGACGCACTCTGCCCCCGTGCAGAAGATCACCATCATCCCCCGCACGTCCGGCGCGCTGGGCTACACGATGCAGGTCGAAGAGGGCAACCACTACCTCATGACGAAAGAGGAGCTGGAAAACAAGATCGCCACACTCACCGGCGGCCGCGCGGCCGAGGAGGTGCGCTTCGGCGTCATCTCCACCGGCGCGTCCAACGACATTGAGCAGGCAACAAAGCTCGCCCGCGGCATGATCACGCGCTACGGCATGAGCGAGGCGTTCGACATGGTCGCGCTCGAGACGGTCACGAACCAGTACCTCGGCGGCGACGCCTCCCTCGCCTGCTCGGCCGAAACGCAGACGCAGATCGACCATCAGGTCGTCGCGCTCGTGAAAAAAGAGCACGCCAAGGCCGTCGGCATCCTCACGGAAAACCGTGCCAAGCTCGACGAACTGGCCAAGTACCTCTATGAAAAGGAGACCATCACCGGCGAGGAGTTCATGGCCATTCTCAACCGCGCCTGACGGGCTGCGATGCGGTCGTGCAGCGATCCTGAATCACCCCGCGAAAGGAGGACCACCGCAACCGTATGAATGAAAAGCTGAAAGAAAAAGTCAAGGAATCTCTCTCGAGCGTGCTGCCCATCACCCTGATCGTGCTGGTGCTGAGCGTCACGCTCGTCCCGATGGAGATCGGCACGCTGGCGCTGTTTCTGACCGGCGCCGTGCTGCTGATCGTCGGCATGGGGTTTTTCCAGCTCGGCGCCGAGATGTCCATGACGCCGCTCGGCGAGGGCGTCGGCAAGACGCTGGCGAAGCGCGAAAAGGTGCTGCTGGTCGTACTCGTGGCGTTCGCGCTCGGGACGATCATCACCATCGCGGAGCCGGACCTGCAGGTGCTGGCAAACCAGGTCGCGTCGATCCCGAACAATGTGCTCATCTGGACGGTCGCCGTCGGCGTGGGCGTCTTTCTGGCGCTGGCCGTGCTGCGCATTTTGTTTCGCGTCTCGCTGGCAAAATGTCTGCTGGCCGCGTATGCGCTGCTGTTTGTGCTGACGCTGTTTTCCCCGAAGGAATTTCTCGCCGTCGCGTTCGATGCCGGCGGCGTCACGACCGGGCCCATCACCGTGCCGTTTATCATGGCGCTGGGCGTCGGCGTGTCAGCCATCCGCAGCACGCAGGGACACGACGACGACAGCTTCGGTCTCGTCGCGCTGTGCAGCGTCGGGCCGATTTTGATGGTGCTGCTGCTCGGCATCTTCTACCACCCGACGGACGCGGCCTACTCCGCTGTGGAGATCGCGCCGGTCGTGACGACGCGCGACGTGGCGCGGCAGTTCGCGCTCGGCTTCCCGGGCTATGCCGAGGAAGTGCTGCTGAGCATCCTGCCGATCGTGGCGGTGTTCGTGCTGTTTCAGCTGCTGACGCGCTGCTACCGGCGGCGGCAGCTGCTGCGTACGGGCGTCGGCTTTCTGTACACGGTCATCGGCCTGATCCTGTTTCTGACCGGTGTGAACGTCGGCTTCACGCCCGTGGGCAACCTGCTCGGTTCGGGTCTGGCCGGCAGCGCATACCGCTGGGTGCTCATCCCGATCGGCGCGCTCATCGGCTACTACATCGTCAAGGCCGAACCCGCCGTGCAGGTGCTCAACAAGCAGGTCGAGGACGTCACCGGCGGCACCGTGTCGCAGAGCATGATGAACACGGCGCTGTCCATCGGCGTCGCCTGCGCGGTGATGCTGTCCATGGTGCGCGTGCTGACCGGCATCAGCATCTACTGGATCCTCGTGCCCGGCTACGCGCTCGCGCTCATCCTCGCGCGGTTCGTGCCGTCCGTGTTCGTGGGCATCGCCTTCGACTCCGGCGGCGTCGCAAGCGGGCCCATGACCTCCACCTTCCTGCTGCCGCTGGCCATGGGCGCGTGCACCGCGCTCGGCGGCAACGTCGTCACGGACGCCTTCGGCGTCGTAGCGCTCGTCGCACTCGCCCCGCCGGTGGCGATCCAGATCATGGGCGTTCTTTACGTACATAGATCCAAAGCCGTGGCACAAAACAAAGCTGACCTGCTGTCCGATGACGGCGTCATCGACCTGGAGGACGAAGAGATATGATACATGCCGAAAACCGACTCGCACCGCGCATGGTGCTCATCATTACGAATCATGAATACCGCCGCAAGCTCGAACAGACGTTTCAGAATTTCCGCATCCCGATCTATTATCAGTGCCAGGGGCACGGCACCGCGCCGTCGGAGATGCTCGACATCTTCGGCCTGAGCGGCAGCGGCCGCCTGCTCACGATCGGGCTGCTGCCGAAATTTCTCGTGCGCGACCTGCTTGACGCGCTGCAGCAGCGCATCCCGCTGCACAAACGCGGCGGCGGCATCGTGCTGACGATCCCAATCACGGGACTGCAGCGGCCGATGCTGCAGCTCCTGAACGATCAGATGCGCGAGACGATAGAACAGAAAATCGAAGAAAGGGTGGATAGCGATATGTCCGATATGCAAACCAGCGCCGGTTACACCGCCATCTGGGTCGCGCTCAGCAACGGATACAGCAGCGACGCCATCGACGCCGCCAGAAGCGCGGGCGCCATGGGCGGCACGATCCTCAAGGGACGCCGCCAGAACTCCGAGCGCATCAGCCGCAAGCTCGGCATCTCCATGCAGGAGGAAGAGGAGTTCGTCGTCATCGTCACGCCGCGCGAGAAAAAGGCCGCCGTCATGAACGCCATCAGCGACGCCTGCGGCCTGCGCACGGACGCGCACGGCATCATCGTCTCGCTGCCGGTGGACGAGGTCATCGGCCTTGAGACCGGAGAAAACACGCTGTAACATTCCAAATAAACCAAAAATGCCGCAGGCAGCCGCCTGCGGCATTTTTGCGTCCGGATAGCGTATTTCAGGCCAGGGCGCGCTCGACCGCCGCCATTGCGTGGGCACATGGGTCGTGTCGATGAGCGGCACCGCGCAGTCCTCTGGCTTGACCAGCAGGCCGAATTCCGTGCAGCCAAGGATCACGGCCTCCGCGCCGCGATCGGTCAGGTCCCGGATCGCAGCCCGAAACTTGTCCCGGGTCTCCGGGAGAAACACGTCCTTGACCAGTTCCTGATACAGTGCGTTATGGATGTTGTCAAAATGCGCGCCGTCCGGGAACAGCACATTCAGGCCGTAGCGCTCCTGCAGGCGGCCCCGAAAGAAGGTGCTCGACGATTACCGCCCGCTGCTGGAGGAAAAAGGCTTCCGGGTCGAGATCCGGCCGACGGACGAGACGGTCTTTGCCGACCGGCGCGGGCTGTGCTTCCTGCTCGGGCAGGTCGTGAGCAACAGCGTGAAGTATGCGCTCGAAAAGCCGGTGCTGACCTTTTCCCTGGAAAGCAATGACACGGCGACCGTCCTGTCCATCCGCGACAACGGGCCGGGCGTGCGCGCGTGCGACCTGCCGTACGTGTTTGAAAAAGGCTTCACCGGAGACTCCGGCCACGAGAAGAACAAAGCCACCGGCATGGGGCTCTATCTCGCGCGCGAGGTCGCAAAGGATCTGGGCCTCACGCTCACCGCCGCGTCCGACTGGGGCGCGGGGTTTGAAATTTGGGTCACATTCCCGGTCGTAGAAGAATGAATATTGAAGATCCGGCGCCGCTGTTCGCGGCGCCGGATTTTTTCTGCCATGCCTTGCCCCCTCGAGCTCCCCCGCCGCGCAAAATGCCCCGGCAGCCGAGGCTGCCGGGGCAAAGGGGGGATGCGACATCTAACGGGATGGTACGTCAGACGATGTTATACTTCTTGAGCAGATCCACCACGACGTTGTTGACCAGCGGCTCCTTGACGAGGTCAAGCAGCGGCAGCACCGACGGGAGCAGGAACTCCAGCGGCTTCTTGCCGTCGAGCAGCTTGCTGGTCGCGTAGAGCAGGTCGCGGATATCATATACGCTGCCCCAGACCTCCGGCACGCCGCGGTCGACATTGCAGAGCGTGTAGACCGCTTCCATCGCGGTGCGGATGGAGTACTCGGTGGTGAACACGGTGTCGCGCGGGGTATCGGCGAACTGGCCGACGAACGCGAGGTTGACGGAACCATCGGGCACGACCTTCGGGCGGTCGCCTTCGGCTCTGGGCTCAAAGAACGTGGTGACGTAAGGCATCATGCACGGCGTGGTGTTGCATTCGTTCGTGGCCAGATCCATGATCTGATCCTCGGGGATGCCGATGTGGTACAGCCACTCTGCCGCCAGCTCGATGCCGGTGCAGTCGCACATGTTCTTCTTGATGAAGTCGCCCTTGTCGTCCCAGCAGTTGAGACCGTAGACCCAGATCAGGCAGTGATCCTTCGGCTGCTCCTGGAACTGGCCCTGACGGTTGATGGTCCAGCTGACGAGCCAGCTCGAATCGCGGCAGGTGACGATGCCGCCGGTAACGACCTTGCCGGACAGCGGGTCGCGCTTGCAGATCTTCTGGATGGCGTCGAGGATCTGCTTGTTGGCCGTGTCGACGGTCCAGGACTCCCAGCTGGTCTCCTTGATGTCCTTGAAGAACTTCTCGGGATGGCCGAACGCCGGATCCTGCGCGGCGAGCTTCTTCCACATCTCGATGGACGGGCCTTCGCCGTTCTTGACCTTGATGACCGGAGCGTGCGTCTGATCGCCGTAAGCGGACGCATCGCCCTGGCAGCCATTCGTGCAGATGACGAGATCGTTCTCGGTCAGCTCGATGACCTTTTCCACGCCGCCCTGGGTGTACTCGATCTTCTTGGCGACCTTCTTATCCTCGGTGCAGTCGCAGACGATGTTCGTGACCGTGGTGTCGAAGAGGACCTTTCCGCCGTGGTCGGTGATGTATTTGCACATCGGGAGGATCATGGACTCATACTGGTTGTAGCGGGTGAAACGCAGCGCGCTCAGATCCGGCAGGCCGTCGATGTGGTGGATGTAGCGCTGCAGGTAGAGCTTCATCTCGAGGGCGCTGTGCCACTTCTCGAACGCGAACATGGTCTGCCAGTAGGTCCAGAAGTTCGTGGCGTAGAACTCATCGTCGAACACGTCATCGATCTTCTTGTCCTCGAGGGACTTGTTGGTCGCCATGAACAGCTTCAGCAGCTGGGTGGCGGCGCCGGGCGTCAGGCCGTACTTACGGTCGGTGTGGGCGTCCTGGCCCTGCTTCTCGGTGACACGGCACAGGGAGAAGTTCGGGTCTTCCTTGTTGAGGTAGTAGTACTCGGAGAAGACCGTCTCGCCCGGGTTCACGATCGACGGGATGGACTTGAACAGATCCCACATGCACTCGAAGTGGTTATCCATCTCACGGCCGCCGCGCATGATGAAGCCCTTGGTCGCGTCGTAGATGCCGTCGCAGGAGCCGCCGGCCACCGGCAGGTGCTCAAAGAGCGTGATGTGCTCGCCGGGCATCTGTGCATCGCGGATCAGGAAGCAGGCCGCCGCCAGACCGGCCAGGCCGGTGCCGACGACATATGCCGACTTGTTGTCGATGCCTTCGGGTTTTTTCGGCGTTGCAAACGCCTCGTAGTTACCGCTGCTGTAATACATTCTGTGTACCTCCCATTCATGATGTGTTTTCCGTATTTTTTGTGCAGTCCGCTGCACGAGTTTCTTCTGTTATGGTCACTAACACTTGCCTCCAAAAAAAAGAAGCAGCTTCGTTTGACAATTATCAATATAGCGAATTTCGCCATCTTTACTGCACCATTTGTTACGCAAATGGCGATAATTAAACATAACCATTTGGTTTCGTTGAATGTCACTAAATTGGCGATTCGCGATTGTGCATTTTGACCGTTTTTCGCCGAATGTTCAGTCAAAATGCGTCAAATGGCACAAAAGAAAGCTGTCAAAAAGCGAAATTCGCTTTTTGACAGCTTCCAGTTTGGACATATATGGTCGTCAAGTGTGCCCTACAAGTTGGCCATGCCCTCCAGCGCAGGGCGGTCGAGCACATAGATCTTGCCGCGGCCGGTGCGCAGAAGGCCCATCTGACGCATCCCCTCCAGCTCCCTGCTGATGACCTCGCGCGTGGTGCCGAGGTGGTGGGAGATCTCCTCGTGGGTGATGCGCGCAAAGCCGTCCTCGGGGTGTGCATCGGCCTTTTCGAGCACGACGCGGGCGATGCAGCTGCGCAGAGGATGGAAAAAATAATACTCTATGTTATTGAGCACCGTCTGGACATTGCGCGCCTGCGTGCACTGCAAAAACTGCTGCACGACCGGCGATTCCGCGCACAGCGGGCGCCGGGCCACAATGTTGATGTAGGCAAACACGGCGTCGCTGGTCGCCTGCAGGATGGGGACCGTGTCACCAGGCGCTGCACTGTCGAGCGTATTGAGCATGCAGCAGCCGCCGCTGACGATCGACATGAGCGTGATCTCGCGGCCGGTGTCCGTCGCAATAAACACACGCACTCCGCCGGAGAGCACGAGAAACAGGCCGTTTTTTTCCGGCATGGAAAAGATCACGTCGTCCCCCGCGCGGTACGAGCGGACGATCGTATTCAGGCGCAGCATCTGCTGCTGAGAGCCCGTCAGCGAATCCCAGAACGGCAGGCACACCGTAAAGTCATAGGAACGTTTGTTTTTATCCGTGCTGCACACCTCCGCCGTTTTGGAATGATATGTTAGCGTCACTAACATATATGCGCAAAAAAAGAAACTTGCTGCTTCATCTCACATCTTATCAAATTGGCACGTCCGTACCGTATCATTTATTACATATCTAACGCCTTTTCACGTTTTCCTGCCAGTACGGAGGCGTCTGGTTCATTCTTGATATAGCTCACGAGCAGCTCGCCGGTAAACTGGACGACATCGACCGGAGAAACGCCGAAGGACACGTTCTCATAGATCGTCGTGCCGGTATAAGCGTTGAGCAGACACTGATACACCGCGTAAATATTCACATCCGGGCGGATCGAGCCGTCGGCCACGCCTTCGCGCAGGTCCTTGAGCGCCGGGACGGGGATCTCCTTGTCGTAGTACTTCCAGAACACATTGTTGACGTCGCTGCCGGTGTTCTTCTCGGAATAGGCCGAAAACATCTCGCGCGTGTAGTCGTACCACTCCGGCTGGTCATCATAAATGCGGAAGTAAATGTGCATGCAGACGACGAACTTTTCATACCCCGTCGTGCACGCTGCGGACTCTCGCTTGTACTGCTCCATAAAATCAGTAAAAAACGTAGCCAATGCGTCGCGCCAGGCGGCAAACACGAGCGCGTCCTTGTTGCGGAAATAGCGGTACAGCGACGTCGGCGTCAGGCCGGCCGCCTCGGCGATGCGGCTGATGGGCGTCGCGGCGATGCCGTCCGCGATGAACAGCGTCTGCGCCGTGTGGATCACCCGCCGGATGTTCTGTTCCCGTTCCTCACTGCGTTTCACGGTCTGCACCTCCCTGCGCAAAGTTGTTTACAGTATGCCATGTTTTCACGCCGTTTGCAACCGCAAATGTGCCGGGTGGAAACATTTGTGCCTTGCACGGCGCGGCGCAGCGTGGTATGCTCACGGCAGACAGAGAGATTCCTCCCCGCCGGAGCGGATGTCTTGGCCCTGACGGAAGTCGGGGTCTTTTTTTTGACCGATTTCACCGGTCATAAAAAAGACCCGATCTCATTCGAGGCGGGTCTTGCCCCCTCGAGCTCCCCCGCGACGCTTTATCCGTTTCCCTGCCGCATCTTTCGAACGGCCGCGATAAACCTATTTTGACCGATTTCACCGGTCATAAAAAAGACCCGATCTCATTCGAGGCGGGCCTTGCCCCCTCGAGCTCCCTAGCGACACTTTATCCGTTTCCCTGCCGCATCTTTCGAACGGCCGCGATAAACCTATTTTGACCGGTTTCACCGGTCATAAAAAAGACCCGATCTCATTCGAGGCGGGCCTTGTCCCCTCGAACTCCCTAGCGACACTTTATCCGTTTCCCTGCCGCATCTTGACGATAGACAGCAAAAAGAGCCCCCTGCCGAGGCAGAGGACTCTTCGTTTGGGTTGTTCTGTTTTGGCCGATGGAAGCCGAATCAGGCGGCCTTCTTCGCCTTGGCCTGCGCTGCGAGTGCCTTGCTGCCCTCGACGACGAGGTCAATGGCAAGGATGACCAGCAGGATGGCCAAGATCGCGCGGATGTAGCACCATGCAAGGCCGGTGCCGCCGGCGATGATCGCAGTGATCTGGGACTTGATGGTGAAGACCAGAGACGTCAGCGTCACGAGGATCATGAAGATCATCGGGAAGTAGAACATCTTGTTGTTTCTGCCCATCTTGCCGAGCCATGCGGCGACGGCCAGCAGGCCGAGGCCGGCCAGGAGCTGGTTGGCAGCGCCGAACAGGGGCCAGATCTTTGCGTAACCGGTCATGCCAAGGGCAATGCCAAGCACGACGGTGATTGCGGTGGAGACGTACGGATTGCAGAGAACCTTGCGAGCGCCGGTCACGGTCGGATCGCCGGCCTTCTCACCGGGCTTGAGCCAGAATTCCTGGAACATGTAGCGAGCCAGACGGGTCGCGGTATCCAGAGAGGTCAGGCAGAACACGGACACGGCCAGGACCATCAGCGTGTAGGTGACGGACACGGCGCCGGAGCCGAAGATCTTGCCGAGCATCTGGGACAGGCCGGTCGCGAACACGACGGTCGGGGTGACAGTCGTGCCGGCTTTGTAATCCTGCCAGATGTACGCAACCGCGCACAGGGAGACGAGCGCGAGCACACACTCAATGAGCATGCCGCCGTAGGCGATGGGCTGCGCGTCCTTCTCATTGTTGAGCTGCTTGGCCGTCGTGCCGGAACCAACGAGGGAGTGGAAGCCGGAGATGGCACCGCAGGCAATGGTGACGAACAGAGCCGGGAACATATAGCCAAGGGAGCTGCCCGTCGGGGCGATGGTGTCTTTGAAGCCGGTGAACGCAGGCATATCCAGCGTCGGGTGGCAGCCAATGACACCGACGATCGCGAGGATCATCATCGCATACAGCAGGAACGAGCTGAGGTAGTCACGCGGCTGGAGCAGGATCCAAACAGGCGTGACGGAAGCGACCAGAATGTAGATGCCGCAGATGATCATCCAGGTCTGGTAGCTCAGGTAGATCGGATGCCACTTGATGCCAAGCCACATCACCAAGGCAATGGCCACAACACCGATGATCGTGGACACGCCGATCGGCGCATTTCTGCGGTACACGAAGAAACCGAAGAAGATGGCCAGGACGATGAACAGCAGCGAGATGATCGCCGTCGTGGCGTTGGCCGCGGAAGCCGCCATATCCACAACACCATCCACATAGGTGGCCTTGAACGTGTTGGCAACGATGGACGCGAACGCGGCCACGACCAGGATCAGGGTCAGGTAAGAGAAGATGAGGAACAGGCGCTTGGCCTTCTTGCTGATGCTGGTCTCGACAACGGTGCCGATGGACTGGCCGTCATTGCGGACAGAGGCAAACAGCGCGCGGGAGAAATGCCAGCCACAGAAGAAGAACACGCCAAGCAGAACACCCAGCAACACCGGAACCCAGCCGAAAACCGCGGCCTGGATGGGGCCGTTGATGGGGCCGGCGCCCGCGATGGAGGAGAAGTGGTGACCCATCAAAACAGGGGCCTTTGCAGGGCAGTAGTCCATGCCGTCTTCCAGCTCGTGAGCCGGCGTCGAGCGGGACGGGTCGATGCCCCACTGTTTGGACAGCCATCCGCCGTAGAAAACGTAGCCCAGGGCGAGAATGACAATGCCAACAATCAGAATTACAGCAGCATTCATTGAATTAACTCCCTTCTTTCATATTCTTAAACAGTGTTGTCTTCAACAACTGTGCTGTACTGCGTCCGCTGCCATTGGCAGCCGTTTTGCCGGTGCTGAGCTCCACGACGCCGGTGTGGTAATCCATCCAGCCGTGGAACGCAAGCTTGAAGCTCTTATAAATACGCGTGCGGCGCAGGGCGCGCAGCGCATCCGGCTCACAGGTGTCACACAAGAAGATCGCCGTGATATAAGAGCACATATGATTCGGGCCCGGCTCGATCCGCTGCATGCCGTCGGCACGCGCCTGCTCGCGGCACTGCTCGAAGATCTCCTTCGTGAGCACGGGGGCCGAGAAAATGTAGACATATTCGTTGTTGTCCGCTTCCCAGAGCTTGGCGGCCTTGACCAGCACATACTTCTCGGAGTGGATGTGCAGCCCGGCCTCTGCGACGAGATAACCCTTCGGTTCCTCGTGGCGCACAACATCAAAATATCCCGAATAACTGTGGCACAGTTTGTCGAGCGCTTCCTCGCGGGTCATACGCCGTCCTCCCTGTTTGATGCAAAATTTTCATGGTATGATTTCACCAATTTCATGAACAAACTAAGAACAAAGTGTAAACATACCGCTAATGTTATGATAGCGCGCCACCCGGAATCTTTCAAGTGAAATTAATGACAAATATCCACATCCGTTTTTGTCAACTTTTCATAACGTACGCACAAAAATGTCGAAGAACTTGGAATTATGTAAATCATTTTCCGCAAGGAACAGACAAACGTTTCACCTGTGCGGACACTGATTTTTCAGCGAAAATGTGGCTGCGTTTTTTGCTTGACGATCTTTTCCTGCAGTAAAATATAATTATGTAAACCATCTTGCAAAGTCGCTCTGCCGCCCTCAGTGCAGGTACGGACGGCAAGTGCGATTCTTGTCGAAAAGTGATTGACAGGACGTGCAAATCTTGCTACAATGAATCGTCTCAATTGGAATGATGCCTAGAGTCTTTCCGAAGCAAGATGCGACCGCCGCCGCGCCCCGCGCGACGGCCAAGGCCATACGGACAGCCGGGTCGAATGCCGCAAACCGCACCGCGTGCGGTGGCAACTTCTGTTGCCTTATTGATTGAGTTAAAAGCTCAAGTTTTATAAGTTGGTTACTATAAACCGATGCTTTAAGGGCATACAAACTTGTGAAATGGTCAATAAGAGTAGTAAAAGTAATCTTTGCTATATAGACTCTCAAGACACAACATCCTGTTGGGAACGGTGCGCACGGGCCGCGGACGGCCGCTGCGCGCCCAATGGCATATGTTTGTTCACAAGCGCCGCTGCTGATCTGCAGCGGCGTTTTTTGTGCACAAGGGGGAAACACAGCCATGAAAAAAGTCATTGAACTCCGCAACGTCAGCAAACAGTTTGACGGCGAGACCGTTCTCGACAGCATCAACCTCGACATTTACGACAACGAATTTCTGACGCTGCTCGGCCCGTCCGGCTGCGGCAAGACCACGACCCTGCGCATGATCGGCGGCTTTGAAACGCCGGACCAGGGCGACATCCTCTTTCTCGGTGAGCGCATCAACGACATACCGCCGCACAAGCGCAACATCAACACCGTTTTCCAGCGCTACGCACTCTTCCCCCACCTGAACGTGTTTGAAAACGTGGCGTTTCCGCTGCGCGAGCAGAAGCTGCCGCGCAACGAGATCGAGCAGAAGGTCAACGAGATGCTCGCGCTCGTCAAGCTCACGGGCTTCGAGCGCCGCAACGTCACGCGTCTGTCCGGCGGACAGCAGCAGCGCGTCGCCATTGCGCGCGCGCTCGTGAGCCGGCCGCGCGTGCTGCTACTCGACGAGCCGCTCGCCGCGCTCGACCTGAAGCTGCGCAAGGACATGCAGCAGGAGCTCAAGAACATCCAGAAGGCCACCGGCATCACGTTCGTGTTCGTCACGCACGATCAGGAAGAAGCCCTGAGCATGTCCGACACGATCGTCGTCATGTCCGAGGGCAAGATCCAGCAGATCGGCACGCCGCTCGATATTTATAATGAGCCGCAGAATGCTTTCGTGGCGGATTTCATCGGCGAGAGCAACATTGTCGACGGCATTATGCGGCAGGACTTCCGCGTGACGTTCTCGGGCCATACGTTCACATGCGTGGACAAGGGCTTTGCCAAAAACGAGAACGTGGACGTCGTCATCCGCCCAGAGGATGTGGACATCGTGCCCATCGAAAAGGGCATGCTGCGCGGCACGGTCACGTCCGTCACGTTCATGGGCGTGCACTATGAGATCATCATCGACATCAACGGCTTCAAGTGGATGATCCAGACGACGGACTACGTCGACGAGGGCGCGGAGGTCGGCCTGTATATCGAGCCGGACGCCATCCACATCATGAAAAAGTCCGAGTATTCGGGCATGTACGGCGACTACTCCTCGTTCAGCAACGAGCTGGACGAGCTCTCGGACGCGGAAAGCGAGCCGGACGAATGAACAATCGCATCCATTCCGAAAACCGCCGCGCCTCGCTGGCGCATCGTCTGGCGCTCGCACCGTATTCCGTGTGGGCGGTCATCTTCGTGGCCGTGCCGCTCGTGTTCGTGGCCTACTATGCGTTCACGGACGAGAGCTTCCGGTTCACGACCGAAAACCTGACGAAGTTTTTCACCGCCGTGAGCACGATCACCGACGACAGCGGCGCTGCGCGCGAGGTGCATACGTACCTGATCATCTTCTGGCGCTCGGTGAAGCTGGCCGTCATCTCCACGGCCATCTGCCTGCTCATGGGCTACCCCATCGCGTATATCATCGCCCGCGCCGCCCCGCGCACGCAGAAGACGATCATCACGCTCATCATGATCCCGATGTGGATGAACTTCCTCATCCGCACCTATGCGTGGATGACCATCCTGCAGGACTCTGGCCTGCTCAACATGCTCTTTTCCGCGCTGCACCTCGGCCAGGCGCACATCATCGGCACCGAGGGCGCCGTCGTCGTCGGCATGGTGTACGACTACTTCCCGTATATGATCCTGCCGATCTACTCGGTCATGGCCAAGATGGACACGCGCCTGATCGAGGCCGCGCGCGACCTCGGCTGCAACAGTCTCGGCGTGCTGCGGCGGGTCATCTTCCCGCTGAGCCTGCCGGGCGTCATGTCCGGCATCACGATGGTGCTCATCCCGTCGATCAGCACCTTTTATATCTCGCAGAAACTCGGCAACGGCAAGTTCTTCCTCATCGGCGACGCGATCGAGGGGCAGTACGTGGCCAATAACCTGCACTTTGCCGCCGCCATCGCCTTCATCCTCATGCTGATCCTGCTGGCCGCCATGGCCCTGATGAAGCGCGGCACGAACAAGCGCGTCTACGGAGGTGTGTGACATGAAACGAGCTGCTAAGATCTATACCGCCCTCATCTTCGTGTTCCTGTTCGCGCCGATCGTGATCCTGCTGGTATTCTCGTTCAACGAGGCCAAGAGCCTGTCGGTGTTCTCCGGCTTCTCATTAAAATGGTATCAGGAGCTGTTCCGCGACGGGGAAACGCTCAACGCGCTCAAAAACACGCTCATCCTCGCCGTGATTGCCTCGGTCGTCTCGACCGCGATGGGCACGGCTGCCGCCGTGGGCATGAACCGGATGCGCAACAAATATCTGCGCGCCGCGCTCGACACGGCGACCGACATCCCCATGATGAATCCGGACATCATCACCGGCATTTCGCTGATGCTCATGTTCGTGTTCTTCGGCCGGCTGCTCGGCACGTCCACGAGTCTCGGCTTCTGGTCGATGCTCGCGGCGCACATCACGTTCTGCCTGCCGTATGTCATTATGCAGGTGCTGCCGAAGCTGCAGCAGATGGACCGCTCGCTGCCCGAGGCCGCGATGGATCTCGGCTGCACGCCGGTGCGTGCGTTTTTCCGCGTGGAAGTGCCGGAGATCCTGCCCGGCATCATCACCGGCATGATCATGGCCTTCACGCTCTCGCTCGATGACTTCGTCATCAGCTACTTCACGCAGGGCAGCGGCTTCCAGACGCTCCCGATCCGCATCTACAACATGACGAAAAAGACCGTCACGCCGAAAATGTACGCCCTGGCGACGATCATCTTCTTCGTCATTCTCGCGCTGCTGCTGCTGACGAACCTCGTCGACGAGGACGACACGCAGCGCATCCGCGACGCCCGCCGTGCCAAGCGCGCGGGCAAGCCCGCCCGCGCCAAGCGCAGCGGCAGCGGCCGCCGCCCCGTGCGCGCCGCCGTGGGCATCCTTACCGCCGCCGCGCTGCTCATCGCCGGCATCAGCATCTACAGCAGCCGGCAGGAGACGCGCGTGCTCAACGTCTACAACTGGGGCGAATATATCTCCGACGGCTCGGACGATTCGCTCGACACCATCGCCGCGTTCGAGGACTGGTACAAGGCGACCTACGGCGTGCCCGTCAAGGTCAACTATGACACCTACGCCAGCAACGAGGACATGTATGCCAAGCTCAAGAGTGGCGCCGTGAGCTACGACGTTGTCATCCCGTCGGACTACATGATCGCGCGCATGGAAGCCGAGGACATGCTCCTGCCGCTCAACTACGACAACATCCCGAACTATCAGTATATCTCCGAGGACTTCCGCGGCCTGTACTATGACCCCGACGACACCTACACCGTTCCGTACACCTACGGCATCGTGGGCGTGATCTACAACGCCAATGTCGTGGACGAGGCCGACACCGGCAGCTGGGATCTGATGTGGAACCCGAAATACGCCGGCAACATCCTGCAGTTCAACAACGCGCGCGACGCGCTCGGCACGGCCATGTACCGCGCCGGCATCGACGTCAACACGACCGACCACGCCGACTGGCAGCAGGCACTGCAGGCACTCGTCGACCAGCGCCCGCTCGTCAAGAGCTACGTCATGGATGAGATCTACAACATGATGGAGTCCGGCGAGGCCGCCGTGGCCGCCTACTACGCAGGCGACTACTTCACGATGTGCGACGCACAAGCCGACAGCGTGGATCTGCAGTTTTACTACCCCGAGAACACGAACTACTTCATTGACGCCATGTGCATCCCGACAAGCTGCCGGGATCAGGAGCTGGCCGAGTGCTTCATCAACTTCATGCTCAGCCGGGAGGCCGCCGTGGCCAACGCCGAGTATATCTACTACGCCTCGCCGAACCGGCTCGTGTATGACGACCCGGAGTATATCGACGACATGGGCGAGGACACGATGGCCATCCTCTACCCCGACATCGGCTCGTTCCGCGATGCATACAACCGCAGCGCCTACCGCAACCTCGACCAGGACACGCTGACCTATGTCAACAGTCTCTGGGAGACGCTCAAGATCAACTGACCCCTCCGTCATGGGCAGACACCGGGCACGGTGCCTGCCCATTTTTCTTCCATTTTGGGGCTTGCCATCCGCGGGCGGATATGCTATACTCTTTCACCGGTTAGTTTGCTCTAACTATAAACATTGGTTAGATGCGTCTAACGAAATACCACATGACAACACGCCGCTTCCCTCCGCATCCCGGCGCGCTTGCATAGAAAGAGGATGTCATGGCAGAAGAAAACAAATTTCTGGAGATCGTGGACCTGAAAAAGGGCTACGGCAGCGGTGAGACCCGGCAGGAGGTCCTGCGTGGGATGACGTTTTCGGTCGCGCGCGGCGAGATCTGCGTCCTGCTCGGCCCTTCCGGCTCGGGCAAGTCCACCCTGCTGAACATCATCGGCGGGATCGACAGCGCCGACGCGGGCTTCATCTCCATCGGCGGCGACAAGCTCGAGGACATGGGCGAGAAAGCGCTCACGCAGTACCGCCGCAAGCACCTGGGCTACGTCTTTCAGCTCTATAACCTGATCGCCAACCTGAACGTCAAGGAGAACATCGAGGTCGGCGCCTATCTCTCGGACGCGCCGCTGGATATTGACGAGCTGCTGCACACGCTCGGGCTCTACGAGCACCGGCACAAGCTGCCCAACCAGCTCTCCGGCGGCCAGCAGCAGCGCGTGTCCATCGGCCGCGCCATCGTGAAGAATCCGGACATCCTCCTCTGCGACGAGCCGACCGGCGCGCTGGACTATGCCACGTCCAAGGAGATCCTGCAGCTGATCGAAAACGTCAACAAAAAGTACGGCAACACCGTCATCATGGTCACGCACAACGAGGCCATCCGCAACATGGCCGACCACGTCATCAAGCTGCGCGACGGCACCGTGCGCAGCAACGAGAGCAACAGCCACAGGATTCCGGCCGCCGAGCTCGAATGGTAAGGGGCGTGACAGGATGAAAAAGAGGACCAATCCCCTGACCCGGCGCATCCCGCGCGAGCTCGCCGGAGACTGGCGCAAGTATCTGGTCGTGTTCCTGTTTCTGGTGCTGACGATCGGCTTCGTGTCCGGCATGTACGTTGCCAACGAGAGCATGATGCGCGCATCCGTCGACGGTGTGACGACCTACAAGCTCGAGTACGGCCACTTCGAGCTCAGCCGCTCCGCGGACGATACGTTGCTCGCCGCGATCGAGACCGGCGGCAAGGCGGACGTCCGGCAGTTTTACACCGACAAGGCGCGCCGGGAGCTCGGCGAAAAATTCCCTGGGGAATTCCGCAGCCAGTTCGACAGCGAATTCCGCACGAAGTTTGACGCGGAGTTTCAAAACCAGGTGAAGCAGACGCTGCTCGCCGGCGGGCTTGACGCCGACACGGCCGCCGCCATGCTCGACACCGCCGTCGCGCAGGCGAAGGCAGACGGGACATACCAGAGCGCCTATTCCTCCGCCTACCAGAGCGCGTATACTTCCGCCTACAATGAGGCTTATAACGAGGCGTGGGCAAAGATCGCCGACGAGATCGACGAAAAGTATGCCGACGCGGAGGAAAAATACGACCTCAACGACCCGGATTTCCAGGCCGTGCCGGTGACGTTGCATGAAAACTTCTACCGCAACGAGGACGAGGATCACGACAACGACGGCACGCCGGACGGAACCATCCGCGTCTATACCCAGACGGACGATGTGAACCTCGCCTGCCTCATCGACGGCGCGTTCCCGGTGCGCGACGATGAGATCGCCATCGACCGCATGCACGCCGACAACGTCGGTCTGCGCACCGGCGACACGATCACCGTCGGCGGCAAGACCTACCGCATCTCCGGCCTGATCGCCTACGTCAACTACGCCACTCTGCACGAAAAGGCGACGGATCTCATGTTCGACGCGCTGAAGTTTGACGTCGCCATGGTCACGCCCGGCGGCTTTGCCCGCCTGCAGAAGCCGGTGCACTATGTCTACGCCTGGCAGTATGCCGACGCGCCCGCGGACGAGACGGCCGAGAAGGCGCTGTCGGACGACTTTCTGCGCGCGCTGCTGACGCAAACGGTCGTGGCGGAAAATGATCTCGAGGACTACACGCCGCGCTACGCCAACCCCGCCATCAACTTCGCGCCCGACGACATGGGCTCGGACGAGGCGATGGGCGGCGTGCTGCTCGACATCCTCATCGTGATCATCGCCTTCATCTTCGCCGTCACGATCAACAACACCATCACGAAGGAAGCCTCCGCCATCGGCACGCTGCGCGCCTCCGGCTATACGCGCGGCGAGCTGGTGCGGCACTATCTGGCCATGCCCGTCATCGTGACGCTGGCCGCCGCCTGCGTCGGCAACGTGCTGGGCTACACGGTGTTCAAAAACGTCGTCGTGTCCATGTACTACAACAGCTACAGCCTGCCGACGTACAAGACCGTCTGGAATCCGGACGCTTTCCTGCGCACGACGCTGATCCCGGTCGTGCTGATGTTCGTGGTGAACTTTCTCATCATCACGCGCATGATGCGCCACACGCCGCTGCAGTTTCTGCGCCACGACCTGAAAAAGGCCCGGCGCAAAAAGGCGCTCCGCCTGCCAAACTGGAGCTTCTTCGCCCGCTTCCGGCTGCGCATCATCTACCAGAACATCGCAAACTACCTCATTTTGTTCGCCGGCGTGTTCTTCATCATGGTCATGCTGGCCATGGCCATCGGTATGCCCAGCACGCTCAAGTATTACCAGAGCCGGACGGCCGACATGATGTTTACAAACTACCAGTACGTGCTCAAATCCTGCGAGGACGAAAATGGCGACGACGTCACGACGCAAAACCCGGACGCGGAAGCCTTCTGCATGACCTCCCTCGTGCGCAAGAGCGACGTGCTCGACGAGGAAGTCAGCGTCTACGGCATCGCGGACGGCAGCCGCTACGTGCAGATCGATAACCTCTCCGGGCTGGAAGGCAATAAGGTCTACATCTCCGCGCCCTATGCCGACAAATACCGTCTGGCCGTCGGCGACACGTTCACGCTGGACGAAAAGTACGAGAGCAAGCAGTACACCTTCACGGTCGCCGGCATCTATGACCGCTGCCAGAGCATCGCCGTGTTCCTGCCGATGGATCATTACCGCGACATCTTCGACCTCGACGCGGACGCTTTCTCGGGCTTTCTGTCCGACACGGAGATCACGGACATCGACGAGGACAACGTTGCGACCGTCATCACCGAGCGCGACATCACGAAGATGGCCGATCAGCTCGACCACTCGATGGGCTCCTACATGACCTATTTCCAGTACCTGTGCGTGCTGCTGTCGGCCGTACTGATCTACCTGCTGACCAAGCTCATCATTGAAAAGAACGAAAACGCCATCTCCATGGTGAAGATCCTCGGCTATGAAAACCGGGAGATCGCGCGGCTGTACCTGCTGTCGACGACGATCGTGCTCGTGCTCATCGACGCCGTCAGCGTCTGGCTCGGCGCCGCCGCCATGAAGCTGGCCTGGCGGGAGATCATGTTCTCCTACAGCGGCTGGTTCGCCTTCCACATGGAGCCGGCCGGATATGTCAAGATGTTCGTGTTCGTGCTCCTCGGCTACGCCATCGTGACGATCTTCGATTTCCGCCGCATCCGGAAGATCCCCATGGATGAAGCACTCAAGAGCGCGGAATAAGCGGCGGACACCGTCCGCAGCCCCCGCGGGAAAAAAACAGCGCCCGGACAAACGCAGCTGCGTTTTCCCGGGCGTTTTTCTGCTGCATCGCAGCGGAAGCAGCTGCTAAGAAATTGTATATTTTTGCTCTTGCATCCACGCCGCCTTTGGCATATCATAGGGCCTTGGAACTTTACCCATTTGTAAGAAAAGGTGAGAAGATCTATGCAGACAGCGACCAAGCCGCAGCATCTGGACATGCTCAACGGCCCAATCTGGAATAAACTCCCGCGCTATGCCCTGCCCGTCGCCGCGACCGGCATCCTCGGGCAGCTGTTCAACGCGGCCGACATCGCCGTCGTCGGCAACTTCACGGGCGATATGCGCACGGCCGCCGTGGCCGCCGTCGGCGCGAACAGCCCGGTCATCGGCCTGCTGCTGAATCTGTTCATCGGCATCGCGCTCGGTGCGAACGTCGTCATCGCCAACGCCATCGGCCGCGGCGACCGCGAGACCGTGCACCGTGCCGTGCACACCTCCATCGTCACGGCCCTCATCGGCGGCGTGATCGTAGCGATCTTCGGCCAGCTCATTGCGGCCGGGCTCATGGGCCTGCTCAACGTGCCGGACGATGTGTACCCGCTCGCGCTCGCGTACCTGCGCATCTACCTGCTGGGCATGCCGGTCATTCTGCTCTACAACTTCGAAGCGGCCATCTTCCGCAGCGTCGGCGACACGAAGGTGCCGCTCATCGCGCTGACGGTCTCCGGCGTCCTGAACGTGATCCTCAACCTGTTTTTCGTCATCGTGCTCAAGATGAACGTCAACGGCGTCGCCATCGCAACGGTGCTCTCCAACGCGGTCAGTTCCGTGCTGCTGCTGCGCCGCCTGCTGCACGGCGATCTGGTGCGCGTGGAGCTGAAGCAGCTGCGCATCGACCCCGCCATCTTCCGCAAGATCATGCGCATCGGTCTGCCGGCCGGTATTCAGAGCGCGATCTTCTCGGTGTCGAACATCATCATCCAGTCGGCCATCAACAGCCTCGGCACCGTCGTCATGGCCGCCTCGAGCGCCGCGTTCAACATCGAGATCATCGCCTACGACGTACTCAACTCCTTCAGTCAGGCGTGCACGACCTTTGTCGGCCAGAACTACGGCGCCGGCAAGATCGACCGCTGCAAAAAAACCATGCTTCTGTCCCTCGGCGAGGACATCATCGCCTCGGCCATCGCCATCGTGATCGTGCTGCTGACGGGCAAGTATCTGCTGGCCATTTTCAACAACGACCCGCAGGTCATCGAGATCGGCTACAGCCGGCTGCTCATTCTCTTCGGATCGTATATCTTCACGCTGACGTATGAGATCCTGTCCGGCTACCTGCGCGGCTTTGGCATCTCGCTCGTTCCGGCGATTTTGACGCTCTTCGGCGTGTGCGGCGTGCGCATCGTGTGGATCAACACCGTGTTTCCGCTGCACCACACGTTCCGGTCGATCATGCTCGTGTATCCGATCAGTCTTGCGACCACGGCGGTGCTCATCTTCATCGCACTGCTCGTCTACCGGCCGTCGCGCCGGTTCGCGGCGGCGCACAGCGAAAAAAATCCGCAGGCATGATCCATGCAGCCGGCGCGCCCCGCACGGGGCGC
>ENA-UOJH01001000-UOJH01001000.1-human-gut-metagenome-genome-assembly--contig:-C148-NODE-1000-length-23036-cov-14.483747_pt1 | contig 23036 bp, 29 predicted proteins | sample MGYA00242345_ERZ723892 | MGnify/ENA metagenome assembly ERZ723892 | reverse complement strand
AATACAATCTCTTCTCTATACTTTTAATTCTTATATAAATATAATCACCATCATTGCTTATAAAACAACCCTTTTTCTTAGCCTTGATTATTTTATCCGGAATAACAATGCCATCAAGCTTAACACTATTTATACAAAATGATAGTAATTTCAATATACCATTTGTGCCAAAAGATAAATAATACAAACAATTACTTTTCTTAAAATGACCTTGAATGACATCAGATCTATCATTTTTGTTAATTTTTATGTTAGAAACTATTCCTATTGAAAACAAAATATCTTGTACACTCTCTAATAATTTTAAATTACAACTTGTGTATTCGATAGTATATAATTTCTTACCATTAACGGCATAACAACAACCATCCGTATCAAGATATCCACACAAAAAAGAGGCCTTATATTCATGAGGTATATACTTGACCCATTCCGGTATAAATTTTCCATTAGCATATTTCCCAAATGTAGAATCCATCCATATTGCAAACTCCTTTACACCGCAAAATATCTCACAACTATTATCCCTGAATCTTTTATTAGTATATTTACCAAAACAGGATTTACATATATCATCTATCTTCTTTATAAACTTATCATTATTTTTATGAGTACTTATATATATACCTACATGATATTTGTCTATCCTTGAATATCCATTACCTATCCAAGCTCCTATTAAATACCATAAATCATCAGACATTACATAAGGGAATAATTCTTTACAAGGATATATCTCCTTTCTGTAAACATTCGGATATTTAATCCACATTCCACTCTTTACATCAGCTACTTTAACAAAATCAAAGCTAAATAAATCCTCACATATTATTTTACCATTTTTAAGTTTATTGTCACTAACGTATAATGGATGCTCTTTTGTAAAACGTGTTATTGAAACTCCATTATACATTTTAACATCATATACGTCTTCATCTATCTTATTATATAATAGTCTTTTATAAATAGAAACATATTCCCCATCTTTATTTACAAGCCTATCTTCATATTTTACATCTTCGACACATTTCCATCCTTTATCTGTTAATACCTTCTCCCCTGGAAGCAAACATCCACTCACATATGTGAAATCAAAAACACCTCCATCTTCTGGTGGGTCTTCGTATATAACAATAGGAGCATCTATGTTTCCACCTTGGAACGGATAATCAACAAGCTGTTTATCACTAAAATGGTAACCCATCCTCATTCCGTCAGTCTGATATATATCTACTGTTTTTCCTGGTCTTCCTTCTTCCAAAAGTCTATTCTTATGCTTCAGGGCGTCCTCAACAGGAAACCTATTTATATTCGTATTAAGGAAACAATCATCTATAGACAAAGGGAATGCCATTCGTTCCTGGACGTATAAAGCTCTATCCTTTTTGACAAGTTCATCAAGACGTGATTTTATCTTCTTAGTATTATCATCAAATTTTGATACCTGAATGTCTATTTTCTTAAGACCTGTAGCTTTCTCTATTCCAAGGTACTTATCTAAGGTTGTTGTTTCCTTATCATAAGCATGAGACATCTGAGCAGGAACAAAACAACCGGATTGACTAATACGCCAAGTTGGTTTTAAACAACGTTTATTAAGCAGATCATAATTCATGACAATAAACCCGTATTCAGCAGGGTTATTCATCACTTTTTGAGCATCTTGAGACTTTTCAACGTTACCGCCAGTGTTATGAGTTATAATACCATTTGCTATATAAGTGTGAGTATCTGATGCAGTGAGGTTGTAAACAGGCTTAATTCCTATATACTCTATCTTATCTATCCTTTCTATTATCACTCCATCTATATACTTTGATCTAAAAGATCCAAATGTGCTAAAATTAGAACTGAATTTCCTTATAGAGTCAAGTTTCTCTCCTCTACACCCTATATCTGTTCCAATTATATCACAATATTTAAGCATGGATAATTTATCCAATATATTACATACATATGAATCAAGAATAATTGATCTATCTGCTGGATTTTTAGATGGGCTATAAGAAATAGTACTATGTATTCCAAATTTAAAAAGAACATCCTTTACTTCTTCAAGAAGATGCCTATTACAAGATCCTAAACTTATACGATGATCCCTATTATTGTTATTAGAATAAAAAGTAGCATCAGCATCAAAATACCCCCTAATCATCATAATAACATCCTCTCTCCTATATGAATGTATATTTAAAGGAAGTGTTTTGTTTTTTTTAGTCTGACCATATATACCAAGTTCCCTTAACTCATGGCATATACCTTTTATTCTTATTTCCCTATAGTCTTTTCCGTCCTTAGTCTTATACTGTTTCTCTATACAACATTCATATTTAGATCGTATATAATCATACACCTCATTATCACTGGTAGACACGACAGGAGTCTTATCAAAACCATAGCTTCCATCCCCTATTAGAATGCCAACAAGGTATGGATCGAACATTTTTTTATCTCCCCATATATCCACACCATCTGATACACATATTTTACGTCCAACCCTAAGAGAATCAGCCCTTCTGAAATCAGATCCAAAATACCTAAATTCACCACTTCTTTTACTTATAACAGTTAAAATAGGGTGATCCCCGCTGCATTCAAGCACCCTTCCTCTTTTTGTTGTTATTCTATAACACTCTTTCTCGGCAGGAGGTTTCATCCATGTTATGTCTTGACTTACAGCTTTTGATGATACATTATCGAATCCTACTATTCCATCATCTTGCTTCAAATCTTCTATTCTGCATGGCTCACCATTTGATTTATATACTATGGTTCCAGCACAACAACATCCAGAACATATCATCATCCCCCTCATTCGACCGTGCATCATATGGGCAGGACGACCCTGTAAGTATGCTGCTAAGAACGGGAATTTACCTACCTCATCATAAATAGACGTATATGGTGTTCCAGATGCGGTCTTAAGAGAAGCACCAGCTTTACCGCTATCAATATTGGTAATACGAATACGAGCATGAACATCACGAATGTTATTCACCGTTTTAGTACCCATAATAACCTCTTTAAACCAATCATTACCTGTTCTATTTATTCTTAGATAAGGATGTATATTATCAAGACCAAACTCAAGATACTCACCAAGACTCATAAGGTCCTCCTTGCTTGACCCAATAACATTATGCGTCAAATTGTATGTCATTGTAGCATTACGAGCCAAAAACGAGCTCATTATGGCCGTATTATGAGTAACGATGTAATTGGTGGTCAAAAATAAATGAGAGTCATTATCAACGGTTATACAAGAGGCATGCTCCTTTCCGTATATCGATATGGATCTTATTTTTAATTCCTTACGATTTCTTGATAGTATAAGTTTGTTCCCCTCCAATTTAGCATACCAACCTGAAGCCCAAAACATACGTTGTACAAAATTTATGACATCCATGTCAATATGAGACAACATAAGCTCTTCTTCTCCGGTTACTACGTTTCTGAAAGAACGAATGAAGTTTTCTATAAAATCTTTTTTTTGATCTATGGACGATCTTAAAAATTTCTTACAAATGTATTTATCGAAAAACATATCCCCACCATAGCCACCGAGATAAGCCGCCAGCATCGAGGCGTAGGCCGACGGCGGAACCGGCAGCTTTGCCGTAGGGTAGTTCAGGGCCTCACCTACTGGAATAGACATACTCTTATAATCTAATCCAGCTATGGCTCTAAGACTCCTAACATGCCATTTTCCGCCATGATTGACACGCCATTGATGATTACCGCAGCAAATAACATTACGACCGTCTTCGAATACGACTCTGTAGGTGGTTACTTTCCCTTGAGGATAGACACCTACGACTTCTACCAAATTCCCTTTATCGTCATATATCTTATCCCCTACAACGATATTTCCTATCATCTTTTCCCGGTCCTCAAGATAAAGTATCTCAGAATCAAGAAGGGCTTTTCCAAAACGACGGCACCCGAACATGAATATTCCTTTATTCTCTTCTTCAGCCTGCTTTAGAAATTCGGCAAACATCCATTCATTATCACGAAGCTGCGAATTTCCAGGAATACGATCATCTCCTACGTCAATCATCATCTTCCAGAAATTGATATGCCAGTATAGCCAAGGATGGATAAATACCCCATTTATGGTAACACCGTTAAGGAGTTTCATAGCCTCATTCTCCCAGAATTGCTTGACATCATTGTCTTGCTCTTCATAAGAATAAAGGTCATTCCATAACGGAATATCGTTACCCATATTTATATAAAGTTCTTTACTGTTAAGATTCATGACAAAACTACTTATCGAGCTTGTTCTTAGCTTCATTCTTAACAAAAGACTGAATACCTGATACTGTTTGTCCTCCTTTTAGGCTTTTCTTGTTTTTGGCAGCCTCAAGCTGATTATAGACATCCATTATCCCACACATCTTAATATAAGATTCAGTCCATTGCATTAAGCTATCAGACAAGTTCTTTTGAAACCTAAATTCTTTCTCCCTCTTATCGGAATCTTCTATTTTATCCCAAGGGTTTTCAGATAGATAACGTTCAGCCTTATCTATCTGATCCCTTAATACAATAAGTTTCCTATCTACGTAAGAAACATCATCGTTAGTCGGCTTTCTTGCTTTCATTGTTCACAATTTTTAAAAAAGCCTCATACTGAGACTTAAGCATATTAAACCTATCTTCAAGAGAAGATGGATCAACACGATACTTACACATGTTTTTTATTCCTTCCTCAACAAATTCATCCTTGAACGCAACAGAATCAGTATTATTGTCAACGTACATAATAAAATCTGATTCTCCGTCGTTTACTATCCTATCAAGAACCTTCTTGCTGTCATTATCTATATTAAGATCATGACCGGCGTTAATAGATAACCTGTAGACGGTCTTGACAGAAGAAGATACTTTCATTATCTCTTGTTGATACAAGTTGGTCATAAACGACTTTTCCTCCAAATCAATAAAGTCTTCTAACTCTATGTTGTTTTCCTCATCCTTCTTCCTAATAATATCCTTAGTTATCTCTTCCATCTCCTCTCCCACCTTATCTTGCGCAGACAGTAGATGGTTGTAATAAGAAATAAGATGTTTTATATCTGAATCAAAATCAATCTTCTTCATTGTCAAGAACCTTTTTATCATGAATAATAACGTCCATCAACTCTATTGATAAATTATAATCAGCCACTTCAAAAAGCTCGCTGTCTGTCAACGTCCTTAAAAAAGAAACAGACAATCCTCTTTTCTTTGCAAAAGATCTAAGTACGGCATAGAGAATGTCTCCGGCAGAATAATCGGGGAGATCGTCACAAGATGCCTGCAACATAGAAAATAAGGACTTCCTTTTATCCTCGCATTGTAAATGCCTTGCTTTACCACATCCGCCCATAACTTAACTTTTTTGAATTATAATACCTTCAAAATTAAACGGAATTTTTTCCTCTTTTTTAGACCCATCTTTTTGATAGTGAACAGTCATGTGCTTTACGAATCTTCCTATTCCAAATCCTGCTGTATGTATCTCTATATTGAACTTAAAGTGACGGGAGTCTATGATATTCAAATTAGATGACGTACAACCACAAGATGTCTCTGATGCTGTTATCTTCATATCATGCTTCGACTCAAGAACAAATGAAAACCTTATACTGTTCCCTTTTTCTACTGGTTCGAAAATGATTTCAAATGATTTACCGTCTTTAGAGAGGTCTATATTGTATTGCTTGTCATCTGTAGAAATAACATTAAATTCATCAGAATCCATTGTAATAAGTTCTAACCTGTTCCATCTTGACTTCTCATCATAAAAATCAATAGAATACTGACGATCCATCCACGAAGGACGGGGAAGCCCCTCCCCAAGCGCACACTCCTCTGTCTTGCTCCAGGCCTTCTGCTTGATGAAGCACGTACATACCGAACAACGATTTTTACCTATTTTCTTGCTTACGTACAAAGAAAGAGGAAGCATAGAGTTAGGGACGTTCTTGGTATTGAATTTACATCCCTCACACTTTTCAAGACGTTCCTTGTACCAATTAGGATAATCTTCTTTTTTTCTTGGAAGTTTTTTTAATATCGTATCCTTAAAAGCATCGTATATAACTTCCGCTTGCAAGATTTTTTTCATGACTTATCTGTTAAATTCCTGTTCTTGAATATTTTGTATTTCACTAAAACTATGACCCTTACGAGATTTAAAGATAGATAATTTGTTGTGTTTTATCAACATATCCCCACCTTTTATCTCACCTGAGTCATAAGCATCTTTTATCATCCTTATCTTAATATCAAGGCACTGAAGTTCTTTTTCCTGATACTTAGATAATTTTTCTACCTTGGATTTAAGACGCTCAAGATTGTGTTTGCGCCTCTCCATCTCATGAAGATTACAAACCATATCACCCACATACGGGAACGATACAGACACGTTATCTGTGTACGTACATAAGTTATTGGCATAAGAAATACTGGCTCTGAAAACGTCACGTATTTGGTTTCGGTCGTAAACGCCCCCGGTCTTATCCATCACATCATCTATAATATGTGACTCAAATGATATAGGGAAATCATTCTTCGGCATCGGATTCAAAAGTTTTCTTTCTATAAAATAAAGAAACCAACGCACATTGATCTCTTGAACCCTCCAATACAAAAAGACGGCGCATGTTCTCTATATCCGGGCACAAACGCCTTGTCCTGTAATTCCCTTCACGGTCAATCAAAATACCACGCTTCTTCATCTCCGTATCCAAAACCGAAACATATTGAAGATCGGTACTGAAACAATGAGAAAACTTCTTCTTGGTCTCATACGAATATCCAAACACAAAATAATAGGCAAGAAGATTTAAGTGCCTCGCATCTATGACATTCTTCTCATTGCCGGAAGCCATTAGGTATCCGTTATAAAACAGAAGTATCTTCTTAGCCATATCTACCGTATTGGAATAAGATACTAAAAGCCTATAAGCCCTATTACTAACATCTTTATTATCACTTTCTTTCATGAGATCATCGTTTTGATACAAAGATAAGGATTAAGGATTTATAAATTTAAAATTAACGTATTTTATATATATAATAAGGTTAATCGTTCCACGTAAAAAGCTATCCCTGCTGCCGGGGCTGTCGGTGCGGTGACACGAGCCTGCCCTGTGCCAGCCGCCTGTCCAGCTTATCTCATGGAATCAGTTTGTAATAACATTTTGTATTTTACTATCTATTTTGTCATCATGTGTTGATAAATACAACACATGATGACAAAATAGAATATTTATTATAAATCCATATGTAGTGTAATAATTATACATAGAAGGGAATACGAATGCGGGAACCGCATGAGTGTTCCCGAAAGTAAATAGATTAAATCCATTTAATTAAGTTATTATATGGTTGAAAATTTATTTTCTGCTATATACATACGAAGTATGTTATATATCCAAATTGCCACTTGCTGAAAATGAGACGATTACTAACTAATTTATATGTTAAATAATGTAAAAAATAATAAAAGCTCCTATCTATCTCAGACTGGAGCTTTAAATAAATATACGTGTATCATACATCATATATTCTTTTCTGCTATATTTGCAGAAAAAACAACCAATATGGACAAAGATATTGACATAATTTCAATTACAATTAATGGTGAATCAAATTTTTCGCTTTTAAGGAGGAATTTCTCGTTTACACCTTCTGAGGCTCGTCAGGTATCGGAAGGGAAGATGGCTATCAGACAGTCTAAAAACTCATTGATTTTTCCTGGTATTCCTAAATATGCCAGAGACGAGTGGTATAAAGATAGAATTAAAAAGTTTGAAGAGACTGGTGTATGGGAGGCTCCTTCCAATATGTATTGGATGTTCAAGATGCAAACAGTAGCGTATATTTTAGCCAATGCAAACCCTTTTTCAAGCATTCAAGTAGATTATGATAAGTTAGCGTCTGGTATTGTTTATTTTTTCAGAGTGACATATTTTGGTATTACAACTACTCACATTGAGGATCTTAAATATATAACAAATGTTGTCATAAGTGAGATAAGAGAAGTAAAAAGAATAGGGTACGCAAGATATCTCAAGAATGCCAGAGAGAAATATCGAGATATGTTTGTTAGTAAAACCAGATTTCGTTGTGTTAAAAAAGTAAGGGGAGAGAGAAGATGTGATACAGCAAGAAAGGAGAGGACGAAATCGAAGGTATGTGCTGTAGCTGAATTTATTCTTCAAAACCTAAAGAAGAGAAAGGGGGTCAGGAAGTTTATGACTAAAGATGGAAGATTTAAGATAAATCTACTTATTAAAATTAAGGATTTGATACTTAGTAAATTTGGAGATGATTTGAAGTTCAGAAGAATAAGGGATTATATAAGAGAAGCATTATTGTTTCTTAATATAAAAAAGGAACAAATATTAGAGGAGTGTGCCATATATGATATGGAGGAGGATTATGACGAGTTTTTTGTTCGAAAACTTATTCTAAAATATAGGCAATGGTCTTATTCTGTATTGGGGCATGTTGTTAATATGGTAATGCCTAAAAATAAAGATGATATGATTATTGAAATGATATGTTAGAATAGAATTGCGATCTTCTGTTAAGCTCATACTTTTAAGTAGGATATTCATATATGTATTTTTTTTTAGTAATTGATTTTGATGTATATCCAAAAGATATTACGATATTTGTGTTATAAGTTTAATTAAAATGATTTCATACAAATACAACATATACCATTCAAAGAAAACAAAGTATCTGGAAAAGATGCTTCGTGAATGTTGTTTTGTATGGAATCATGCGTTAGCTCTACAACGTAGATACTATAAACTATTTGGAAAATATATCTCAGTTGGTAAGATGAAGAAGCATTTTGCTAAAAGAATTAAAAGAAATCTTCTTAGTTTGATTATAGTTACAGATCATAATCCTATAAACTCTTATAGAAAGACACATGATGGTGCATCTATCGGATTGGATTTTGGACTAAAAACTTATTTAACTAAAAGCGATGGTAGCAAAATTGATTCTCCTCTATTCTTCAAACAATATCAAAACAAGATTAGAAAACTAAACAAACGGCTTTCTAATGCAAAGAAAGGATCCAATAATAGAAGAAGGAAACTGTTTGAACTTCAACAAACGTATCGTAAAATAAACGATCTTCGATCAGATTTTCAATGGAAATTAGCTCATTAGTTATGCAAACAATATGATTATATTTTCATTGAAGATTTAAGCATTGAAGGAATGAAACGTTTGTGGGGAAAGAAGATTTCTGATCTTAGTCATTCTTCTTTTATTAACAAACTTACGTATGTTGCTTCAAAGTATGGAGTAACTGTACATAAGATTGACAAATGGTATCCTTCTTCCAAAACTTGCGAATGTGGCTGCATTAATAAAGGACTGTCGTTACACGACCGCACGTGGGCGTGCCCAGCGTGCGGTGCAGTCAACGACCGTGATATTCTTGCAGCCCGTAATATACTTCGGAAGGGCATTTCCGAATTGGAGAGCAAGAGTAATTCCAACGATAGTAATATCGAGGTTTCTTGCGTTGGTATCCAAGAATCCCATTCGCTTTAGCGATGGGAGTATGTCATTGGTCGCCGACAGAGCCGAAAAACGATAATCTCGTAGAACATCGACGGAAACACCCGTTAGCCACCACTATGCCATAACCATATCTATACGAAATCATATTACTGTCTGATCTAAAACTACTTATCCAACTTATTATTTCTTTTTAATCCTAATTAATTCATTTTATATTTTAGGTTTTATTTTATTTTCATACTTTTGTTTTGTAGAACAAAATCAGAAAAAAGATGGCTATAAGTTACGACAAAAAAATCATGGAGTGCGTTCTTCGTTCAGTTATGTCCGAAGGTAATGTTGCACAAGGAAAGGCTATTAAGTCTATTTGTAAGTCACCAAAACCGCTGTTTATAACCGGTAAAGGAGGAAGTGGAAAAACAACGTTCCTTAAGCGTATTATACCGGCATTAAAAAATGCGGTTGTTGTAGCTCCTACAGGTGTTGCTGCTGTTAATGCAGGTGGTCAAACCATTCATTCATTTTTTAGAATAGGAATGCAGCCGTATATACCTGAAATACGAAAAGGCGCGTTTATGGATAACTGCGAATATAAATTCAACGGAGGTTCGGAAAAGATTTTACAGAATATAAAGTATCTTATCATAGACGAGATTTCTATGGTTCGCCCTGATCTTCTTGACAACGTAGCTGATATACTTCGTCATGCAAGAGGAGACAAGGACCCGTTTGGCGGAGTGAAACTTATTATGGTAGGCGACCTGTTTCAGCTTCCTCCTGTGATTAAAGAGGATTTTTTTAGAGAAATATACGATACATCTTATTTTTTTAGTTCGAAGTCTCTTATGGCTTCTGGTATGGAAATGGTGTCTTTTGAAAAAATATATCGCCAGAAAGATGAGAAGTTTATTAGTGTCCTTAATAAGGTGCGTGAAGGGAAGATGGATGATGATGTATTTGATACAATAAACAGCAGATGTATTCAGTCTGATAATAATCAAGGATATGTTGAGATTGTAACTACCAACTCAAAAGCTACGGCTATTAACGAAATGAGAATATCATCGTTACCAGGCTCTTTAATAAAATTAGAAGCTGTTATAAACGGTGATTATCCTAAAGATGCTCCGGTTGAAAAAACTCTTTTCTTGAAAGAAGGATCAAGAGTTATGATAACAAGAAACGGAGGAGAGTACTTCAATGGCTCTCTTGGTACTGTATTATCTATAAAAAATGGGGAGATTGAAGTAGTCCTTGATAAACCGAAAGATGATGAGCATACTAAGGTTGTTATAACACCATGTTCGTTTGAGAAAGTAAAATACGTAAGAAACGGATATAAGATAGAATCTGAAGTAGTAGGAGCTATTATTCAGTATCCTATAAAAATAGGTTATTCTATCACGATCCATAAAGCTCAAGGCCTGACATTGGATGCGGCTATGATGGATGTATCTAATTCTTTTGAAACAGGACAGCTATATACGGCTCTTTCAAGAGTAAAGTCTCTTGATGGATTATATCTTCGTCAACCTATTCCTAAGACGGTAAAAACCAGCGATCAGGTGGTGATAAACTTCTATAAAAAGACTCTTGGTAATGGAGGTATTGTGAAACCGGTTCCAATGGAAGAGCTTGAAAAGTCAATGATTAATTTGTCAACCGGATCTGAAATAGATTTTGCAGAGTTTAATTTATAAAAAAAATGTAGTTATGAAAACAAAAGAAGTTTGTGACAGAATTTGAAATCAATGGAGAAAAGTATGGTGGATATATTTATGCTACAACTTTTTCCGAAGCTGAAGATTTTGTTAGACAAAGAAAAGCGACAGAGAAAGTTGTAGGTGGTCCGTGTTTAGAACAAGAAGAAATTAATCGTCTTTATAACCATTCCTCTTAGAATTTTTAATGATTCTTGTTTGTTGGCATAACCTTGAGATGGTGATACTATAGTATATAAGTACCTAATAAGAATATGGCAAGAGTAGATAAAATATTTCAAGACAATTTGGCTCTTATAATGAGCCAGCCGTGGGAAGAGGTAAATCGACCGGTCTACGGTGACGGGACAGGCGTCAAGGTGAAGCGTATCCTACAAGTATGTAACCAGTACGATCTTCGTCGGGAATTTCCTCTTGGTTCACTTAGACCTACTAATCTTAAAAACTCCATAAAAGAAATATTGTGGATTTGGCAAAAAAGATCGGTAGATATCAAAGATCTTGGTCTTCATATATGGGATCAGTGGGCTGATGATAATGGAAAGATCGAAGGATGTTATGGAGATATGGTGAACAGACATGTTTATATGGGTACCGGAAAAGCTCCAGATGGTATGACAGATATCCATGATGGTCTTTACGGTTTTCTTAACCAAACAGATTTAATTCTTTGGTCACTCAAGAATGATCGTTCGTCAAGAAGAATAGTAGCATCCATGTTCGATCCTGAAACCAATGGACTAAAACCTCTTCAAGAATGCGCGTTCCAGATCAATTTATCTGTTAAAGGAGATGAGTTGTATATGACGCTTTATCAGCGCAGCCAGGATATGATTACAGCTTCTTACTGGAATGTAGCTCAATATGCGGCGTTGATGATGATGTTCGCTCACGACTCCGGGTTAAGACCCGCAGTTTTCACTCATTTCATCCAAGATATGCATGTGTATGACCGTCACGAAGAACAGGCAAACGAGCTCCTCCGTCGCTCTCTTTTCGGCCCGGTTCCGCAGGTTACTATCTCGCCCCGTATGGAAGGTAAAGGGTTTTATGATTTTGTAGCTGATGATTTTGAGGTATGGAATTATGAACCGAAGGAGCAAATAAAATTTGAGATTGCGAAATGAAAATAAGCATAGATAGAAGAGCCAAAATGATTCCTATTATGGAAATCAGTGCCGGAGATGAGGTTAATATCGGAGGCTTTGATTATGTTGTTGAAAACATAATTCCATGTAGGAAAGGATCTTATTCAGATGCATATGGAATTAGGTTGGTCATGTCTTCTTACAAGCATGGCCAACTTGTAAGGAAAGTAGATAGTGTTTTTTCTATCGATTCTATTTTAGTATTTCTCCCTAAAGGAGATTCTGTTGTAGTAGAGTGCTCTTATAGAGAACTTGAAGAATGTTTCCCTAAAATATGATGTAATGACAGGAGAAGAGAAATGTAACCGATGCGAGCAGTTTGGACCGAACGGTCTCACTGACTATCTATGTAAAAGGATTCCATCAAGGAACTGTCCTTGGTTTATTAAAATATCGGATAAGAAATATAAGAAGATTCTTGCCGATAGGGTGAAAAGAATTAAGGAGAATGAGAAACTTAAGCAGGAGATGATGAAAGATCAGGATCTTGTTGAAGAAGTAAAACAAAACACAAAAAGATTAATGCAATGAAAAAGAAAAATATAAAACCAGAAGAAGTGGAAGTCGTTATTCCTAAAGAAGTAGAAGCTATTAACATATGTGGAGATATCAATAGTTTTATAAAACATATTATATATGTTAGCTTGGATAAGGTAAGTAGTGATAGGGCGTTTGTCAATAACGATATTCTGTATATGGTTACATACGCATCTATAAAAGGTAAAAATATACCCGTTGGTGTATTAGCAAAACAAAAGGAAGCTAAATCAGAAGATATCGCTATGCCGTTTGAGGATATTGGAAGGGACGTAAATGTCGTGTATCCTATTGAGATAGGAAAGATGTTTAAAGGATTTTACATTCTTAGTAATGGTGCTGTGGCTATTGATTACGAACTTACAGACAATGGAGGCTTTGAAAATGACGATAGCATTGGTAAAATCGACATGAATCTAAATTAGTGTATTATGGTACTATATATAGCCGCAGATCCAGGAAAAGATGGAGCCATAGCCTGCATCGATCAAGACAGCAAACTAATATCAAGAATCTCCACTCCAAGAATATCAGCTTCAGGGCCGGTAGACTTGACTAAAGAATATGTTTTTTGCCGGGATACGATCGTAGAAAACAATCCTGATAGGGTAGTATTTGTCATAGAGGACGTCCACGCACTGTACGGGGTCAGCACGTCCTCTACAGCTTCTCTCATGGAGAACAAAGGCCAACTGCATGGGCTGTTCCTATCCCTCTGTATGGCATTTCCGGACATAAGTTGCTCCGTTAATTTCATAGCCCCTAAAACATGGCAGAAATTAGTTTGGACGCATTCTGATAAGGTTATGGAAGCCAGTAAGGTAAATACTAAGAAAACGTCATTAGCTTGCGCTAAAAGGCTTTGGCCAAACGATACGTTTGTTAAAAATGAAAGATGTAAGACCGCTCATGACGGTATAGTTGACGCAATGCTGATAGCAGAAGCAGCAAGAAGAACCATTTAATCTATTTTAAATCATTTTAAATCTAATTAATTCGTAATTAGATTTTAAAATAATACATTTGCAGTGTTAGATAGTCATAATCGTAAGTTTTAAAAAAAATGAAAGTAAGAGTTCCTGGCATACTAATGAATGAGAAACTTTCAAACATTTCAAAGATGTTTGATAAGGTTCTAAAGGATTGTGTCACATCGAATATAAAAATTACTTTATATTTTGATCATATCCGGATACAAGCCATGAACGAACGTATAACATATACGGATGATATTTTCGATGTGAATACTGATATTTCTTGTGACCATAAGTTTTCTTTTTTAGTAGATGCAGGGACTCTTATTTCGTTTTTTAAAAATCATAACCAGGATATAGAGATAGAGATTAAAAACGATTACAGTATCGTTTTTAAATACGATAGAGGATCTTTTTCTTCTACTTGGATTGAGGATAAGGCTTTCCCTGATTTCTTTTATCCTGTAGGTGACGGTATTCGTGTTATGAGCTCGTCTTTCATTCAGTCTATGAAAAGATCTTTTGCGTTTGTTGGATCGGATGAATTTAGACCGGCTATAGGCTCGATTCTTCTTAATGTGAAGAAGGAATATATTGACATTGTTTCTACTGATATGTTCCATCTTTTTATAAACAGGAAAGAGTATGCTAATGCAGTAGAAGAAAGGTCGATTATGTTAAGTGAGGTCGCGGCTTCCATCTTATACCGCTTTCTGTCTGATAAGGATACGGAGATCAGTATTTCTACAGATGGCGTTAGGACGTTCTTATGCTTTGATAATGTGATTATATCGGATATGAACGTAGAACAACAGTATCCTAACTACGAATACGTATGTAACAAATTCGAAAAATCTTCGAGTGTTAAGTTCGACAGAGATTTGCTTATATCGGTTCTTAATTCCATGACTTTAGTGGATAATGTTGTCAATGTTAAGGTAGATAAAGAAAACGGCATAACGGTAATGTCTGAGGATTTTGGAAATAGAAAAAAGATAATGGAATCAATGCCTTTTAATGCGCTTGAGGGCCCGTGTTTTAATTTTTCTATCGGTAAGGAAAATATACTGTCTTCCGTAAAATCACTTATAAAAGGAGATGTTGTTATGGATTGGTCTGATCAATATAAGATGATAAAGATGTTCAATCCTAAATACGAATCAACATACGTCTTAAATCAAACATTGTATAATCTATAAAAAAATAATAATATGGCTTTTAGAGAAAACAGAAGTTTTGGTACAACTTATTATTTGTATATTAATTCAGATGGTAACTTGTATGAAAAAAGTAACGAACCAAAAGAAGGTTTTGTTCAGCACATAAATCCTAATAGCGGTCAGCCGGCGGGATATTGGAAAGAGTATTATAATGGAGTAGTTGGATACATTAACTACATCGGGTTAAAGTCAAGCACTTTCTCTAATGGAAATACTGTTACTAATTTCCTTATCGTATTAAAAGATTACGAACTTGATGAAAACTATTGTATTTCCATACCTCTCGTCAATCAAAAAGGAAATATCAAGGGCTTTGTTAAGAGCTTCGTAAAATACTACGAAAACATCGATTTCAGTCGTGAAATTTATTTCAATGTCTTTAAGAAGAAGAAAGATGACGAGTTTGGATCTTCGGAACTTATTATCGCATATGCCGGAGTAGACGGAGAAAGAGATCAGCTTGTTGAACGTTTTTATAAAAAAGGCGTAAATGGTTGGCCTGACCCTGTTGAAGTTACAGGATTTGATGGCAAGAAAAGCCTCGATTATTCAGCTCAAAACAACTTCACTTATCAGAAGATTACTGAATATTCAAACAGGTTCAATGCTTCTATTAAAGATATCAGAGCAGGTATAATGGCTAAATTAGGTTTAGAAGGAAATACTCAGCAAGAGCCTACAGCCCCTCAGACTTATACCCAGCAGCCGGCCGCGCCTCAACAGGTTCAACAACCTCAGTCTGTTCCGAGTGCTATTCCGTATCAGAATTACCAACAGCCAGCTCAACAGCCAGCACAGTATCAGGCACCGGCTCAGCCTGCTGCACCTGCCCAGGCGCCTACTACAAGGAGCACCAAGCCTCAGCATCAGACGCAGCCACAGCCGCAAGCACAGATGCCGAACTTCCCTCCTATGGAAGAAGATGACCTTCCATTTTAATATAAACATCAGCCCAGGAGAATAACATCTCTTGGGCTTTTAAAGATTGTGTAGAATGATGGTAGAAATAGTTACAAGATTTCCCCTTATTAAACTTCGTAGGAAAGTGACAGAAGAAAGGATTATGGCGAAGCATGGGGATAAATTATGTATGATCTACTCAGAAACCAGAGAAAAATATAAGCAAGGAGATGAGTGGGTCGATGATCCTAATGATGCAGACATAAGTACTTTTCGTGAGTGCTATGAATCAACAAAGGACATAAAAAAAGAAGGTATTGTTTATTGTACTATAAAAATATAATTATGGACAAGTTAGAAGATATTGAAAGACTTCTTTCTGAAAAAGAAGATAGCAAGAAGGATACTGTTTCTGAAAAGAACAACAAACATAAAAAAGAAGATAAGGTCGTTAATAAAATACCTGAATCGTATTTGACTCCAGGTTATCAGAAGACTGTGCAGGTAGGTATTAAGAAACTTTATCCTGATGTAGTGGTACCTGAATACAAACATGATGGAGATGCATGTTGTGATATTCGTGCATATAGAGTGGTGAAGATGGTGAATGACATGGGAGTGGAAATAGATGTTCCTTCCGATTTTGAATCAATTACCTTATATCAAGGTTATTCTGTTAGAATCGGAACCGGCTTCAAGTTGAATATCCCAGAAGGATGGTGTGCGAATGTAGAAGGAAGATCAGGATTCTCTTTTGACGAGGGAGTGGTAGTTACTAACGCACCCGGTAAATGCGAATTTACCTACAAAGGAGAGTATATGGTTAATCTTACTAAAATCAATAAAAAACCGACCGTAATCCATAAAAACGATCGAATAGCTCAGATGGAAATCGTTCCACAATACAAAATGGTATTGGAAGAGGTGACAGATATTGAGGTAGAAGACGGAAATGAACGTGGAGAAAAAGGTCTTGGTAGTTCTGGAGTTAAGTAATGTTTAAATATTTTGAAAATGAGCATGTTAGGTTTTACATTTATCACAGACAGCAAGCTGTCAATGTACAGGGAAAAAGCTATTAAATCCGAAAATCTTGCAAAAGAAATTGAGGAAATGCAGGATAAGGCTGATTTTTACAAGGAAAGGCTTTCCGAACTTAAGTCAGATATTGCTTCAAAGGATAAAGAGATTTTATCTATTGGCAAAGATCTTTCTGAGTCTAAGGAAAAGATTGACGCCTTGAAGGAAAATCAGAAAAAGCTGATAAAAAGCGTCAAGAAGAAAACGGAAGAACTTGATGCGGCCAAGGCTGATCTTGACAAAGCTAAGTCTGATCTTGATGAGGCTAATTACAAAATCAGTAACTTGGAAGAAAAGAGAGACAGTATCTCATTTGAATTAAAAAAGAAATCAAATGCATTGATTGAAGCCAGGATCAGAATCGGAGATTTGGAAAATGAGGTTTCTATTGGAGCCAAGGCAATACAGGAGTTAGAATCGAAGCTGAAATCAATGCAAATAGAATTAAGAGGCTACCAGATAGGTATAATCGGTAAAGACAAAAATGATGTCGCTGAGCCGGAATTGGATAAAGATGAGGAGGCAGATAAGGATGTGGCAGAACCGGAGAAGTCTGATGTTGTTCCTGAGACGGATGTGATTCAGGAAGAAGCCGGTGATATTGTGGAGCCCGAAAACGAAGCTGAACAAGTAAAAGACACTAAAAAGAAGAAGAAAAAAAAGAAGTAGGTATTTTAATCCTTTTTTATATTTTAATGTTTGCCATATTATGGGTTAGTACTTAACTTTGCGTTGAGAGAGTTTTTAGGATAAATTATTTGGTTGAAAATTTTAGCTGATATATGCAGGCGTCTGTGAAGGCTCCTGCATATTTTTAAGGTCCTGTAGCTTAGTGGTGAAAGCAGGCGGCTCATAACCGCAAGATCGTGGGTTCAAATCCCTCCGGGACCACTGTCCAATGGTGTAGTGGTAGCACAACAGATTTTGGTTCTGTTAGCGGAGGTTCGAATCCTCCTTGGATAACGGTACATATTTTGTGTAAAGTGTTAATTATCTCGGTGTTTGCGGTGTGTGAACATAGCAAAGATTAAACGGCCCATTAGTTTAATGGATAAAACCTTTGAGTCCTAATCAAAAGTTGCCTGTTCGATTCAGGCATGGGCTACATGGCTTGTTGGATGAGTGGTTTAGTCAGGGATCTGCAAAATCTCGTAGGGCGGTTCGATTCCGCCACAAGCCTCTAAAAAAGTAAGACAATGAACTACCCAGAGCAACAAATGCTTAAGATCCTTAATAGGGATCTGCTAAGTAATCCGATGTATGTTATTAACAATCTCCATATATATGATTGGGAATCTGACTTCCTGGCCATAACAAGATCATTGTACGCTTATGAAGTAGAGGTCAAGATGTCTAAACAAGATTTCTTTAACGACTTCAAAAAGGATGAAAAACATAAGGTTCTTAAAGACGGCATTATTAAGGTAGGTGGTGTCATAAGCTATCCTCCAAACTATTTCTACTACGCCTGTCCGCCTAATATGATTGACGTAAGTGAAGTCCCTTCTTATGCCGGGCTGATTTATGTCGATGTTAGTAAAAATAGGAAGAACGTCGTTAAGGTAGCACCTTTAATTCATAGACAGAAGTTTGATGTAGTGGGTAGGAAACTGGTGGATAAGTTTTACTACAATATGCTCACTTGGAAGAAAAGAGCTATTTCAAACGTGTATGCTGACCCAGCCAAGGAAAGAGAGAAGGGCGTGCGTGCCGGGGCTGAGGCTGTGAGGAAGTCGGCCTGGGATGCGTTCAGGGCGCAGTGCCCGCACATCGCTTTCCCCTATGGAAAAGAATTTCCGATGTGTGACGATCACGAACAAGATCATCCCATGAGGGACTGCATACTTCAGTGTGAAAAAGGTAGAATATTTAAAAACAAATTAAAATGAGTACCCCACGTGAATTAAGCAGGATAGCTAATAGGATAGCCGGTAAGATGACTGATGACGGATGGGTTAGCCCCGGTAGAAAGAATCTTGTCTCTGATAAGAAGGTTATGGAATTAATAGATTTGATCTTTAATGAAATATGGAGGGAATTAGATGACGGGAAAAGAGTCCATATCAGAAAACAGATGATTTTAAAAAAGATTTTTGTCAGTAGGCAAAAAGATAAATACTACATACAATGCATAGAAAAAAGGGACGCCAAATAGGCGCCTCTTTTCTTTTTCTGTAAGTAATTGTTATTTCATTGCTTTCCTTACCAACTTAGAAACAGCTTGCGTGATAGTCCACCTGATGTTTGCATTAACATTGATAGTCTGAGGAGTACCGTCTGCATCCAAGTCAATTACCTCCTTGTCTATCTCCAAGAACGGATCACCTGCTGTCTGGGTAATAACCGTATTAGCTGTCTGACCACCAGCGGCCGTCACCTTAAGAGTATTTACCAGATCGTTTATATCAGTGTTCGCTGCAATACCGGAGAATACGATACTGAAAGTAAAGCCCCCTGTTGCACCAGGGTCGTCGGCAATAACAGCGCCGTTGTTGGTAGCCTTGCCTGCCGCCTGATAACTGGCAGGTATCTTCAACTCCAGAGGATGAGTCTTGTCTGGAGTTAAGGAGAACGTTAATTTAGTTGAGTTACTTGTACCGTTGATCGTTACAGTACCACCTCCTTTTCCTACTGATGCAGTAGGATCTATTTTTACAAACTCAGCTGCCGCAGCTTGGTTTATGGTAGCACTTTTCTTAACACCCCCAGATTCGGCACCAAATTCTACTTGTTGCGTGCGTCGTACACGACCTTCGTATTTTTCACCTGATACGGTAACCGCCTGATCACCATCACCTGATCCCGGATTGAAGGTTACAAAACCTATTTTCAATTCTGCCATGACATTTATTTTTAATTGATTAAGATACCGACAAATATATGATTATTTTTATTATCTTACGTCATTGATTTATTTTTATTAAATACGTAGTGCTATGGGTTTTTTATCATATTTTAATCCTATTTATTTCTTTGATGATTATTTATTATGTATGTTTGCAACATAAATATAAAATATTATAACCATGAAAGTAGTTTTTTTTAACAGTACGGATTTTTTAGGATCTAAAACTAAAGAAAGCAAGATCCGGAAGTTGTCAATCAGCAAAAGTAAGATAATGACTATCTCTGTCGATAATTTGAATTGGATGGGGGTAACGGATGCGGTTGTTATCGGCTTAGAAGAAGGGAAGATATTTGAAGGAGTTGAAAATACGGTCTTTTATCTGGCTGCTTCTGATGTTGAAGACGAGAGATCGTTTAAGGTAAATAACCTTGGTGTAAAATACAAGAGAATTTACTTAAAAGACCTGCTCGATTATCTTGGATGGGATATAGGAGAAAATTCTTATGCTGTGTATGATATTATAAAAGAAGACAGTAATCTATTCCGTCTTCAGTTTAGGGTAATAAAAAAGAGTAGGAGTGGAAAATGATGAAAGATTTGTATATTAAAAACAAAAGAATACTACTATTTGATTTTGACGGGACGTTGGTTGAAACCATATATGGAGGTCTTTATGCAAAAGATCTTACTGATATGAAGATTAAGCAAGATGTCGTGAATAGGGCACTTGATCTTATGGAGCAAAATGGCGTTAAATACTTTGGTATAATAAGCAACCAATGTGATGTGGGTGTCGGGTTTGTTTCCGATGAAGATATTGATGCGAAGATAAATTATGTCCTTAGATGCGTTCATGATCTTGCAGTGAAAAGAGGTATAAGAGGAGTAGTGTATGGTCATTATGAGTGTTTTTCAATTAATGAATATGATCCGATGATGAAGCCTAATCCCGGTATGGTATATAAGGCACTTGGTGCTTGTAGGTTGATGATGGATGGTATAACATATAAAGATATTGAGACAATGACGCTGATGGTAGGAAGCGCCAGTGGTCTGCCAGGGCAGTTCTCTGATTCGGATAAGGTATGTGCTGAGAATGCCGGCATTGACTATATGGATGTTATTCAGTTTGTTGGTAAGGATCTTGATTTAAATTATGTATTGTCCAAAGAACATACAAGTGAAGGAATAGTTATTCTAAACAACGATCATATATATATCCTTGAAAATCCATATGGAGTTGATCTTAATATAAAAATTGAATTGCAAGATATTTATAGTGATGAGTTTGACACTCCTCCTGTCTGTAAACCTCCTTTAGCTACTTTGAAGGTTCGTATTAAAAAAGATCAGGATTATAGAGGATACAGCGATATTATAAGAATAGATAAAGGAGACAATAATATTACATTCACAAGCTTATATTATGAAAGTAAAAAAAACGGCGATAGTTTATCATAAATCAGATTTAGATGGCGTTGTGTCGGCAGCCATCGCAACCATGTACGAAAACAGTAAAAACAAGGATGTTATTTATATCCCGTATTCGTATGAAGATGATGTTAAGAAAGTTACCAGCAAGGTGAGTGACTTAGATGTTGTTTACGTTCTTGATGTGTCTTTCGGTGCCGATTCTAAAACGGTTTTCAAAAAGTGGCTTGATGAAGGAAAGAGCCTGATGTGGATAGATCATCATAAGGGAATTATCGAAGATAGTAAGACATGGGGATTCACTGTTCCAGGGCTTAGGAGAGTCGGCGTCGGTGCGTGCGCTCTGGCTTCGGACCTGCTGATGGGGAAGGTGCCGGCGATCGTCCGGTGTCTGTCAGACTACGATGTGTGGAATAAAGAATCCGGTTTAGGCTGGGATACGGTAGTAGCTATCCAGTATGCCTTGAGATCAAAAATAAGACTCAATGTATTAATAGCATTGTCGTATTTGTATGATCACTTTAAAGAAGATATGAAGGACAATGAAATTGATCTTATTTTTTATGATCTCGCTAAAGAAGGACGTGCTATAATTAACTACATGGCTGGTAAAAACGAACAAGAGGTAAGTGCGTATTCGTTCGAAGCGTACGTTGATGAGGTGAAGGTCGTGGCGATGAATACCACCGAATTTAGTTCTAAGGTATTTGATTCTCTTACACGAGACTGGTTAGACGGTAGAAAAATTAAAGCCCTTATGCCATTTTGTATCATGCCAGGTGGTAAAGTACGGTTCTCTCTTTATGAATGCGTAGAAGACAGCGTAGATTGCTGTGAGGTAAGTAAAAGATTCGGTGGTGGAGGACATGCTGGTGCTGCTGGATTCGTTATAGACGTATCAAGTGATCAGTTTAAGGACTTCCTTGAAAGTAAAAAACTTTTATCGAAATGAAGCGTGAATTATATCAGTTCTATCCGGAAGTCTATCCTTTGAATCTGTGGATATACGTAGGAAAAGACGTATCTGGCATGGTAGAATGTTTCAATAACGATTTTAGTTACGTAGATAATAGCAAGGCTGTAACTGTATCCGCTCCATACGGAGGGTGTAAATTAAATCCTAATACGGGATTTTTGATATGGTTTATTAATAAGAAAATAATTGATTTTGAAACAGTTTGCCATGAAGCATCCCATGTTTCTACTGAAGCTTTTAATTTCTTAGGAGAAGAAGTAAAAAACTCAGAACCATTCTCGTGCCTCAATGGATGGATAGGAAGAAAGTGCGAGGAAGTAAAGATCGGAATAACCGAAGATAAACTAATATGGGAAAGTAAATAATTACCGTCGTAAAATAAGTATGGGGAACTTTGGATAGGTTCCCCATACTTTTATGTGATGAGGGAGAGGAAAGATGTTTATGTGATGGGAGAGATATGAGAAAGAGGTTTATGTGATGAGGGAGAGGAAAGATGTTTATGTGATGAGGGATATGAAAGATGTTTATGTGATGAGGGATATGAAAGATGTTTATGTGATGGGAGAGATATGAGAAAGATGTTTATGTGATGAGAGAGAGGAAAGATGTTTATGTGATGGGAGAGATATGAGAAAGAGGTTTATGTGATGAGGGA
>ENA-UOJH01000996-UOJH01000996.1-human-gut-metagenome-genome-assembly--contig:-C148-NODE-996-length-23150-cov-264.161420_pt1 | contig 23150 bp, 20 predicted proteins | sample MGYA00242345_ERZ723892 | MGnify/ENA metagenome assembly ERZ723892 | reverse complement strand
AATCATCATATCGGCAAACAGGTCGAGTGCCTTGTCTTCGGCACTCGGACCTTCCTTAGCATAAGGCTTTCCCATAGTCAATTAACCATTATAGGGCTGCGGAACATATTCGCTCATTTCAGACACTCGGCAGGAGAAGTCCAGTTTGTCATTGAAGACACTGACAGACAATGCCCCTTTGATGTTCGCTTTCACGCCTGGTTGCAGCCATGCCTCGCATTTGCCATCGAATAGGAAGAAACTTACCCAGATGTATTCAAATCCGTCCTGTACTTTCTCTGCGCTGAAAGCGGAGAACTGGCAGTACGGCACACCATTCTTGTCCGTCTTGTCCTCAATGCTCTTGCCCACCTTGCCGCGGAACTCCATCACGCCCTTGATGCAGTCCTCTGCCTCGTCAGGCTGGTGGCTGATGCTGCTTGCCGACAGGTTGAAATAAAGGACATCGCCCCATTTTCTTGGTACCAATACACCGGCTACCTCAATGCGTTCGCCGATGTTGCAGCTGCCCACCTCCGTCAGTGTCCCATCTTTGATGACCGACACCTCGATGGTCTTGTTAATCCCGCTCTTCGCTGGAATGACTACGTTCATGGCAAAGCTCACGAATGCCTTGCCCTCCTTGTTCGTGCGGCAGGTCGCAGCCTTGCTGACCGTTCCGCACACTGTTACATTACATTTGATCATTGCTCGATACTATTTGAATTATACATATCCATCGTCCAAGTGAAATGTCTTAGCAATGACAATAATCTCTTTTCAATCATCATATACTAGCGCACGTATCAGTTCATAGACTATCCACGCTGCTATGATAAGTTGGAAGCCGAGATAGATGATGGCCACGGTCTGACCGAAAAGCCATTGGGTAAGCATGAAGTGTCCTGCCACAGCTACCATACCCACCAGCAATGTACACAGATGACTTGCTATCCTTTTCATTTCCTTTGCAGATTTTGTTGTTGACTCTCAGCCTCCATCCCTTGCTCGAAGTTCTGCGAAGCCTGCTGTGTCGCCACGATGCCTGTCACCATTCCCGCAATCTTCGTCCGTTTGCTTTCTTCCGACAGATTGGCATTGCCCAAAATGAGCGACAGGCGGTTCATCTCCGAGGAGGTCAGTTCACGGTCAATCTTCACCGTACCGCTCTCTGCATGAAGCACAGTCTTGCCGTTCTCACCCACAGTAATGGTGCATTGCCTCATGCCTGGAACAAGCGAGGTCAAATCTACGAGCCGGTTGGCTGCCATGGCAGAGATAAGTCCTTTTTGTCGTTCCTCATCATTGCTGTCAATCTGCGCTGCCAACATCATCAGCGACATGAAGGTGGTCATCGCCATGTCGAGTATAGGGTCATTCGTTCCCGAAATGCCCACGCCGCTGTCCTCCGAGGAAAGGATTTTCTTCATCCAGTCCTCCGACGAAACCTTCTGCTCCTGTGGCGCATTGCTCTTGTATTTTGCCAACAGGTCATTGCCGTTATGCAGGGCCTGTAGCTTGATGTTGCCTTTCTGTCCGATTTCTGCCAGATAAGCGGCTGGATCCATATCCCTTTTTGAGCCGTCAGCCGATACACTCTTCACTCCGAAATGCAGATGCTCGCCAGTGGTTCTGGTGCCGGTATTTCCCGACACCCCCAACTTCTGACTGGCATTAACCACGTCACCTACCTTTACTGCTATGTCAGACAGATGCAGGTAGGAGCATTGCACCTTGCTGCCATCCTCACGGCTGTATTCCACGGTGACGGATTTCCCTCCTGCCGTGTTCGCATTATGGTTCACCGCCACCACCTTGCCGCCGTTCTCCGTGGCCAACACCGCCTCATGGTTCGTCTTGATGTCAATGCCCTTGTGCATCTGCTGCTTGGTGGCATCCATCGGATCCTGGCGATTGCCGAAAGGCGAGGTGATGAAGAGAAACTCCTCTCGCTCCACAGGAAAGGAATACCCGGCAGACTGCGGTACATGGGCAGCAGGCATTTCTCTACGAGGATTATTCTCCACCCCGAACGACCGACCTTCTGCCCGCATCTCAGCCATCACCTCACTGTCATACTTGTCCAGTCCGTTGGCTTCAATGATGCGCTGCAGACTTGCAGCATAACCGCCGCCCGTGGCATAGCCGGCACGCTCAATGCCCTTCGTCCATCCCTTGTAGTCGTCAGGCGACAGCGTGAAGCACTGCGCATAACGCTTGTTCTGCTTCAGGAACTGCGAGTGATGCTCATAACTGTCACCCACGCTTTTGTACTTACAGAATTTCTCGTTGGGCCTATCATCCGTATAGACTCCATACTCTCCGCCATTCTTCAACCACGATGCCGTAGCCTTGATGCCAAAGTGGTTGTTGCATTCGCGCGACAGTTGGCTCTGTCCGTTGCTGCTCTCCAGTATGGCTTGCGCCAAGATGACGGAGGCAGGAATCCCATACATCCGCATCTGTTCTTTGGCTTCCTCCGCATATTGTGCGGCATACGCTGCGTTCTTTCCCATAAGCCTATCTCCTTAGACTGGTGTGTTGTTCTGTTTCTTGACTTTCCTGTGCCATCTGCTTTCCTGTCTCTTTTCCAGGTGACACCATCTCCGTAATTCCACGCTTCGATGATGTTGTCTGCTTCGGCATTTCCAACTGGTCACAGATGGCCACCCGTTCACCAGCACGAATGAGCTTCGGCAGATAGGTGTCGAGGGCATGATATGGGAATCCTGCCATTGCCAACGGCTTGCCTTCATCATCCTTGCGCCCATTGCTCTTTGTCAGCGTAATACCCAATATTTTGGATGCCTTCACCGCATCATCCTTGTAGGTCTCATAGAAGTCACCGCAGCGAAACAAAAGAATGGCATCAGGATGCTTCTTCTTCAAGTCAAGATATTGTTGGACAAGGGGAGAGACAGCAGCCTTGACAGCCTTTTCATCCTTCTTTTCTTCTTTCTTTTCCTCTTGTTTCTTCTCTTCCCTTTGTTCAGAGCTTTTATCTTCCTTAAGTACCACTTCCTTCTGTTCATCATGCTTATCGACAATTGCCGTCTCCGCTTGCTTCACCTCCGTCGCTTCTTCCTGCTTCTCTTGTGTACTTTGCTCGACATTGTTGTCTTTCTGCAATACATCAGCAAACAGCGAGGCGGCAAGGTTCTGCTTGTAGGAATCCCTGTCAGGAGCCACCCACAATCGTTGCCATTGTGACGGACTGACACTTCTCGGCTGCAACTTCTTGCCGTCAATAGTGGCTGCACACAGGCATTCGCCCGATTTGGCACGGAATACTGCCACACGCTGGATGCGGTTCAAATCAACCTCCTGCTCATTACCTCCGAAGATGTCCACCTTCAGGTCGGGTTTCGCCTCTGCCATAGCATAATACTTCTGTGCCAGTTCCTCACGCACACGCTCGATGTTGTCCATCGACTGCTTCAAGGTGGTGAAGAAATGATTGAGGTCTCCTTTGTCGGGATAGACGGCAAAGCCCTCCTTACCTTCGGGCTTGATGTACAATGCCCACCGCTCCTTGTCATCCTTTACCAACTGCACATTGTCGAAACCGATGTCACGGCTGTGGGTTACGACCTCAGAAGCATCCAACGAGGATAGGTCTTCGATAGACCAGTTGCGCAGTCTTGATACCGTGATTTTCTTGTCGGCGAAATAACTGTCGTCGGGACGGAAGCCCAAGGCTCCGTCGGGATTGTAGAAACGCACGTTGTCATAACCCTCTTTCTGCAAGGCATTGGTGAAGCGTTGCTTGTTCATGCCCTTGATCTCGTTGTTCACCTCCAACGATGCACCCTGTGGCAGCACCACATCGGCGGTCTTGCTGGCATCATCACGCACGATGACCACAGTACGCTGCTCCTCGTTGGGATGCTGCTTGATTTCGTCTGCTACGAAGTAGTGGTTGGGCAACTGCACCTGTATCTGCGCCGTCTCTCGCTGATGCTGGTCGGTGGCATACTCCACCTTTTCACCCAGTTCGGCTTTCTTCAACACCTTCAGCGCACCGTTCACCTCACTCTCGATGGCATCAATCAGACAAGGGTCTTCCTTCAGTTCCCTCGTCCAATAGTCCACCATGCTAAGGCTGTCCTTTGACAGACGGGCAGGCAGTCCCAGTTCGAGCATCTTCACGCCCGAAGCTATCTCAGTGATGAGTCGTTCCTTCTTCACGGCATCCTCCGACGGGGCTTTGCCGTTCTTCATGACCATGCCCTCACGTGCCAACCGCTGCTGATGACCGGTGGCAGACACCAACTGACGCATCATCTCCTGTACATAGTCATTGTAGTGCTCGAAGTCACGCTGCCGTGGCAGGTAGATGACATCCTTCTCGGTGTCGTAGTGCGCCACACCCGTGCCGTCCTGACGTACATTCACGAGGTTGTCCTTCATCTTCTGAAGGAATCCGTTGACGCACCCATGCAGCTGCTTGTCCTCCTTGTCGCCATAACCTCTATCCTCCACCGTGCCATCCTTCTTCAATGCCGTAGTGTAGGCTGTTTCGTTAGCCATAGGCAGTAGCGTCTGGTCGATATTGAACAGCACACGGATCTCACGGTTTTTCACTCCCTTGTACTGCTGTTTGTCCTGTTCCGACAGTTCTGCGTATGCCTCCTTGGTGATGACATCGTCGGGATTGTTGCGGTTGACGTACTTATTCCAATTGTAATACAGGAACGGCACACCTTTCTCATGCTCCCTCACGCTCTCACCCCGTGCCTTCGCTTCGGAGAACTGCGTAAACAGATTGCTCTTGCAACCCTTGGCATCGGAGTCAAGGGCAAGGACAAGGGCATTGAACGGACTGACCGAAAAGCCCTTGGGATAGAGCTTCGGATAGAGTTTGCCGCTTGCATTCAACCAATGTCCCTTGGCATCCACCGCACTCGTCAGTGCCTCAGTGAGCAGCGACACCTGCTTCTCCGCCGTCCGCTTCTCAAATTCTGATTTCTCTTTCATGCTTTTATCTTTTTGTTTATCTCAATCACATTCTATAATTGGCTTACCAAGCCACCGTTCCCGACAATTTTGTTGTCGGGCTTCACTGTATTCCCCTCGGTCGCACCACGCTCTCCCGTGCCTGCTCTTCGTACTGCATTGCTGCCATCTGTCGCATCTGGTCGTTCTTGGCAAGTATGGCGTTAGCCAATGTATTCAGCGGCAATGCCCCCGACTGATGCGCCCCAATCACACTGTCAGGCAGTTGAATGGTACAAGGCACATGGTCAATGTTGGCAACGAGACACCGCCCTTGCAGCATCGGGTTGCTGATACGAGGATTGAGTGGTTCATCAGGATATTGGCGGTACTGAATGCGAGATGCAGCAGGACTAACTGTAGGTGCAATGCCTTCCTGCTGTTTCCTGCCCAGCACCTCATGTCCCGCTTTGTTGAGCAGATTGGCACCTCCCATACCCATCAACAGCATCTTCAGTATAGGATTCTTCACGAACATTCCAGCCACGATAGAGGCCAAAGGAAGGAGGCTATTGTCCATATTCAGCGATTTTGTCTTGCCAGTGAACAGTCCCACCAGTACATCGGGCAGCATCGCCAACACATAACCAAGGTTCTTGCCGATGTCTGAAAAGCCGTTCAGTCCAAAACTCTGCAACAGCCCGTCCCATCCATTTTCGTTTGTTTGTAAGGCTGTTTCCTCCTGCTGGACTACAGATGGTGTTGCCTCTTCAGTCGATGAATCAGGAGTTTCTTTCGGTTCTGCCTTCTTCTCCTTCTCAGCCTCTGCATCCAGTCTCGCCTTAACCTCCAGATACTCGTCTTCCTGTCCAGGCGCAACTATCAAGGGCACATCCTTGTACTTGCCTGTACGTTTGGTTGCTTCGTTTCTCTGAGGGTCAAGGAACTTACCTTTGTTCCAAGGAAAAGAGGTCTGCTCGGTTTGTTTCGTCCAATCCATAAAAGTGATATTGCTCGTGGGAATCTTGTTCTTGAAATGGCTGTTGGTAGCCTTGATATAGCTGTTCTCGTGGTTCTTGATGACTTTTGCCTGTTTGCGGAATGAGGCGAAGACGTTGGTGCCCGTACCGAAAACTCCCTTGCTGATACACTCCTCGACACAGACCTCTTGGCTGCTACCTTTCTTGCTTAGGTGCTCCATGCCGACATTCATCACCATATCGATACCGACAAACTTGGCGAAGGTTGCCCATGAGCCAATCCCTCCCATGGCCACGACATCGGCACCCGCTCCGGCTGCCCATCCCGCTGCCTTCTCTGTTCGAGAGGGCTTATAGGCTGCCTCTCCTTTGGCTTCTATCTCTGCGGCAAGGGGTGACTTGTTCAGTTCGTAGGGCAGACCGAACAGACTGCTTTGTGCCGCCTTGCGGATGATATAGTCGGCAGAAGATGTTGGCATACGGTCTTTCACCATTTTTTCTATCATCAGCTGCTCCATGCGGTGATCGATATAGGCGTATGCCAAATCACAACCGAGTTGTTTAGAGAGTGCATCGTACCGCTCTCGTCCTATCTCCGTCACCACCGCCTTGCGCCATTCCTCAGCCATCACGGCAAGGTCACGCTGCATATCCTTGTTGCCGACAATAGCCTCCTTGCACATCGCCAGATAGTCTTCGGTGGTCTTGCTGTTCCACTTGCCTGTAATCTTCAGCGTGGCGTATGGGTCATCACCAGGCATATTGGCAGTGGCCAATGAGCGTAGGATGCCAGCCGTACTGTTGGAGTAGGCTCGCATCTCGTCTGCCTGTCTGTTGGACAAGTCCCGTTGCACCCTGCCCATCACGGGGGCAAGGTGACACCCGAAGTAGTCGCCCATCAGACGCTCTATCTCTGCGAATCGCTGACTGTTCTTAACTGCCATATACCTTGTTTATATATTATACTGCTGTAATATCTGTTCCTTTGTCTGCTCGATGGCATTGTGATATATCTCCATCTGCTTAGGATAGTGTTCCTCCAACCATGCGTCCTTGTCCACTTGGCAGTGGATGAACTGCACGGCCATACGTTCCTCAATCTCCACGGAGGGTTCCCCCTCTTCCTTACCATTGAACCATGCCTTTGTCCACCATCTCACGCCAGCCCGGTCGGGATAGACGCTCACTATCCTCGGAATGTCGAAGCTCTGGATATCCACGTCCAAGTCGGCAAGAGGGTCGATGATGCCGTCATGCGTCAGGGCTTGCTCTTGGAGTTTTTTTTTAACACCTCGTCCATCGTGGAGAGATATACCTGATGTCGCATGGCAAGATAGTTGAGAAAGTCGGCAATGAGCAGGTTCTGCACCTTAGTCGCCAAAGGCATACAGCGGTTGCCGATGCCCAAGGGATTAGCCATGCTCGGCATGGTCTCGTAGAAATAATGCTTGCTCGCTCCCAACGAGAAGATGTTTCTCAACGACTGCTCCGTATGTTCGGGCAGAGAGTATGCTCCTTGTTGAAGGTCCTCGAAGTAGGAGGGAAGGAAGCGGAGCATCAATGCCTCTATCTCCTGACGGTCGGTGTCGTAGGGTGAAGGGATGTTCATGTCCAGTTCATTGATGCCCATTTGGGAATTGTGCTCCAATGCCTTGATATTGCCGTAGAGCATGGTGAGGAACTCCAACGGATTGATTTCCTCTCCGTCAAACCTCACCTCCATGTGCAGCAGGTCGCCACTGATGGCGATGGTCTGACCGGCCTTGACGCTTTGGGAGAAGTTGGCGAAGACATTGGAGAGATGCCTGTAAGTCACTTCGTATTTGCCGTAGCGGATGGTCTGGTAGATGCCATGCTCCGCGTCCGACCCAATGGCAGAGACGGTTCCCGTTGCCACCGCCGACAGCAGGTAATGGTTCACTGAGAAGTCTATGCCGTGATGGAAGAATGTTTCTCCCGTCACGGGATTTTTCTGCTCTCCGTAACCCAAGGACATCTGCACGTCCTGCTTTATAGGCTCCTCAAACGGCATACAGTAGCCGCTCGATGAGCGCAGTATCATTTCTTCTGTATATCTCATATCACTGTATATTGGTTATCGTTTCATCCCTCTGCTTTGGGTCTCTGCTTCTTTCATGTTCTGCCCATGTGAAGACGTACCGCCTCTGTTAGGCAGAGTTTGCGCCACCTTAGAATTGTTCCCGATGATCATCGCTCCAAGCAGGGCACCCGCAATCTTGCTCATCCAACCAAAGCGTCCGAATACCATGAAGGCGGCAGCCACCAGTCCGACGATGCTCATACCCGACACGTTGCCCTTGCCGATATTGCCAAAGAGATTGCCTATCATGTCGCATCCTACGCCTCCGAACATATTCCTAAAGAAATCACTGATGCCGCTGAACTGGGTGTCCATCTTTCCGGCTACAGTGTTCACCGCATCAACGGCTTCACCAGCCTTGCCCGTCAGACGTTGCACATCGTTGGCGGTTTGTGCCACCGCTTCCGTGGCATTCTCGCCGATGACAGCATCACCTACGATGCGTGCCACGCTCTTGTCTGTGGTCAGCTTCTCCCATGTCACATAGCCTGCGGCACTACCCACTGCGGCCGTCTGCATAGCCTTGCCGGCTCCCATAAGGGTGCGTTGCGGGTGGAGTGCCGCACTGCCTAAGGTCTTTCCAGTTACTCCAATGACATGGCCAGTACCTCGTGCCGCCTTGCCACCATATTTCAATAATGAACTCCAAAATCCCATATCTTATCGTTTTTTAATCACGGTTTGACTTCGTCTTCTTCTGTCACGACTCGGCATAGCTCGAACAAGTTCGGCTCTGCTCTCGCTGCTCCATCAGTTTACGTTCTTGCCCACCTGCTTCCACCGCCTCTTGGCAGCCGCTGCTATCTCGGCTTTGTTCGCTTTGGTGGGTCTTGCCCCTTCGTCTATCTCCATCCAAACATCGCCCATGGTGGTGTATTTCACCGCCCTCGTCAGTCGCTTCAACTGCTTGTTCATCTTCTTCAGTTTGGGTCGGATGCCGAAGACTATCTCCACACGCTCCTTCTCGGTCATCTTGTTGCCCGACAGGCATACCGTGCGTATGTCATTAACTATCTCGATGCTGTTCATAATCAGCTCGCGGTATATCTTGTTGCGCTTGGCTGACAGGGCTACGGCAAGTCCGTTGGCAGGATGGGCATCCAACTGCGCCACCAATCCACCCATATTGTCCACCAACTGACCTATCTCGTGATAGAAACCATATATCTGTGCGGCATAGCTGACGATGGAACGGAAGGAGTCCAGATAGTTGTTGAACTCCCGCTGCAGGTCGGTAGTGGCTTCCACTTCCTCCTTGGTCCAGATATGGCCGGTGGATTGTAGCAGCATCACTTTCTCCTGATTCTTCAGTTCTTTCTCCGCCTTGTTGGTGTACATCAGAATCATCCCCGCAAGAGTCGGGTCGTTCTGCGCCCGCACTCCTGCAAAAGATGATATAAACATAAAAATGGCAATTGATATGAAATACTTCATGACTGATTCCTTTATCGTTAATCACTGATGGTCATACGTCCTGCTCTGCGCCATCTGCTAAGGGCTTGGGTGGCTATCTCTCCATTGCTTCGGTCTATCATCCCTGCCGTCACGCCGTTCCACACATCGGTCATGGTGTAATATCGTATAGACAGATAAAGACGATGCAGCTTCTTGCTGAAGGCACTCAGCTTGTCGTTCAGTGCCCACAGCGTCTTGCTCCTTTCCGCACCAGTCAGCATGTTCTCTTTGCCTCCTTTGGCGACTGCATCTTTCAGCAGTGTGAAGACGGACACCAATTCCGTGGCGGTCTCCATATACAGGTTGTTCATCGAGAGGGTGGCAACGATGCCTTGCGGATTATTGTTGATGGCCTTGCGCATCTTACACAAGGTGATGAATATCTTCACTCCATCGTCGTACAGATAGGTACAGGCTTTGAGGGAAGAGGCATAACCACTGGCGGTTTTCAGATAACTGTTGTACTTCTTCTCCCATTCGTGTATCTTGGTGAACTCTGCGGCGATGGTATTCTGCAACAGGGCAGTCTTGGTCTGACCTTTGATTTCCTTCTCTATCTCACCGTTGATGGCTTCGTTGCCCTCTGCTAATGCCATCCATTCCAAAGGGTTGGCAGTCACAATCTGTGCATGGGCTGACGGCACGCTCAGTACCAATGCCACGACAATGAACCAAATCTTATCTATTCGTAATCTCATATACGCCCTTTCTTCGTTTGTTCGTTTCTACTCTTGTTCGTATCACACTCACCACGTCATAGCTGTTGCTGATGCCGGTCATTTCCAGTTTCGGTGTCGTTCTATCCATCGACAACACGGTCACGCTTTTCAGTCCGCATAACTGTTGTATCAATGTCTGATGCTCGGCAAAGTCCACCACTCGGTACAACTCCATGTAGTTCACGCTCCGCTGAAACACTCCGTGCTCACAGATGAGTTGCTCGCTCCCGATATGGTAGCGGATACTCCTCAGATAGATGAATCGGTAGAGTAAACAGAGGGAGAACAGGAGGCTGAAGACAAGCAACAGGGTACTATATGCACAACCGGGCAATCCTCCGATTAGGAGCATTGCCACGCACAACAGCAACAGAGGCAGTTCGTTGATGAAAAACTGTCCGATGCTGGGGCACAAGGTGATGATGCTATTATCTTCTTGTCTCATACGCTTCTATGATATGTGTTCTTTTCTTCTTTTTCCCTTTGTTTCTCTGCCTTGCCGGCTGCGATAAACTCGGCATAGTCGAAGGTATCTGGTTCGCCCTTGGCAATCAGTTCTGCTGATTTCTTGTTGAGCAGCGCATCGTTCCAGTCCTTGTAGCAACCCAATGGATGATAGGCTTGCACATGCTCGTGACGGAAGCCCATCTCTGCTGCCACCTTCCTGAAGTTTGCAACAAACTGCCGCCCTGCATCGTCCTTGTCAAAACCCAAATAGTGCCGTGCGTTGGGAGTAACGGACAGAAGTCCTCGCATCTGTCCCTCGGTGGGTGTGCCGCCCGTAGATACATACACCATCTTTACAGGATTTATCTGATACTCTGCCATGGCATCGTAGGCACTCTCAAACCATACAATTTCGCTTGCTTTATCCAACGGCTCGCCCGTGAGGTTGGCAATCCACAGTCCTTCACTGCTGTTGCTTCCTTCTGCCTTGCCCTTGTAACCGCCGCTACCGTCCATCTTCGGTCGTCCTCGTTCCTCAAAGCCCACAGTCTTGTCGGGTGTCTTGGGCAGTACAAGCGGAAAGGCAAGGTTGGCAAAGGTAAGTCCATCCGTCCGATGCTTAGTAGCCAGACAGAAATGCCGATGAAAAGCATACTGCGTATAGAGGTCGATGCCTCGGAACTTAAAATAGGGATAAAACCTTTTCTGCGTTTCCCTGTCCTGCGGATTGAACTTGTGGATGTCGTAGTCATTCAGGTTGAATGGCTTTCCGTCCTTTCTTGGTTCTGTAATCTTCGATGGTCTGTCCTCTATGGGTTGGTTGAGCAGTCGGTTGCAGACGAGGTTGACGAGTCGGTCAGGAGACATTCCCACCTTGTTCTCTGAAAACATTTCTGGATGCTCCTTGATGAACGAAATGACATTATACACCTTCTGCTGCGGTGGTTGGAAGCAACATTTCCCATTCTGCGTGACAATGAACTTATCACCACGCACCCGTCTGCCCTCACTGTCAGTACGCACATACGACGGATAACGCAAGCCATCTCTCTTGTTCAGATGATACCCTGCGTCCACCAGTACTTCCTGTATGCTCAACCTGTCCAGAAAGTCATCGTATGTCAGTTCACTACTCATTATAAATTATAAATTGTAAATTATACATTGTTAATATCCTCTCCTTATCTCCGTGGCAACATGATTTGCTTCTGCCTCAAAGTACCTTGCCGCAATCTCCTGTGGCGAATCCACTCCCGGTTTGAAGTAAGGACGTGGACCGCCATGATGCTCTGCATAGAACTCCGGGGCTGGATGGTGATGATGGTGGCTTATGTCATGCGCCACCTCTGCTGTAACGACTGCTCCTGCCGTCAGAGCCGCCAATATCTTCGTGCCCAGTCCGGCGTTGGTTTCGGGGCGTGTCTTCATATCCACTTCACTGAAAACCTTGGAGAAGAGTTTCATGCGATGGTAGTCATCCACCGCCAAGAACTTGTCGTAGTCCTTCTGCTTGATTTCGTGCGTGATGGCTTCTCCATTGATAATGGCGGTCATGCGATACTTATCTTCGCCTTTCTTATCTCCCTCCATCGGAGGCACTTTCTCCACCATGATGTCACCGACTTTCACTTCACGCCCATGCGCTCCCTCACGATACCAACCCTTGTTCTCATTAATCAAGGCAAGGTCTTCACCTCTCACCATGGCATCGCCTTGCAACACGTCACGTCTGACAGTCTCGTCCTCTTCCAACGGAAGCAACCGTTCCTCGTCTTGTTGCTGACGCTGCTGCAACTCCTGTTCAAGTTCGGGATGCAGATGCAGGTCGATGCGCTCCTTGCTATTCAGTGTGTCCATCAGGATTTTGTCAGCAAAGTCGTCCTTGATGATGCCATTCAGCAGTTCCAAGCGTTGAACGACGGGCACTTCCTTGATGGAGTTGGAGGTGAGTTTCTTCAGTTCCTCATCTGTCAGGTCATACACCATGTCGGCATTGACGCTGTTCGACTGAATGGTCAGCGTCTTCGCATTCTCATCAATGATGATGCCATGCGATGCCAGACACTCCTGCCACTTCTCATTGGTGAAATAGACAGGCGAGGTAATCAGTTCCTTATAAGGCTTGGCTGGCTCCGTGCTTCTCGTGCGGCTGATGGAAGGCATTATGATTCCCTCCAAATCTTTCAGCACATCCTGTTGCTGAGGGCTATAACTCTGTTGCTGTCCCTTATAATAGAACCCATAACCGCCGCTCTGCAATTCGCCAGGCTTCATTCTGCCGTCCCAACGTTCAGGCACAATCGGGGCTTCGGGGAAGAACAATCGTCCTCCAACTCTGCGAAGATGGAATCCCTCCTGACTGCGTGGTGTCCAACCTAAAAAGGGTGGTGGCATATCGATGCGCCCCATCCGTCCATACTCGCCGATACCAACACGATAGCCGTGCAGCCCCATAGCTACACGACCGTTGGCATTGCGTGCATGAACGAAGTTCTTGGGCATATAGAAGTCGTTGCCCACAATGCCCGTAAAGGTATTGTAGGCTAACTTGTTGGCATGATTCGTACCCCAGTCGGTCAGAGCCAACATCTGCTTCTCGGTGATGTTATAGGTAAGCAGCGGACTGTCATGCCCTTGCACCACAAGCTGATAGCCGCTGCCATTACTCACCACATGAGCCTGCATACCATTGCGCATGAGCAAGTCACGCATCTCTGGTTGCAGGTCCATCTGTTGGGGATTCGTATTCTTTCTTATCGCCATACTTATTCTTCACTCTTCATTCTTCACTCTTCATTTATCATGCTTCACCGTTCTCTATTGCCTTCTCCAGTTCCTCATCTTTGTGATGGACAAACTGCTCCGCACTCTCTTCACAAATGCAGAGTCCGTTGTTCAGACAATAGCTCTCATATTCTTCCTGCCATTCAGCAGAATGATGGTTGACATACTCCAACCAACCGTACTCGCCGCTCTGTATCTTCTCGACGAGCACATCCTCTGGATAATATTTATTTGATGCCATATACTTATTATATTATGTGTAGATTATTTGTGCATGGAAAAAGAGGCGCGGTTGCGCTCTCCATTCTTCTTCTGCTCATTCCAAAGTTCTTCCGTGTATTCCTCTTCAGGCACATAGTCAAGATTACCGTCATCGCCCATTACCCAACAGCCATAGCACCCGAAGGTGTATTTGTCCCACTCTCGCTTGGTGTTCTCCTTCCACTTCTGACTGTCGCCTTGATTAATCCTTATGCCGGTCTTATCGTTCAGGTCAATACCCACCGTCACCTGTTCGTCCTCCATGATGAGCGTGAGCGGCTCACCCTTCTGCATCACGGTCAGTTCTGCCGAACTCAGTTTCAGTTCATCCTTCAGCACCTCCAAGTTGCGCCCGATGACAGGCGTAGGTACCGACATCACCTGATTGGTCTCCGTGTCAATCTGCACGAAAGCCTTGCTGCTCCTGCCATCAGCATCCTTAACATCGGCAAGGATAGCCTTTCCAGCCAGCAAGTCCTCCTGCTGTTCCTGAGTAAAAGCCTCCAATGGTGATTTCTCCAACTGCGGATAGAAGACCACATCCACCTTGCCGTCCTCCATACGGACCAACGCAAATCGGGTGCGGCTCTTCAATGTCTCGCCCTCATCATTATTCACCTGAATGGGCAGCAACGGTGAACGTCGTCCCTGACCAATATCTTCCAACGCCCACATGGGCAGGTCTTCAATCTTCTCTTGTGTGAGACCAAAACGAGCCAGTGTCTGATAAGGCACCTCGCTCTCTTCAAATCGTACTTGCTTCATACTTTAACTTTGAATTTGAAATTAAACTCATGCAAAGTTATATACCTATTCAGAGACAAGCAGAATTGCATAAGATAATGCGTGTTATTTTTGACGATTATTATTATTTGAGTTTGATTTCTGCTCAAAAATCAAACTCGATTGCTATATTATGTTACAATCTTCTTGTCTTCCCTTTGTTCTTTATGCCAGTCAAAGAATTGCTTGTTACTTTTGCACCATGAAACGATTTCTACTCATCACAATAGCAGCAATATTCTGTTCATCAGCAACAGTATGCGCTCAGTTCAATACCGTCACACAGACTAAGGTACACCGCAAGGCTGTGCCAAAAACGACGCAGTCCGCAACATCCGAACAACTGCCTCCGTGCTCGCCGCATCAGCGGCGAGACTCTCTTGCCTTTGCCCCATTACAAACCCAAACGGAGCAGACCGACCGCCACACGGCACTTGTCAGTCCACTCCGTCATATCTCTGTCACCAGCCCTTTCGGCTACCGCAGAGACCCATTTACAAAAAGAAAAGCCCTACACAACGGGCTTGATTTGAAGGCAAATTACGAACCCACATACGCCATGATGCACGGCGAGGTCATCAAGGTAGGCAAGGACAAACGTTCAGGCCTCTATGTCACCCTCCGTCACGGCGACTTCACCGTCAGCTATTGCCACCTCTCCCAAACTCTCGTCACCAAAGGCACCCACGTCCGTCCCGGCATCATCATCGCGCTGACAGGCAACAGTGGTCGCAGTACTGGTCCCCACCTGCACCTCACACTCAAAGACACAAAAAAAGGACGAGCCATCGACCCGTCCATTCTTCTCAATCTTATCAAGCATCCACTCTAATAGAACGCCTTGTCTTTTGTCGTTCACATCACCCCTTCCGCATTGCAATAATGTCTTAAATATCTAATCCTCAACAATTTCTATTCTTGAAAAACAAGTGTTTTATTCACGAATATAATATGATTTCGTGAAAGATGTCATAAGATGATACTAATATCTATGCTATTTGTCAATAAAGAACCCGTTTCTATGCAGATATTCTGAAACGGTTAGTGTTCCAATCCCTATCTGCTCACACAACAAAGGAAGTTTCTTGAACAACTTACCGTCATTCTGCTGCCTTGTTTCCTCCGTCATTACTTGCATCTCTTCCAGATGGATAGCGTCCGAGTGTCGTACATTCAGTGCATAAATGATAATCTTAGCATCACCTGTTTTAAGGTATTCTTCCTTTTGCTCTATGTATTCTTCTTCAGTCAGTTCCTGCTTCTTCAGTCTTACACAGAAATTGTTGTCTATCATGTTGCTGAATCTCTCTGGGGCACATGGAAATAGATCCTTTGTCGGAATGACCAATTTCTTGTCTTTGAGGAAAGGCATCTTTTCAACTGCAATTCCTTTGGAGGTGCGTTTTGATTCATCCAGAATCACATCAAGTAGCATCAAATCCTTGCGGGAGAACGCCTCTTCCAGGAATGAGTACAACTGTCCGTCCTTATCCAAGGGAAGATAATTCTTGGCAATCATCACCAATGAGCATGTATCAACAACTATCGCCATAACTCCCTCTCAAAATTTGCTGGTTTGACATTGAGTCTCGAACAGAAAGTGGTCTCGTTGACCACTCCATTGAAATAGGCATATTGCATGGTTTTCAAGAATAGCGGAGAAATGATGGGCTTTGGTGTTCGCCCGCCTCTCTTCTCAGAGTTTTTCAACTTTTCCTGTTCCTCTCTTCTTCTGTATTCCTCTGCCAATTCACTCTTGACATTGCTGTAGCTCGAATAGCTGATTTTCCTGTCGATATACATCCTTGTATATAAGGCAAGACGGCTAATGTGCGTCCGTGCACTGATAGCCTTGAAGAGGTCAATGCAGTAGTCGTTACGGGAATCTACACATGCTATGTTAGCAAGTGTTTCTGCTTCTTGTCCCATAATGAACTGATATGCAAAATCATTGCACCATCTTTCGACATCACTGTATGAAGTCTGTGCCGAGATGTCCATCATGTCCACCGACTCCACTTCTTCAATCCCCAATAGACAATGCCCCAATTCATGCGCCAGAGTGAATATTTCTCGCTTGTAATGCTTATGATGCTTAAGCACTATCACATTGGGCTTAAGGTAAAAACCGTCAATGTTGGTTTTCTCTTTCTTGTTCCATGTCTCTATGTATTCAAAGACAAAAATGCCATGATCGGCGATTTTTTCTATCATCTTCACAAGAAACTGCCTATGATTGACAGTTTCCCCGGGATAAAAAAAATCTCTTGCACGTACGGCTACTGTCTTAGGGTCATCTTGTAGGGTGTAGTGTTCTATGTCAAACTTCACATCCAGTTGCGACAGTTTGTTGTATGCATCCAAAGCGTTTTTCAGACTCTCGAATCGGTTTACAGTACGGATCGACTCCAAGTTCAGCTCTGTTCCGAATGAGGTCTTGCGGAAGAAGATACTGCTGCTTGCATTGGTTGACAACTTAGAATAGTCTTGAAAGAAACTGACTTCTTTGTCGAATATCTCACCTATACGCTTCAACACCCCCAAATCAATAGAATCTCCACTGATGTCTGCGGCTCCTGTTATCCGTTTCCTGCCTTTGTTCAGAAGAGACAACAAGTCATCCACCGACATCTTGTATAATGCCAGCAGGTATTCTAAACGTTTCTTGTTAATCTCTACTTTCATATCAGCCTCGATTGAACTATTGTTGTTTTGATGCAAATGCTTAGGCACAATTTTGCGTTGCAAAATTACACATTTTCACTTAAATGGGCGAATTTTCATGCTGAATATCACTGGAATTTATGTTTATTTTGCTAAATCGCTACATTTTGCCACCAAAAAGACACAAAAATAGGACGAATCATCGACCCGTCCTTTTGTTTTTAGCCTTTTTCGTTCTAACCACAGCCTGCAATGTTATTCATCAACTGGTTCATCACTCGCATGTCTCATTTCGTAAACTGTCCATAAGGCTAACACACATTCAATGGCTATCACGGTAATGGCCGCAGTCATGCCCCACCAGTGGGCAATAAGCATAAAGATGCCAGCCTCAATGCACAACGCAAAGAGGATGGTAACAATAAGTGATAATATTCTATTCATTCTACGGTAACTGATTTAGCAAGGTTTCTTGGCTGGTCAACATTCCTATCCTTGTTGATGGCGATGTAATAGGCCAGCAACTGCAATGGGACGGAAACAACGAGAGGTGTAAGGCATTCGGGTACGTCGGGCACTTCAAGGCAATGGTCGGCGATGTCCTTCATTGCGTCATTGCCCTTGGTAATGATGGCGACAACCGTACCGCCACGCGCCTTCACCTGCCTTACATTACTGATTATCTTGTCATACAGCGAGTCCGTTGGAGCAATGACCACCGTGGGCATCTCGCTATCTACAAGTGCAATCGGTCCATGCTTCATTTCCGCAGCAGGATAACCCTCCGCATGGATATAGGATATTTCTTTCAGCTTCAACGCACCTTCAAGGGCGGTGGGGTAGTTGTACCCACGACCGAGATAAAGGAAGTTGCGGGCATAGGTGTATATCTTCGACAAGTTCTTGATTTTGTCAGCAAGTCCCAACACATCTTTTATATATAGGGGCATGTTCTTCAACTCCCGGACAATCCTCTCTACGGTTGCATCATCCACAGTACCACGCATCTGTCCCACGCAGAGGGCAAGCAGCATCAGCACCGTTACCTGTCCTGTAAAAGCCTTGGTAGAAGCCACACCTATCTCAGGTCCTACATGGATGTATGTCCCGGAATCCGTATTTCTTGGGATAGAGGCACCCACGACGTTGCAGATGCCATACACAAAAGCCCCCTTGCTCCGTGCCAACTGTATGGCGGCAACGGTTCCGAGCGGTCATACTTCCTTTGTAACTCCATACACTTCTCAAAGGAGAAGTCGGATGCCTCAAAAAGAGGCTGGATAAGGTGGGCGCATTCGTTCAGCAGTCCCTTGACGATGTGGATGTTCATCTCGTGGCAGTTTCGGCAAATTGCACTGTTGCAGTTGATATACCGATGACTGTTGATGAAGTCATCCACATAGCGGTCATACCGCTTGCCATTCAAAATCACATCCTGAAGATAGAGTTCTCTCGCTTCTAAGAGTAACTCAAACAATTCTTCTGCTACATCCTGTTCGGTAGCGAAGTGGGTCAGGTGTTGCTTCTCTTCAAAAAAAGAGAAGACTTTTTAATTTGTTTTTGCATACTAAATTACTTATTTATAAGTTTATGACGACTGAAATATAAAAATTACACAACATGGTTCAGTATTAGGTTATAATTCTTGTAAAGTTACATTCCTCCTCCCAACGCATGGTAAAGTTTAATTATACTTTGTATGCGTTCAAAACGAGTTTGTAACTGTTGCACTTCCGCTTCGAGAAGAGACTGTTTGGCGGTCAGCACTTCCAGATAGGTGGTATTGGAATGACGCATCAGCGATTCTGTCTTTCGCACAGCGTCGCATAATGTTTCAACCTGCCGAGCATTGATTTCAATTTGCGATTTTGCCGTCTGCCATGCGGTCAGAGCATCGTTCACTTCCTTTCCTGCGTTCAGTAATGATTGCCGGAACAACAGTTTGGCTTCTTCCTGACGGCTTTTGGCTATCTTCAAGTTGGCGATGTTTACGCCCCGGTTGAATAACGGCTGTGTCAGGGAACCGATGGCATTAAGTAACCATTGTCCGGGATTTACGATTACGCCACCGCCGTTATTAGTCCATCCAAGAATTCCCGAGAGGGTAATATTGGGATAGAAGGCGGCACGGGCCGCATTGGTGGCGTAGAATGCTTGCGCCAGTTCCATTTCAGCCTGACGCACGTCGGGACGGTTGGAAAGCAGTTGCAAAGGGACTCCGATCGAGACAGTATCGGGGAAAGCAGCCTCGGCCAGATCACTTCGTCCAATCGAGTGTGACGGCATGGCAAGTATCGCAGACAGGGCGTTTTCTGTTTCGGAAATACTCTTGCGTATGGATAACAGGGATGCTTCGAGTCGCATCACGTTCGCCTTTGCCTGCAATACGCCAGCCTCGTTTGATTTCCCCACTTTTTTCAACGCTTCAAGAGTGCGTACGGTAGTCCGCCAGTTCTCCAAAGTCCGGTTACTTATTGTCATTTGTGCGTCAAGCATGGCAAGGGTGTAGTAACTGTCTGCAATAGTGGCGACAAGCTGTGTCTGTACGGCCTGCCGGTAGGCACGGCTTCCTTGTAATGCGGCGGCTGCGCCACGCTTTGCCGCCGTAAGTTTGCCGAAGATGTCCAGTTCCCAGCTTGCCGACGCTCCCACATTATATGTCTTTGCCGTTGCTCCGTCATGTTTATTGGCATTACCTTCGGCAGTCAGTCCCAGTGATGGAAGATATGATAGTCTGGCAGTCATCAGGACGGCTTCTGCCGCTTCCACGCGTAACCGTGCCACATTGAGGTCTGCGTTCCGTTCAAGTCCGGTTTCAATCAAGGACTGGAGTTTCGGGTCGGTAAACATTTCCCGCCACGACAGGGACGCGATGGTCATTGTATCAATGTCCGCCGGCATGTCCCGATACAGATTCTCCGTTGAGAGGTCAGGGCGATGATACCGGCTGTATGTGCCACAGCCGGCAAGCATCCATCCCGACAATATGATATATATTACTGTCTTCTTCATTTAATTATGCTTAACACGTTCTTGGATATATTGGAATACAATAAACAATGACGGCACAAGGAACAACAGAGCCAAAGTACCTACAATCATTCCACCGATTACACCTGTGGCAAGCGAACGGCTGCCGTTGGCACCCACTCCGTGCGCCATCATCAGCGGGACAAGACCGAACACCATGGACAACACAGTCATCAATATGGGGCGCAGGCGGACTTTTGCCGCACTGTATGCCGCCTGTGCCAGCGTCATGCCTTCCGACCGCCGTTTACCGGCGTATTCGGTAAGCAGGATCGCTGTCTTGGCAAGCAGGCCTATAATCATGATAAGTCCGGTCTGCATGTAGATGTTGTTCTCCAGACCGAAGAGCCACGCAAACAGGAAACTGCCCATCAGTCCGCAAGGCACCGACAACAGAACCGCGAAGGGTATGAACACGCTCTCATACAAGGCGCACAGAATCAGATAGACCAGAACCATGCAGAGCAGGAATATAAGCGTGGCATTGTTGGTCGTCTTGCTTTCCTCACGCGAAATGCCGCCAAACTCGTATGTGTAATTTGACGGAAGCACTTCACGTGCCGTCTCGCCGATGGCTTCGAGCACCTGCCCCGAACTGTAGCCCTGAGCCGGAGACCCGCTAATCGAGATGGCGTTGAACAGGTTGAAACGGGTGAGGTCTGACGGGCCGTTGGTCTTGGTCAGGCGCACGAACCGGCTCAAAGGCGACATGCCGCCATCGGTGGCACGCACATACATGTGGTGCAGGGATTCCGCATTCACACGATATTCCGCCGGAGCCTGCATGGTCACATGGTAGAGCTTGGAGAACCGGTTGAAGTCGGAAACATATTGTCCGGTATAATAGCCCGACAATGTGGAAAGCACATCTGCGGGCGACACACCCGACTGTTCGCATTTGGCGGCATCGATATCCACCCAGTATTGCGGATAATCCGTGGCAAAGGAGGAATAGACTTCGCCGATTTCGGGTCGCTGCGACAAGGCTTCGACAAACTTGTCTGCCTCTTCCTTGAAGGCGGCGATGTTTCCGCCCGCCTTGTCCTGCAAATAAAGCTCGAAACCGTTTCCCATGCCGTACCCGGCAATCATCGGAGGCGACATGGCGAACACCGTGGCATCGGGAATATCCGAAGTGGCGGCATAAATCTTTCCGATGACATCATTGACCGACTGCCCCTCTCCCTTACGCTGCTCCCAGTCTTTGAGTGTCACGAAATACATCGCCTGCGAGGGACCGGAACCGCTGAAAGAGAAACCGGCGACCGCACCGCTGTATTCAATCTCGCCGATGCTGTCGAGACGGCTGTTGATACGCTCCATCACCTTACTTGTCTGAGCCATGGATGTGCCGGGCTTCGTGTTCATGCTCACCATGACCGTCCCGGTGTCCTCTTCGGGAATAAGTCCCGTCTTTGTGACATTGACCAGCAGCACCAGCAACCCGAAAGAAATGCCTATGATGCTCCACAACAGCCATCGGCGATGGATAATGAACATCACTCCACGTACATAGCGTCGGCTCAGACGGTCGAAGACGGCATTGAACGCTTTACGGAAACGGGCTGCAAAATTGTTCTTGGTGTTGCCCTGCTCATCGATATAGGGTTTCAGCAGCAGCGCGCAAAGTGCCGGTGAGAGTGTGAAGGCATTGACTGCCGAGATTCCCACGGCAACAGCCATCGTGATACCGAACTGCGTGTAGAACGCTCCCGAAGTCCCGCCCATCATGGCAACGGGGAAAAACACTGCCATAAAGATGATGGTAGAGGTCAGGATAGCCGACGAAACGCCTTTCATGGCATCATCAGCCGCGAGAACCGCAGACTGATAGCCCTCGTCGAACTTCGCCTGCACCGCTTCCACCACCACAATGGCATCATCGACCACAGTTCCGATGGCAAGCACAAGCGCGAACAGGGTGAGCAGGTTGACGGAGAAGCCGATCATGGACATCACGGCGAACGTACCGATAATGGAGACGAAAATGGATATCGTAGGAATAAGCGTGGACTTAATATCTTGCAAAAATACATATACCACCACGATAACCAGAAGTATCGCTTCAATAAGTGTCCGGATAACAGAATTGATGGAAGCATACAGGAACTTGTTGGTATCGGTAAGCACCACGAATTCCGTCCCTTCGGGCAAGTCCCGGCTGAGGTCGTCAAGCACTTCGTGAATCTCCTTGATGGTGCTTGAAGCATTGGACCCGGCTTTCTGGTTGATGAGCATCATGGCTGCCGGATGCCCGTTCACTTCGGAGGAATAGTTGTAGTATTCATCGCCCAGTTCCACATCGGCAACCTCCTTCAGCCGAAGCACATTGCCGCCCGGCAGTGACTTGATGACCAACTCACCGAACTCTTCCGCGCCGGACAAGCGTCCGCGGTATTTCATCGTGTATTCATTGGCGGTAGGATGATTGGCACCGAAGGAGCCGGTGGCGGCCTCGATGTTCTGTCGTGCGAGTACGGTGGATATGTCATCGGGGATAAGCCCGTATTGCGCCATCTTGTCGGGACGCAGCCAAAGTCGCATGCTGTAGTTGGAACCGAACATCTGTGCCTTTCCCACGCCGCTGATACGTTTCAGCCTCGGCTCGACATTGATTTTCACGTAATTGTTCAGGAAGGTCTGGTCGAAGCGGTCATCGGGCGAATAGAGCGCGAAAGTCATCAGTTCGGCATTCTGCTGCTTTTCAGTGGTGACACCGGTCTTGGTGGCTTCCGCCGGAAGCTGGCTCAGCGCGCCGTTCACGCGGTTCTGCACGTTTACCGCCGCCATGTCCGCGTTGGTTCCCTGCTTGAAATAGATGTCGATGGAAGCATCGCCCGTATTCGATGCCGTGGAAGTCATATAGGTCATGTCTTCCACGCCGTTGATGGCTTCTTCCAGAGGGGTTATCACTGCCTTCTGCACAGTTTCAGCGTTTGCTCCAGGATAAGTTGCGGATACGTTGATGGTCGGAGGTGCGATGTCGGGGTATTGTTCCACCGGCAAGGAAAA
>ENA-UOJH01000995-UOJH01000995.1-human-gut-metagenome-genome-assembly--contig:-C148-NODE-995-length-23168-cov-14.518063_pt1 | contig 23168 bp, 16 predicted proteins | sample MGYA00242345_ERZ723892 | MGnify/ENA metagenome assembly ERZ723892 | reverse complement strand
AACAAAATTACGACCTGCGCAGCTGGGCATTCTATCAGTTGGAACAATTTTTGACTTACAAAGCCCATGAGAATCGCTCCGAAGTCTTGAAGGTATCGGCTAGATATACTTCCCAACGTTGCCCCAAATGTGGTACTATCCATAAAGAAAATCGTGACCACCACAGACATCTGTATAGTTGCCAATGTGGTTACAAGTCCAACGATGACCGTATTGGAGCCATGAACATTCAGCTTCTCGGAACCATGTGGATTTCTGGGGACAACAATCCTCGTTATGAAAGAATAACAACTGCTTCGGAGTAAACTCCTTAGCAAAGCGGGTGTTGTCAGCCACCCGATGATGTAGGCGGATATAGGGAGACGTCTTTTGATGCCGTTAGTACCTATGTAGTTCCGACTTACAAGCTCCCGACTTTAGTCGGGAGTAGTTGATAGGGCAGTTTCCTTTTATATCATTATGTGACGTGATTATTTAGCAGTATATACAGATGGTAGAGCGGCATAGACGGCGGCACAGGTGACGAGGTCCTGTTTCCATGTCTTTTCGTTCGGTGCATGAGCCTGGGCTTCTGCGCCAGGGCCGAAGCCGATGACGGGGATGCCGTTGCGGCCCATGATGGAAACGCCATTGGTCGAGAAGGTCCATTTATCCGTCAAGGGACGGGCTTTGCGTATGGCTTCCGTTTCAGCGGCACCGATACGGCTGTCGCCGAAGAGGGACGTATAAGCTTCTTCCAGGGCCTTCGTGACTTTGTGGTCTTTCGGGATGACCCAGGTCGGGAAGTAACATTCGATGGGGTAGGTCAGGCCGGTGTAGCTCGGGCGGGCATATTCGTACATGCTGACTTTGACGTCATCGCCGTATTTCTGGACACTCGGCAGGGCGCGGATTTCATCGAGGCAGCTCTGCCACGTTTCGCCAGCGGTCATGCGGCGGTCGAGGGATACGGCACAGGAGTCGGCGACGGCGCAGCGGCTCGGCGAGGTGTAGAAAATCTGGGAGCATGTGACGGTACCGCGGCCGAGGAAGTTGGCTTCTTCCCATTCGGAGTTGTATTTCTTGTCGAGCCTCTTGACCAAGCCTTTGATTTCCGTTGTGTCGGCGGCGTCGTTTTCATTGAGGGCCCGGACGTCCTGGAGGATGTCGGCCATCTTGTAAATGGCGTTGTCACCGCGTTCGGGGGCACTGCCGTGGCAGGAAACGCCCTGGACGTCGATGCGGATTTCCATACGGCCGCGCTGGCCGCGATAGATGCCGCCGTCTGTCGGTTCCGTAGAAACGACGAATTCCGGGCGGACTTTGTCTTCGTTGATGATATACTGCCAGCAGAGGCCATCGCAGTCTTCTTCCTGGACCGTACCCGTAACCAGGACGGTGTACTTATCGGATAAGAGGCCCAGGTCTTTCATGATACGGGCGCCGTAGACGGCGGATACAATGCCGCCGAGCTGGTCTGACGTGCCGCGGCCGCCGATTTCCGTTTCCGATTCAAAGCCTTCGTAAGGGTCGAAAGTCCAGTTGGCTTTGTTGCCGACGCCAACGGTGTCGATGTGGGCGTCGAAGCCGATAAGGGTCTTGCCGGTGCCCATGTAGCCCAGGACGTTGCCCATGGGGTCGATTGCTACTTTATCGAAATCGAGTTTGCGCATTTCTTCAGCGATGCAGTCGATGTGTGCCTTTTCGCCGCAGCTTTCGCCGGGGAATTTGACGAGGTCCCGGAGGAAGCGGGTCATATCCTGTTCATAGCCTTTGGCAGCTTCTTTAATTTTTTCGTACGGTACTGTCATGCCAATCACTCCTCATCCCATGTACATGGTTTATTTATTGAATCCGCGCCAGACGATGTTCTTATACCGTTCGGGATCCGTATCGCCTTCTGTCGAGAAGACTAGGACTTGGGAACTATCGTCGAGGCCGAGTTCAGTGCGTAGCTCTCTATATTCTTCGGATAACATAATCGTAGCCAGCGTGCCAAAGGAAACGGCACCGGATTCTCCGGATACGATGGGGGCATCGCCTTTGATGGGCGCTGCCAGCATCCGCATACCGCGGACTGTGATGGGGTCATCGGCAGCTACGAAGGTCGTGACGTGATTCTTGAGGATGTCCCAGGAAATCGTATTCGGTTCGCCACAGGCCAGGCCGGCCATGATGGTATCCAGGTCGCCGCCGACGATGCGGGGCTTGCCGTCACCTGCTGCAGCACCTTTGTACAAGCAGGCTGCAGCCGATGCCTCGACGACGATGAATTTCGGCGGGTTGTCTTTGTAGAGATTAGCGAAGTAACCGACGACGGCACCGGCCAGGGAACCGACACCGGCTTGGACGAAGAGGTGTGTCGGCCGTTCAACGCCTTGGGCTTTCAGCTGTTCGCCAGCTTCCATGGTCATTGTGCCGTAGCCTTGCATGATCCACGACGGGATTTCTTCGTATCCGTCCCAGGCCGTATCTTGGACCATGACGCCGTGCGGTGTGGCTGCGGCTTCTTTGGCAGCCTGGCGGACACAGTCGTCATAGTTAAGGTCGAGGATGTCGACGTCGGCGCCGAGATTCTGGATGTTTTTCAGCCGCGTCTGCGTCGTCCCTTTCGGCATGTGGACGACGGCTTTTTGGCCCAGTTTCTGAGCGGCCCAGGCGACGCCGCGGCCGTGATTACCATCGGTAGCCGTAAAGAAGGTGGCCTGGCCGAATTCCTGGCGGAGTTTATCCGAGGTCAGGACGTTATAAGGCAGGTCCGATACGTCGCGGTGCGTTTCCTTGGCGATGTATTTGGCCATGGAATAGGAACCGCCCAGGACTTTAAAGGCGTTTAGGCCGAAGCGGTACGATTCGTCTTTGACGAAAATCGAACCGACGCCTAAGTAGCGGGCCATCTGCGTGAGCCGAGTCAGCGGCGTTTCACTGTATTGAGGGAAACTCTGGTGGAATGTTCCGGCCTTGGCAACTTCGCTGAGCGCCATAATCGGCAAATTTTTATCGGCTGATTTTGGCAGATTATTCATGGTCCATTTTATCTCTTTCTTTGTCATCTGTACCTCCTAGGTTGAATTAAAAAATATTTAGATGAATCTTAGCGTTTGGGCGTAACCGAGTCTTTTCATTTTCATTATATCTCAGAAACTGAGGAAAGCGAAATGGGGATAAAAATTTTTCAGCTAAAAATTTGACGGAAAAGGCAGAAGCCGTTACTATTGAATTAGATAGAGAAATGACATAAAAGATATGCGGTAATTGCAAGACATTGTTATTGAGGATAGGAAAGATGGCAGAGGAGGGATTGGTATGTTAATCGTTGGAAATGGTCATGTTATTACGCGTGATGCGAAGAATCAATATTTTCCGGATGGAGCCGTAGCCATAGACGGTACGAAAATCTGCCGCGTCGGCCAGACGGCAGAAATCCGCCAGGCGTATCCGGACGCCGCTTTCATCGATGCCCAAGGTGGCGTCATCATGCCGGCCTTCATCAACGTCCACGAACATATTTACAGTGCTATGGCCAGGGGCCTGAATATCAACGGCTATGCACCCAAGGGCTTTCTGGATATCCTAGACGGCCTGTGGTGGAACATCGACCGCTACTTGACTAATGACCTGACCTACCTGAGCGCTATGGAGACGTATGTCGAATGTATCAAGAACGGCGTGACGACGGTCTTTGACCATCACGCCAGCTTTGGCGAAATCAAGGACAGCCTCTTTGCCATCGGCCAAGCCGCACAGGAACTGGGCGTCCGCTCGTGTTTGTGTTACGAAGTCTCCGACCGCGATGGCCAGGATAAAGCCCGGCAAGCTGTTCTGGAAAATGAAGCCTGGATCCGCCATGCCCAGGCCGACACGATGGATATGCTCGCCGGTATGATGGGCATGCATGCCCAGTTCACTATCAGCAATGAAACGATGGCCTTGGCGGCTGAGCATAAACCGGATGGTGTAGGTTACCACATCCACGTCGCTGAAGGCATCGAAGACTTGCAGGATTGCCTGAAGAAATACGGTAAGCGCATCATCGACCGCTTGTACGATTGGAATATTTTGGGCCCGAAGACCCTGCTCGGTCACTGCATCCATATCAACCCGCATGAAATGGATCTCATCAAGGCGACGGATACGATGGTTGTTCATAATCCAGAATCGAATATGGGCAATGCTTGTGGCTGTCCGCCGACGATGGATATGGTCCACCGCGGTATCCTGACCGGCTTGGGAACCGATGGCTACACTCACGATATGATCGAGTCCTATAAGGTTGCTAATATTCTGCATAAACACCATCTATGCGATGCCACGGCCGCCTGGTCTGAAGTTCCGCAGATGTTGTTCTATAACAATGCAGCTATGGCCAACCGTTATTTTAAAGCGCCCTTAGGCGTATTGGCAGCAGGGGCGGCGGCCGACGTCATTGTCATGGATTACATTGCACCGACGCCGATGAATGAAGAAAACATCAACAGTCATATCTTATTCGGCATGAACGGGCATGATGTCGTCACAACGATTGCCAACGGTAAAATCCTCATGGAAAACCGCCAACTCATCGGCGTCGACGAAGAAGCCCTGATGGCCAAGATCCGCGAAGGCGCAGCGACCCTGGCCGGACGCATTAACGGTTATTGATAAGGAGAAATCTATCATGAGTGATCGCATGACATCCATTCCCTTTGGAAAATTAATGAACTGGGTCTTGACCGAAGCGCCGGCAGGGACGATTTTCGGCGTCCATCATCGCGTACAGGCTGACCCCAAACGGACTTATCGTATCTTTGACCGTCCTTTGGAAATGCCTTTTGGCCCGGCTGCGGGCCCGCACACTCAGCTGGCCCAGAATATCGCTGCTAGCTATGTAGCGGGCGCTCGTTTCTTTGAACTGAAGACGGTCCAGAAAATCGACGGCGAAGACCTGCCTGTTCCCAAACCATGCATCAAAGCCGACGATGAATGTTATAACGTCGAATGGTCGACAGAGTTGACTGTACCGAAGGCTTTGGAAGAATATATCAAGGCTTGGTTCCTAGTTCACGTCATGGCCGTTGAATACGGTTTAGGGAGTCCTGACGGGATGCAGTTCAATATGTCCGTCGGTTACGACTTGGCTGGGATACAGACGGCGAAAATCGATTCGTTCATTGAAAACCTGAAAGACGCGTCCCATACGGTTGCTTTTGCCGACTGCAAGGCCTGGCTCCTGGCCCATCTGGACCGATTCCAGAAGTTCCGCCGCGAAGACGTCGAAGCCATTCCGGCCACTATTTGCCATTCCGTCACCGTCTCGACCATGCATGGCTGCCCGCCTGATGAAATCGAACGGATTGCCCGCTATTTACTGAAAGAAAAACACCTCCATACTTTTGTCAAATGCAATCCGACCTTACTGGGCTATGACTTCGTCCGCCAGTGCATGGATGACCAGGGGTACGGCCATCTGGTCTTTGACGACAGTCATTTCAAAGCCGACTTGCAATATGAAGACGCCGTGCCCATGCTCAAACGTTTACAAGAGGCCGGCCGAGCCGAAGGCCTGGTATTTGGCGTAAAATTGACCAATACCTTCCCCGTCGACATTACGCGCCATGAATTGCCAGGGACGGAAATGTATATGTCTGGCAAGCCCCTGTTCTTCCTGGCCATGAACGTGGCTAAGAAATTGAGCGAAGCCTTTGACGAAACCCTGCCGATTTCCTATAGCGGCGGTGCCGATGCCTATAATATCGGCGACATCGTCCAGACCGGTATCTGGCCAGTCACGGTGGCGACGACGCTACTCAAGCCCGGCGGCTATGACCGTTTTGCCCAGCTGGCACAATGTTTTGAAGGCCAGACCGGCCAGGCGTTTACTCGTGTAAACGTCGATGCTCTGGATGCCTTGTTGACAAAAGCGAAAGGCGATGCCCACTATGCCCGCCTGGATCCCAAGGCCCAGCGGCGCAAGAACGACCGGGCTTTGCCCTTGATGGACTGCTTTATGGCACCGTGTAGCCAGACTTGCCCCATCCATCAGGATATCCCGGCTTATATGGACCTCGTCGCAGCTGGGAAATATGACCAGGCGCTGCAGATTATCTTGGAAAAGAATCCACTGCCCTTTACGACGGGGACTGTCTGCTACCATACCTGCATGAACAGCTGTACGCGCAACTTCTGCGATGAGCCTGTCGAAATCCGGCGCAATAAGCTGATTGCCGCTGAAAAAGGCTATGCCGACGTCATGACGACCTTGCAGGCCGCGCCATCTAATGGGAAGAAAGCTGCCGTCATCGGCGCCGGCCCTGCCGGACTATCGGCTGCTTATTTCTTGGCTCGCGGCGGTTTCGATGTGACCGTCTTCGATAAGAACGATGAACCTGGCGGTCTGGTGCGGACCTTCTTATGTGAAAAGAAAGGCCAGATTTCGCCGGAAGCCATCGATCGCGATGTAGCCCTCATCGAAAAGATGGGCGTTTACCTCGTCGTCAGCAAGGCGATTGCCTCTCTTGATGAACTACAGGATTATGACGTCATCCTGGCAGCCTGCGGCGTCAAAGGGAAAATTGGTGATACCTTGGCCAGCACTATCGACGGGCTGACGATCATCGGCGACGGCCATTACGGGAAGACGACATCTGTCGTCGAGTGTGTGGCTGACGGCAAGCGGGCGGCGGAAGCCATCTTGGGCCAGCTGGCCAGTATCGATACGATGATTCTAGCCGATGTAAACAACGTTTACTCTCGCCGAGGCGTCCTGGAAGCGGCACCGGTAACGGGCTGTGACGGACGCTGCCTCCGTTGTGACAGCGTCTGCGAAGTCTGTACGGAAGTCTGTCCCAACCGGGCCAATGTGGCTATTGCCGTGCCAGGCCATGTGCAGACCCAAATCCTGCATATCGATTACCTATGCAACGAATGTGGCAACTGCCGGACCTTCTGTCCCTGGGGCGGTGCGCCGTATGTAGATAAATTCACCCTCTTTGCCAATGAAGATGATTTAGACCACAGCTATAATTCGGGTTTTGCCGTCCTCGACAAGCGTAGCGGCTTATGCAAGGTCCGCCTGGACGGTGAGGTCCGGTCGACGACCTTAGGAATGGCTGATGAAGCCATTCCAGAAGATATTCGAGTTTTTATGGAAACGGTCTGCCGCGATTACGGCTATTTGCTGATTGAATAGAGAAAGAAGGGGAAACCATGGATTACGTTATCAAAAACGGGACGGTCTGCCTGGAAGGAGAACATTTCCGGGCCGACGTCACCGTCAGGGAGGGAAAGATCCAGGCCCTAGGACAGGCTGTCCACAATGGTCATGAAACAGTTATCGAGGCCGATGGTTTCTATGTCTGCCCTGGCGGCATCGATGCCCATACTCATATGGATCTGCAGCAGTCGCCGCAGTATCGCTCGTGCGATGACTTTTACAGCGGCGGTGTAGCTGCGGCCTGCGGCGGTACGACAACTATCCTGGACCACATGGCCTTTGGCCCAGCCGGCTGCTCCTTGCGCTATCCCTTTGAACAGTACAAGAAACTGGCTGCGCCCTGCCCGGTCGACTACAGCTTCCATGGCGTCATCCAGCACGTCGATGACCAGGTCCTGCAGGAATTGGGCCAGCTCATCGACGAAGGGTTTCCCAGCTTAAAGGCTTATACGACGTATGGCTATCCTGTCGGCGAAAGAGAATTGATGCAGCTCCTGCCGGTCATCAAAAAGCATGGTGGCTTGCTTACGGTTCATGCCGAAAGCGATGGCATTACGAAGGCTTTACAGGATTCTTTGGGCATACAGGACTTAGTAGGGCCTATAGGACAGGCCCAGACGCGCCCTAATATGGCTGAAGCCTCGGCTGTGAGCCGTGTCTTGGCTACGGCCCGTGTCTGCGGTGACGCTCCCATCTATATTGTCCACACATCGGCTCATGAGAGCCTGAGTCAGATACGCCTGGCCCGGCGCCAAGGCCAGCGCCACATATACAGTGAAACGTGTCCGCAATACTTATTGCTGACAGAAGATAAATTCCGCGAAGGCGGTCCTTTAGAAGGCATTAAATACATGATGGCGCCGCCCTTGCGGAAAGCCGAAGATAACCGGGCCTTATGGCAGGCCTTGGCCGATGGGACGGTACAGACAGTGGCGACGGACCACTGTCCCTTTACGATATCTGAAAAACAGGAGAATGTCAGTGATTTCCGTAAGTGTCCCGGCGGTGTATCCGGCGTCGAAGAACGGATGCCCTTGTTGTTCAGCGAAGGCGTCCTGAAAGGGCGGCTGACCCTGGAGCGGTTCGTCCAGTTGACCAGTGCCAATGGGGCCAAGATTTTTGGCCTGTATCCGCGCAAAGGGACGTTGTTGCCTGGCAGCGATGCCGACCTCGTCCTCATCGACCCGAAAGGAGAACGGACCTTTGCCAGCGTGAATCTGCACACGACCTGTGGTTATTCGCCATATGAGGGCATGACGGTCCAGGCGACGATCCGCCTGACGATGCTCCGTGGTGAAATCATTGCGAAAGACAACCAATTCTGTGGAAAACGCGGCTATGGAAGCTTGTTGCATCGGTCCGCAATGAAAGATAATCTCGATTATTAGGAAGGTGGCATTATGAGTGAAATATGTAAACTATGGGTAAACAACCGTAAAATAGAGGCCGATGGGGAGCGTAAACTCATAGACGTCCTGCGCCATGACCTACGCCTGAAATCCGTCAAGGATGGCTGCAGTGAAGGGGCTTGCGGGACTTGTACCGTCGTTATCGACGGCAAGGCGACCAAGACCTGTGTCCAAAAGGTCAGCCGCATGGCCGGTAAACACGTGTTGACTGTCGAAGGCCTGTCTCAGCGGGAAAAGGATGTCTTTGTCTACGCCTTTGGCGAAGCCGGCGCCGTTCAGTGCGGCTTTTGCATACCCGGCATGGTCATGTGCGGCAAGGCCCTCATCGACGCCAACCCGGCACCGTCACGCTTGGAAATTATCGCGGCTATCCGCAATAATATCTGCCGCTGTACAGGATATAAGAAAATTATCGACGCCATTGCTATAGCTGCGGACATGCTGCATACGAATCAGCCCATTCCTGTCCGCGGCGGCTACCGCGGCGTTGGCGATTTTTGCCAGCGCGTCAACGTCAAGGCCAAGGTCCTGGGAATTGGCAAATATACGGATGACCTGGATGCTGTCGATTTGCCCGGTATGTGTTATGGCAGTGCCGTCCGCAGCGCCTATCCGCGGGCTGTCGTCAAGGTTATCCATACGGAAAAGGCTAAGGCCCTGCCTGGTGTCGTCTGTGTCCTGACGGCAGGCGACATTCCTGGTTCCGTCAAGGTCGGCCATTTGAAGACCGATTGGGATACGCTCATCCCCGTCGGCTCGACGACACACTTCCTGGGCGATGCTATCGCCCTGGTCGCGGCAGAAACGCCAGATATTCTGGAACAGGCTAAGAAACTCGTCGACATCGAATATGAAGAACTGCCGCCCCTGACCTGTGCTGCCGAGGCCTTGAAAGAAGGAGCGCCATTGGTTCATCCGTCGGCCGGTACGAATGTCTTAGCCCGTGAACACTTGGTTCGCGGTGATGCCGATGCCGTCATTGCCGCCTCAAAGTATAAAGTGACGCACCACTTTGAAACGCCGTGGACGGAACACGCCTTCTTAGAACCGGAATGTGCCGTCGCCATGCCCTTTGATGACGGCGTCTTCGTCTATTCATCGGACCAGGGCATTTACGATACGCGACGGGAAACGGCACTCATGCTGGGACTGCCGGAAGAAAAAGTCATCGTTGAAAACTGTTTCGTCGGCGGCGGTTTCGGTGGCCGGGAAGATGTGACAGTCCAGCATTTGGCAGCTCTCGTCGCCTATGTATGTAAACGAATATGTAAAGTAAAGTTGACACGGCAGGAAAGCATCCTCATCCATCCCAAACGCCATCAGTTCAGTATGGACCTGACGACGGCTTGTGATGAAAAGGGGAAGCTGACGGCCATGAAACTCGTCGCCGTCACCGATAACGGGGCTTATGCTTCCTTGGGTGGCCCTGTTCTACAGCGTGCTTGTACTCATGCCGCAGGGCCTTATAATTATCAGACCATCGACATCGACGGCACAGCCGTTTATACAAATAATCCGCCAGCCGGTGCCTTCCGCGGTTTTGGCGTCACTCAGACCCTCTTTGCGACAGAATTAAACTTAAATAAACTGGCGGAACTCGTCGGCATCGACCCATGGGAAATCCGCTACCGCAATGCCATCCGTCCGGGCCAAGTCTTGCCCAATGGGCAGATTACCGACCCATCGACGGGGTTAGTCGAAACACTGGACGCCGTCAAAGACGTATACTATCAAAGCGGCCCGTATGTGGGCATCGCCTGTGCCTTGAAGAACTCCGGCGTCGGCGTCGGCCTACCCGACTATGGCCGCTGCCGCTTGGTCGTCAAAGAGAATATGGTCCATATTTACTCGTCGGCGTCCTGCATCGGACAAGGCGTCGGTACCGTTTTAGTTCAGATCATATCTCAGGCGGCCGGCCTTCCCATTGAAGATATCAAATGGCATATGCCAAATACGGCGACGGCTCCCGATGCCGGCACCACGTCGGGATCGCGGCAGACGACACTGACCGGGGAAGCTGCCCGGCGGGCGGCTGTCCAGTTGCGGCGCGACCTCTTTGCCGTCAAGGGTCTGCCTTATGAAGTAACGAGTCATGACAGTGACTACTTGGAAGGCGTAAGAGTAGAAAAAGAATCGCCGGCGACAGCAGCCGTCCGCTTCAACCGGAACGACTTGGATGTCTTAAACGGTCGAGACTATCTAGGCGAATACCTGGGCAAGACGGACAAGATGGGGGTTGACATCCCTCATCCCGTATCGCACGTCGCCTACGGCTATGCCACTCACGTCTGCATCCTCAACGAAGACGGAACCATCCGCAAGATGGTTGCCGCTCACGACGTGGGCCGCATCGTCAACCGCAAGAGCCTGGAAGGCCAGATTGAAGGTGGCACCATCATGGGTTGCGGCTATGCCTTGACGGAACAATATCCCTTGAATCACGGCAAACCGATGGCGAAATTTGGGACCCTAGGCTTGTTCCGGGCCGACAAAGCGCCAGATGTCGAAGCTATCCCTATCGAAAAAGAAGGCGTCGACGTAGCTTACGGTGCCATCGGTGTCGGTGAAATCACATCTATCCCCACCGCTCCGGCCGTAGCCGGGGCCTACTACAGATGGAATGGCCAGTTCCAGATGACATTGCCCTTAGAAGGGACGCCATATAGCCGGAAGAAAAAATAAAGTATTTAAGGTTATTTGGAGCAAAGCGAAATCAGCGTGGATTGTCGTATCGGAATTAGCCAAAAATCATGACGCTAAAAGCGGTAGCTGCCATGACGGACGGAAGGGGAATGCTTGGCTGATATGGGCCATCACGCTGGCCCTGGTGTTGGGGAACGGGACGGCCTGGGCAGCAGATCCTCTTTACGGAACTAGTAAAGAAAAACCTACTTTCGGTGGGGTCACCATTGGAGAATATCCTAGTGAAGCAGGCTATATGTTTTTATACGGGAATTTTATGATTAATGGTGCCTATGGATTTTATGATACTGAAAAACATAGTTTTAGCTTTGGCCAGACTTGGGCTGTTACTCATGATAATTCTCCCAGTCAATATGCATATGTTTTGGGTGAAACTTATCAAGTAGGAGATTATAGTTTTGCTGTGGGCTATCATGCACAAGCAGGGAAATACAGTTTGGTTTTGGGGAATGAAGCAGGTATTCAGGATACGGATGCCGTCAACGTGGCCCAGCTGAAGGCTGTGGAAGAAGAAGGGATTTCTCTTACAGGCAATGACAACCAGAAAATTACCTAGTCCCTGGGAGGCAATTTCAATCTAACAGGCGGCCTCACCGGCGATGCCCTGAAAGATGGTGCAGCCAGCACGGCCAACCTGGGGGTGCGGAAAAATGCTGCCGGGGACGGCCTGGAAGTGGTCATGACCACCAGCCCTTCCTTTGATACGGTTACGGCCAATCACAGTATTACCGTAAAAAATGCTTCCACCGCAGACGGGACTTCGGATATTTCCATTGGCGGCAATGGCCTTTTCATGGGTACCAAGAAGATCACCGGCCTGGCTGCCGGGACGGACACTACGGATGCAGTGAATTTCGGCCGGTTGAGCGCCGTTTCCAGCAATCTGTCCACCTTTGAAAATAAAACCATCCAGGTGGCGGCAACGACGGTACCATTTCCCGGAAGCTGGGGGAAACTCCCATCTTGCTTCAAGGCACAGGGACCAAGACCAATGAAAATTATTCCGGCAGGAATTTGAGAACCCACGTGGATGAGAACGGGGTGCTCCAGATCCTGCTGGATAAGGAGTTGTTGGAAGACCGGATCGATGTGGGCTCAGCTCTGGCCAACCCCACGGACAGCCGGGTGAATTATCCTGTGGTCCTGGGGACGGACAGCACCGATGCCAACATCGGCTACGTAGGCATCAACGGCAGAAATGGCACTTCGGCGGTAATCACCGCCTATGCCGGTTCTCCCATCCCGGGCAGTGATTTTAACTATACGGACAGCGAAGGCAAAACAAAGATGACCCGCCTGGAATATACGGATCAGGCCGGCCATACCCATCATCTGGCACCCCTTACCGATGGATTGACTTTTGGTGGAGACAATTCCAAGATGCAAATTGACAGTGAATCCGAAACCGTAACCGGGACCAATGTCATTTCCCGGAAGTTGCGAGCTAAAGAGTATGGGAAAGACGCTACCACCAATTATCTCCAGATTAAAGGCGGGGCGGATGCGGCCAAACTCAGCGACAGCAATATCGGGGTCCAGGCCAGCACTGCGGACGGCTCCCTGACGGTCAAACTGAGCCAGGAACTGACTGGACTGACTAGTGCCCACTTTGGGACCACCACTATCGATGGTACTGGCTTGACCTTGGGAATCGGGACCCAAAGGATTTCCCTGACGGCTAATGGCCTGAATAACGGTGGCCAAAAAGTCACCAACATGAAAGCGGGAGATATTTCCGACACGTCCACGGACGCCATCATCGGCACGGACAACAATGTGAAGGGCCTGATCTTCACCGGTGATACCGGGCACCTGGGAGATACCCTGCAGATTTTCGGTGGCACCGATACGGATTCCTCCTGCAACATCACTACCCGCGTAGGAAATGACGGGATCCTGTATGTGAACTTGAATCGGCAGCTGCAGCTGGATGGACTGCACATTGGTCAGAAGGACAGCAGTGTGGCATCCCTGACCACGGAAACGGCTGTCCAGAAGGACGGCACCACCAGTACCTACGGCATGCTGAGCCTGAAGGGCGTGAATCAGGCCCAGGCCAATATCACGACCACCATGGGTACCACGTCTCTGGCCAGCTCCGATCCCACCACCCGGCTGACCTACAGCAACGGCAATGTGGGCAATGCCCATGAAATTGCCACGCTGGAAGATGGGCTGCGGTTCACCGGGGACAACTATGTGGCTGCCGGCGCCGATACGCCGGAGCAGAACGTGGTGAAGACCCGGCTGGACCAGACTCTCCACATCACCGGCGGCCAGACCGATGCAGATTCCCTGACAGACCTGACTGACAAGAACATCGGGGTGGTGGCGGAAAATGGCGGCCTCAGCGTCCGCCTGGCCAAAGTGCTCGATGGGATGACGGACATCTACATGGGGGACACCCGGGAAGATGCGTCCCATCTGAACAAGAACGGCCTTTACCTGAGCCCCCAAAGTAGCACGGAATATGTGGCCAAGTTCACTGCCGATGACGGCATCTCTGCCGGCAACCAGACCATCAATGACGTGGCAGATGGGGTGAAGGACAGTGATGCAGCTACCTACGGCCAGCTGAAGGAAGTGGAATCCAAGGCCAGTAAATCGACTACATTGACGGTCAATCACGGACAGCCGGACGGGAATCTGGTCCTGACGGATACCTTGGACCAGGATGGCATCCACCATACCTACGATGTGGCGCTCAATGACAAAGTACAGGTGGGTAGTACCGGCACTTCTCTCCTGGCCATTGGATGGCAGTCGGCGGGATTGCAGGATGTGATCACGGAAAAAGACAAAGGCACCCAGACCGGAAACTATATCACCGGCCTCAGCAATACCAGCTGGAATTCTCTTACTGTGGGGTACAGTCCCAGCCGGGCGGCTACCGAAGGGCAGCTGCGGGATGTGGAAAATCAGGTCTGGGAGAATCCCATCACCTTCCTGGGGAACCATGATGCGGACAAGACGGCAGAGGAAAGCCAGGACATCAAGGCCACCCTGGATTCCAAAGTCCGGATCATCGGCACCGGTACCGGGGAGGCAGGAGATTTTGACGCATCCAACTTCAATGTCATCGTCGGTAAGACACTGGATGGAACAAGCGACGCCCTGATCATCCAGATGAAAAAGGCGCCCAGCTTCACCACGGTCTATGCCGGCACCCCCGATGCACAGGGAGTCCATCCTGTGAGCGTGGGACGGGTGACGGTGACCCGGGATGGCCAGACGGAGACCGTGGATGGGGTGGTCATCACCGATGGCCCCATGATCACCAAAGACGGGATCAACAACTACGGGAAACAGATCACTCATCTGAAGAGCGGCGGTATCTATGACGAGGAAGACAAAAAGTACTATTATGACAGTGACGAAGTGGGGACCAATGCAGCCACCATCCAGGACGTGAAGAACATTGCCGGTGCGGCTGCCCAATCAGAAGTGGAGGCCCAAAAGGTGACGGTCAGCGGCGTGGACGATAACATTACGGTGACGCCTGCTGCGGACAATCTCAACCATTATCAGGTACAACTCAGCCATCCCCTGGAGCTGGGCCAGGATTCCAAAAACAATCCCAACATCCTCATTGATGGAGAAAACGGAAAAGTGACGGTGGGCAGCGGTTCCACCGGGAACAATTCCGTCATCATCGATGGGAGCGGCGGGACCGTGACCATCGGCAACGGAACCAGCTGCCATAAGAAGGTGACCATCAGCGGCAATGACGGCACGATCAGCGGCCTTACCAACAAGACTCTGGACGCACCGGGTTTTGCCACCCAGGGCCGGGCGGCCACGGAAGAACAGCTGAAACAGGTGGCTGATACGGTAAGCAATCTGGATAAGGCGGCTTCCAGGACGGATTACCAGCTGGTGGGAGAAAAGGACCAGAAGGGGAACTACACCGGGAACTATCAGGTTTCTGACGGTAACCAGGTGAAACTCCATGTTCAGGATTCAATGCATCCGGACCAGGTGAAGGACATCACCATCGACAATGTGGCCAAGGCTTCGGATCTGGGTGATGTTTCCCAGATCAGCGATGACATCTGGGACAAGGACCAGAATACCGTGGTCGGTTCGCTGAACAAGCTGAACGAAAAGGTGAAGGCGGCTGCCAACGGCAGCTGGGAAAGCCAGATTGACGGCAAGACGGTGAAGAAGGTCAAGGCCGGTGACGTGCAGAACTTCACCAGCGGCGACAACATCCAGCTGTCCAATGACAACGGTGCCATCCAGATTGCCACCAAGAAGGACGTATCCTTCGACAAGGTGACCATCGGTAGCGGCGACAGCCAGATGACCTTGGACAAGGACGGTATCCAGGCCGGCCAGGTGAAAGTCTCCACCAGTGAAATCAACGCCGGAGGCAACCGGATCCAGGGCGTGGCCGACGGGAAGGAAAAGGACGATGCGGCCACCGTTGGCCAGGTAGCCAAAGTCGCGGATGCGGTTGGGACAGCTATCGATACCTTGGGGAACCATATCCACCGTCTCGACCGGCGCATCAATAAAGTCGGTGCTGGCGCGGCTGCTTTGGCAGCGCTTCATCCGGATCCGAATTCTGATGATGATTTGAGCTTTTCTGCCGGCATCGGGAACTACCGCGGCTCGACAGCGGCTGCCATCGGCGCCTTCTATCGTCCGAGCGAAAACGTTACGGTCAGCATGGGGGCGACTGTCGGCAATGGCGAGAATATGGTCAATGCCGGCGTCACTATCGGTGTCGGTGAAGGCGTCGGCCGTAATCCGTCGACGCGAAAAGATATGATCAGAGAAATTTCTCAGCTGAAAGAAGCCAATGCGGCTAGAGAGGCAGAAGTCCGCGATTTGAAGAAACAAGTCCAAACGTTGCAGAAACAAAATGAAGATACGCAGGAAAAACTGAAGCGTATTATGGAAAAATTGGGAATATAAAGTATAATAAGAATGTTTGATGTTTGATGTTTGATGTTTGATGTTTGATGTTTGATGTGGAAAGGTGGTCTTATGAGAGAGAAACTGGTCATTATCCGCGGCGCCGGGGATCTGGCTACGGGCGTGGCCCAGTCTTTGTATGAGGCTGGGTTCCGCCTGCTGTTGCTGGAAGTGGAGCGGCCGTCGGCTATCCGGCGTCAGGTAGCGCTCTGTGAAGCCATCTATGATGGTACGGCTACTGTCGAGAATCTGGCGTGCCGTTGCTGTCAGTCGCTGGCTGAGATCCAGGCCGTGTGGGAGGCTGATGACATTCCCCTCATCGTGGATCCTTCGGGGACATCGATTGCGACTTTAAAGCCTTGGGCCGTCGTCGATGCCATCCTGGCTAAGAAGAATCTCGGGACGAGTCGTCAAATGGCTCCTCATACAGTTGCCTTAGGCCCGGGGTTCACGGCTGGTGTCGATGTCGATGCCGTCATTGAAACGAAACGGGGCCATCAACTGGGACGCATCCTCTGGCAGGGAGCGGCTATTGCCAATACGGGTATACCCGGATTGATTGCCGGCTACGGCAAGGAACGCGTCATTCACAGTCCCCAGGCTGGTTTCGTGTACGGCCTGGTCCACATCGGCGATAAAGTAAAAAAAGGACAGCCTATGGCTGTCCTGACAAAAGACACAATTCCTGTTGGGACTACGGTAACGGAGGCGATGGGAATCGCTGTCCCGGCATCGCTGACAGGGTTTGTCCGAGGTTTGATACGCGACGGTTATTACGTGCCCCAGGGCTTCAAGATGGCCGACATCGACCCGCGGGATGATGAACGGGATAATTGTTTCACTATTTCTGACAAAGCCCGCAGCCTCGGCGGCGCCGTCCTGACGGCACTGCTCTGGATGGGCAGGGAGAATTTTTGATGGATTTCAATAAGAAAGACTTGCATTTTTCGTCGTGTCGGGAATTACCCTATATCGACTATCATCAAGGTGCTGTGGAAAAGACCCAGTCCATTGCTGTTGAAGTGACGACGCCTGTCTGGCTTGATTATAAACGAGTCGGTACGCTCATTTCGTCACCGGAAGACTTGGAAGCCCTGGCCGTCGGTTACTGCCTGGCCGAAGGGAAAGTCCCAGGTGGCCGCAAAGTGGCGTCTGTTTCCCGGGATGACGGTGCCATCTGGGTGACAACGACGGCCGGTGAGCCTTTCCGTTCAGCCGCGCCGCCTTTCGTAGCGATTACGGCAGAACAGATTTGTTCTTACGGCGGTCTTTTGGATAGCCTTTCGACGGCTCATCATGCATCGCACGGCGTCCATGAAGGAGCTTTGGTCCAAGGTAATCAGGTCCTCGTCTATACGGAAGATATTGGCCGCCACAACGTCCTCGACCGCCTGCGGGGCTTCGTCGAACTGCAGCACATCGACGTCAGCCAGGCCGTCCTAGTCTTCAGCGGCCGCGTTCCGCAATCAGTCATCGAAAAAGTCCATGGCCTGGGCGTCCGCTTCCTGGCTTCACGGGCCTTGCCGACGAGTCTGGGCGTGTCCCTGGCGAAGCAGTACGAGATTACCCTGGCCTGTGGCTTGCGGCCGGATTCTTTCAAACTCTTTGCTCATCCAGAACGGGTTTTATAACGGGGCGCCCACGTGGCAACCCCTACAGTGTAAAAAGGCGCTGTCTTTATGGGACAGCGCCTTTTAGGAAGATTACTTCAATAGGAGCGCCCTTTGGCAATGGGGGCGTTCCTTTTTTTATGTATGCCAAGGCGTTGGTATGGGCGAGGCCCAGCAAGGCACTGGACGTCAAGGTTGTATTGGGCGTAAAGATGGGTTGGCCCTGTTCGTAGGTCAGGAGACCTTGGACGAAGCGGTCGACAGGGTTCTGCTTGTGAATCGCGTCGCCTAGGTGGCAGGTGATCCGGGGGAATTCCCAGTCCTTTTCGCCATTGAGGCGGCGCAGGATGGGCACGGCCAATAGGTGAAAGGCATTGAACGACGCCGACGGATTGCCGGACAGGCCGAGGATGACTGTCCGGTGGCGGTTGCCGTCGATGACGCCGCCATACGAGGCTGAGCCCGGCCGCATGGTGATGCGGTTGTAGAGCTGGATAGCACCGAGGGCTTCGTAAATCTGAGGCATCGTGTCATAGAGGCCGACAGAGACGCCGCCTGTGCTGACGATGAGGTCCTTGTCCTGAGCTAATCGGCGGACAGCTGCCATTTCAGCGGCTAGCTGATCCGGCCCGTCCGATACATGGTAAAAAGTGACCTCTCCGCCGTACTGTTCCAATAAAGACTGAAAGAGATAGGCGTTGGAGTTGTAAATCTGTCCAGCGTACCGCTTTTCACCGGCCATGACTAGCTCCCGGCCGGAGGTTAGGAAGAGGACCTGTGGCTTGACATAGACTGGCAGCCGATAGTTTCCCAGTCCGACGGCGACGGAAAGCGCACCGGCTGTGAGTTTCGTCCCAGCTGGGATGATGACGGCGCCGGGCTTACATTCTTCGCCTATCGGGATGATATTGCTGCCCTGTGCGATGCTTTCTGTCACTTCCATACGGGCACCATGGTGGTTGACATATTCCTGGGGAATGACGGTATCGCAGTCATCTGGGACGGCACAACCCGTCATGAGGCGCACTGCCTGTCCGGCTGCGACGGGTCCTTCGTAGACGACGCCGGCACCGATAGTCGCGATGATTTCATAGTCTTTTTGGCCATGGCTGTGGATGGCGTAGCCGTCGAAAGGCGATTTGCGATAGGGCGGGTAGGCTTGGACGGCTGTAATATCTCGTGCCGTGATGCGGCCTAAAGCCTGGCCTGGCGTGATGTACTCGATGTTAGCTTTATAGGAAGGCAAGGCGCCGTCGAGACGGCGCCTTGCTTCGGTAATCGTAACGATTTCCATAGTTATGGGTTTCCTTTTTTCAATGCTTTCTCGTAGGCTGCCTTTTCTTTGGCTGCTTCTTTAGCGGCCTTCAGTTTGGCTCGCTGGGCAGCGGCGACAGACGGATCGAAGAGGCTCAAAGCTTCTGTGGGACAGGCCGGTATGCAAGCCGGTTCTCCCGTTTCAGTATGGGCGCAGAGGTCGCATTTGTAGGCGACGATGCGGAAAGGACGACCTTTTGTGTCGCCGTGGTCGATTTTGGTTATATTGATGGCCTGGAAAGGACAGGCACGGGAGCACTTTCCACAGCCCCGGCAAGCCTCTTCGTCAAGGACGACTGAATCTGGCCCCAGGGAAATGCAATGGAAGGGACAGGCTTCCAGGCAGCGCGGTTTCGGGCATTGCTGGCATTGGACGGCCTTGGTGACTTTCGACGTGTAAACGACATGAACCCGCGGCGTGAAGTCGAAGCTCTTGGGCTTGAGGGCAAAGAGGGCTTTGCCTGTATGACTGGCTACGCAGGCGGCCATGCAGGTCTTGCAGCCGATGCAGAGTTCCGGATCTGTCTTGACGTGTTTAAACATCGTTTACACCTCCTTTACTTCAATGCCCATGCGGGCACGAATCGCTTCGTATTGCGCCTTTACATCTCGCTCGGCCTGTTTCTGGTCGTCGATTTTTTCGACGCGGCAGGCGCAGTATTTAAATTCCGGCGTATGGCTCTTAGGGTCCAGGGCGGCCGACGTCAACTCATTGCAGGCGCCGACCCACCACTGGTAGGTCATATACGTAGCCCCTTTGGATACGCGGTCTGTTTCCTGACAGCGCGTGATGGTATGGCCCCGTTTGGAGACGACGCGGACCAAGTCGCCATTGGCGATGCCCAGTTCCTGGCAGTCTTCCGGGTTCATCTGGATGTAGCCCGGTTCATCGGCTAAATCGGCTAAAAGACGGCAGTTGCCGGTCATCGTGCGGACCGAGTAATGGCCGACTTCGCGGACTGTCGACAGGGACAGGGGATATTCCGGGCTTTCCAGCTCTTTGGCCGGAGTCCAGGGATAATAGTAGAAATGGCCTTTGCCGTCAGCCGTTGCGAAATGGGCGCCTTCGTGGAGGTACTGTGTCCCCGTGTCGTCGGGACTGTCTTCGGTACAGGGCCATTGGACGCCGTGGTTCTCGACCATTTTTTCATAGCTGGCGCCGGCGAATTTCGGGCACAGGGAACGCATTTCGTCCCAAATCTGTTCCGTATTGTCGTAATGCATGGGATAGCCCATGGCCGTCGCCATGAGGCAGAGGATTTTCCAGTCTGTCTTGCAGCCAGACTGGGGTTCGATGAGCTTGCGGACGCGCTGGAAACGGCGGTCGCAAGCTGAATAGACGGCGTTGTGTTCGCCCCAGGCCGTAGCCGGAAAGACGACGTCAGCGTATTCGCAGGTCTTGTTGAAGAAAATATCCTGAACGATGACCAAGTCGATGGCCGATAAGGTACGGCGGATTTCCGGCAGGTCCGGATCGGACTGGGCTGGGTCTTCGCCGATGATGTAATAGGCGTGGATTTGCTTCTGCGGGTCCGGTTCGCGCAGGACTTTGTCTGGTACATACGTCAAGGGCAGGCCGACGTGAGACGGCAGGGAGACGCCCCAGGCCTTTTCAAACTTATGGCGGACTTCATCATCGGTAACGTCTTGGTAGCCGGGATACTTGTTGGGCAGGACCCCCATATCACACGTTCCCTGGACGTTGTTCTGGCCGCGGACCGGGCCGACGCCAGTGGCGTAATGGCCATAGTTACCGGTCATGAGGCTCAGGTTGGAGCAGGCGATGACACATTCTACGCCTTGCGAGAACTGAGTGATGCCCATGCCCCAGATGGACATGGTATGTTTGGACGAGGCGAACAGGCGCGCTGCCCGGCGGATGTCGTCGGCGTCGAGATGAGTCGCTGCAGCGACGGCTTCTGGCGCGTATTTGTCCTGGGCTACTTCTTTGGCATAGTCGGCAAAACCTGTCGTATGCTTTTCAATGAAATCGTGATCGACTAGGTCTTCCGTGACCATGACATAGGCCATGGCGTTGAGGAAGAGCATGTTCGTGCCGCCTTTGATTGGCAGATAAATGGTGGCGATGCGTCCCGTTTCCGTCAGGCGCGGATCGACACAGATGATCTTACAGCCCTTCTTTTTGGCCCGGACGATGCGGCGGGCGACGAGGGGATGTGAGACTGGCGCGTTATAACCGATATCGAAGATGACTTCTGCGTCTTCGAGTTCGGGAACGCTGAAAGACATTGCACCTTCACCGACGGACTCACCGAGTCCGGTAACCGATGGAGCGTGTCAAATGCGGGCGCAGTGGTCGACGTTGTTCGTACCGACGACGGCGCGCATGAATTTTTGTGTAATGTAAGCGGCTTCATTGCCGGGACCGCGGGCCGAACCGGCGCCCATGACGGCATCTGGGCCATATTCCTTGATGATGGCTTTAAGGCGGGTCGCTGCGTATTCGATGGCTTCCTGCCACGATACTTCGACGAGGGGCGTGCCCTTGCCGTTTTTGCGGATCATTGGTTTACGGATTCGCTTGGTCAGGATCTGCGGGTCGTTCAGGTAGTCCCAGCCGTACAATCCTTTCAGACAGAGCCGGCCTTCGTTGTTGACACCGCGTGGCGAGCCTTTGGCTTCAATGACCCGGTTGGCTTCCGTATCGACGGTGCAAGTGATGACGCAGCCCGTACCGCAGTAGGGACAGACTGTGTCTATTTTCTTATAGGCACACATAGTAACACCTCACTGTAAATAAACTGGAGATTTTTAGTATACCACGGATAAGATATACTTTACTAGTCTCAGTGTAGGACTTCTTCTGCAGAGGTGCAAGTAAGAAAAGAACAAAACAATTATATCGCCGACGAACGGTAGCCTGTGAGAAATAAGATGTCATCGACGAGTGTCCCGGCGTCGCCCTGGGTCACGTCGATCTGTGGAAAGGGTCCGTGGCTGCGGCTTTCGACGAGGACCAGGTCTGCCAGTTGCTGCTGGGACAGGGCGAGGATATAGTCTTCTTTCGTCATTCCCAGGGGAGCGTCGGCAGGGCCGCAAAGACAGACTGAGACGGCGCCGGCTTTTTGGGCCCGATCCGTGTCGGAATCGGCTTTAGGATGGGTGATATTATGATGGGTACTCTTGATGTAAGCGACCTGGTAGCCGCGCCTCGTCAATTCGGCAATGGCCATGGTAGCAGCTCTCGTCTTGCCAGCACCGGATTCTGGAGCGGTCAAGGTGACAACCGGGATTTGGCGGTAACTATTGGCATCGCGCCCTTTGGCGGCTTCATAAGCTGCGGGTGTATTGATGTTGAGGTATAAAGCAGACCGGAAGGATTCATCCACGTAGGCTGCCGGTACGGCCTGGTATAGGCGGCGCAAGCGGTAATCACCATTTTGAAGCTGTGCTGTAATGGCTGGCAGCAGCTTACGGCTATACAAGGCGGCCAACGGCTGATCTTGGTTATTTTCTGTTTTGGGAATGATCGCCAGTAGTTCCGGCTGGTGCCGCAATATGTTGAGCAATCCTGGAACGGGTGAAAAGTCATAAAAGGGCAGGTCTACAGACAAGGCCAGATAGAAGTCACAACAGCCGTTGTGCAAGGCAGCCTCCATTCCGCCTAGCGGGCCGCAGTCCGTGTAGTTGTCTGGGATGATGCGGACCGTACGGGCCAGTTTCTTGGGAAGAGAAGATGAGGGGTAAGGGCGATTGATGGAAATCAGCCGTTCTGCAAAGTGATATTGCTGGCTGCACAACAACCGATTCGTCAATAAATCCGTTTCGTGCCAGGGAAGGGCGGCTTTGTCGTGTCCCATGCGGGAGCTTTTGCCGCCAGCCAGGAGAACCAATCCCAATGACGGCCGACGAGCGTATTTTGACATTTTATCACATCCTTTACCGATTATAGATATATTATAGCATAGCCATCTTGAACCTCTCCCGCTTATAGAAGCGGGAGATTCTTGAGAAGTTTGATACAGGGACTAACGCCTGACAGCCTATCCCAAAGGAGTTAGCTGTCAGGATATCCTTATT
>ENA-UOJH01000976-UOJH01000976.1-human-gut-metagenome-genome-assembly--contig:-C148-NODE-976-length-23477-cov-8.225856_pt1 | contig 23477 bp, 19 predicted proteins | sample MGYA00242345_ERZ723892 | MGnify/ENA metagenome assembly ERZ723892 | reverse complement strand
CGCGCGGCGTCTGGCCGGGCGCGGCCGGTCGGCCGCGTCCGGCTTTGGCGTGCGTGCATCGCTGTCGGGCCGCGGGGTGCGGCGGGGGTCGGTTGTCTGCATACGAAGTCACCTCCGGGAGACCATTCGGTTTCCGAAAATCTGTTAATTACTGCCTTTACTATACGCGCTCCGGCGGGCATTTTGCAAGCGTGCGCGTAAAATTCAGAATTGTTAAGGATCGCGCCCGGCCGGTTGTTACCCGGCGGGCGTGATGTCTTTGAGCGTGCCTTTGTTCGTGATCTGGCTGTAGGAGAACGACAGGTGGAACGTGCCGTCCGGCTGCGTCTCAACGACGGCAAGCTGGTCGGCCGAGCACTTGACGTGCAGCGCCGTGCCGCCCTTCGTCACGGTCAGCAGACCGCCGTCGTCGGTCGCGGCGTACTGGTCGATGGTGTAGTCCCCAGTGCCGGACACGCGGTTCATCCCCACGAAGCCGCCGTAGGTCAGCAGCCCCAGAATGGCGACGATGACGATGATGCGGATAACGGTGATGACGGTTTTCTTCATGCGCACACCCCCTTTCCTGCCAGTGTAACAGGCCGGGCGGCATTTGGCAAGTACCCGTTGAGAATTCCGCTTTACAAGACACGATGTCTGGCATATACTATTCTACACTGGGTAGGCAGCACCATGCGCCGCCCGACGAGAGAATCCGAGAAAAGAGAGAAAAAGAGAAAAATGAATCTGTCCGTTGTTTTTGCCAAGATGGCCATGCTGGTGCTCATCATGCTCCTTGGCTACCTTTGTGCGCGCATCGGCATCACAGGGCCGGAGTTTAATAAGCGCGTGACGCCGCTGGTGATGAACGTCCTGCTCACGGCGACGATCCTCAATTCCGTGCTGAGCGTGCCGGATTTCACCGGCCGCGACATTGTCGATTACGTCCTCGTGCTGACGGCTGCGACCGTTTTGCAGATCGCCGCGGCGTGGTTTCTGCCGCGGCTGCTGCGCACACGCGGCGAGGACGTGGGTGCGACGCGGCTCGTGACGGCGTTTGGCAACGTGGGCTTTGTGGGCTTGCCGGTCGTCGCGGCGATCTTTGGCGACGAGATGGTCTTTTTCGCCTCGCTGGCGAACATCCCGTTCAACCTCGCGCTCTATTCCATCGGCGCGGCGCAGCTCTCTGGCGGCGCGGGCGCGCGCTTCGACTGGCGCAAGGTGCTCAATATGCCCGTCATTGCGACGCTGCTGTCGGTCGTGCTGCTGCTCTCGCGCATCCATGTGCCCGCCGTCATTGCCGACACGATCTCCACGCTCGCGGGTGCGACGATCCCGCTGTCAATGCTCATCATCGGCACGTCGCTCGGCGCGATCTCCGTGCGCGCCGCGCTCGCCGACTGGCGGGTCTACGTGGTGTCGGCGGTGCGGCTGCTCGTGTGCCCACTGCTGACGTGGTTGGTGCTGCGGCCGTTTGTCAGCGGAGCACTGCTCGGCATTCCGGTGCTGCTCGCGGCGTGCCCGTCGGCCATGGTCGTCACGGCGCTGTGTCTGCAGTATGACCGGTCGGATGCGTTCGCGTCCAAGTGCATTTTTCTCAATACGATCCTGTCCGCCGTGACGATCCCGCTGCTGATCTGGCTGCTGTTCTGACCGGCGCGTGGGTGCTTTTTTCGCTGGTATTGTGCCCCTTGACTCCCTTGTGTAAAGGGGAGCTGGCAGCCGTCAGACTGACTGAGGGATTGATAAATCCGGCCTTGCACAGACTTTGTATTTACAACCCCTCCGTCAAAAATCGGAGATTTTGCCACCTCCCCTTACACAGGGGAGGCATTGACGAACGGCAATGTAGAATCCTACTCCCGCATATTCCTGATCGGAGGTTTTCCCCATGATCGATCCTTTGATGTTCATTGCGCTGCTGCCGGCCGTTGTGCTGGTGGTGTATATCTACCGAAAGGACCGCACGGACAAAGAGCCGCCGGCCCTGCTCGCCAAGCTCCTGGGCTACGGCGCGCTCTCGTGCCTGCCGGCCATCGTGGTCGAGCTCATCCTCAGCGCCGTCATCGAGCGGCTGAACGTGCGCAATGTCTACCTCGGCTATTTTCTCGAGGCGTTCGTCGTCGCGGGCCTGACGGAGGAGACGTGCAAGTTCCTCTTCCTGCGCACGACGTGGCGCAGCCCGGCGTTCGACTATCAGTTTGACGCCATTGTCTACGCCGTCATGGTCGCGCTCGGTTTCGCCGCGTTCGAGAACGTGAAGTACGTCTACAGCTATGGCTTCGCCACCGGCCTCGTGCGCGCGGTCACGGCCGTGCCCGGCCACGCGATCTTCGGCGTGTTTATGGGTTATTTCTACGGCTATGCCAAGCTCTCCGACTACTGGGGGCGCGATGAGGACAGGAAGGCCTACCTTGCGCTGAGCGTCGTCGTGCCGATACTGCTGCACGGGTGCTACGACTTTCTGGCTTTCGCTCAGGAGGGCGACAGCCGCTTCACGCTGCTGTTTTATGCGTATCTGATCGCGCTGTACGTGTTCGGCATCCGGCGCGTGAACCGCTCGTCACGCGACGACCGCCGCGTCACGCGCGAGACGGTGTTTGACTATTTCCGCCGCATGCAGTACCCCCTGCCGCCGCAGTACCGCGACCGGAACGACGACTTCTGGCGCTGAGCGGCGAGCAAATGCAAAGCCGCCCCTGTCGAATATGACAGGGGCGGCTTTTTGTTATTCTGCGTCCACAAACTGCCGGAACGCCGTCGGCAGCGAGATCTCCTCGCGCAGCTCGTCCGGCGTGGCCCAATGGTAGCGCGGCGGCATGGCCGAGCACTCGAGCGTGTAGCAGCGCATCGTCCAGACGATGTGCGTGAAGATGTGCCTGCCGTCGCGCGCGCTGCGCAGCCGCACATCGCCGAGGCCCTGCCCGCTGGCGTATTCGCCCGCCTGCCGCTCGTCGAGCAGGCCCGGCGTGTTCGGCAGCTCCCAGAGCCCGGCGAGCAGGCCGTGCTCCGGCCGCCGCTCGACGGCGAGCCGGTCGCCGCAGCGCAGGCAGAACACGGTGTAGTCCTCGGCGCGCTTGGCGCGCTTCGGCGCCTTGACCGGCAGGGCAGCCGCCGTGCCGTGCGCACGGGCGAGACACAGCGCTGCGATGGGGCAGACCTCGCACTGCGGCGCGCGGTTCGGGCCGCAGACGGTCGCGCCGAGCTCCATGAGTGCCTGCGTGAAGTCGCCGCAGTGCCCGGCGGGGTAGCACGCGCTCAGCGCTGCGGTGAGCGCGGCCTTGTGCGCGGCAGAGTCGATGGGCGTCGCGTCGTCGAGCACGCGCGCGCACACGCGCAGCACATTGCCGTCCACGGCGGCGGCCGGCCGCTCAAAGCAGATCGAGGCGATCGCCCCGGCCGTGTACGGGCCGATGCCCGGCAGGGCCAGCAGACCCTCCACCGTGTCGGTCCAGACGCCGCCGCGCGCCGCGATCTCCTGCGCGCAGGCCTGCGCCTTGCGCGCGCGGTTATAGTACCCCAGCCCTTCCCAGAGTTTGAGCAGCTGCGCTTCCGGCAGCGCCGCGAGCGCGAACACGTCCGGCGCGGCCGCGAGAAAGCGCGCATAGTACCCGCGCACGGCCTCGACGCGCGTCTGCTGCAGCATGATCTCCGAGAGCCACACGTGGTACGGTTCGCGGTCGGCGCGCCAGGGCAGCGCGCGCGCGTGCGCCTGAAACCAGCCGAGCAGCGGCTGCACCGTCTGGGAAAGTCTGTGCGTGTCCATGGCTGCACCTCCCGAAAAAAGTCTGCGCCCATTATAGCAGAAATCCCGCGGCGCGCAAAGCCCGTATTTGCCCGCCGCATTGTCCCACTGGTGCGCAAAAAACCGGCCGCAGTGTGGCACTGCGGCCGGCTTTCTATGTTATTTACTCAGCGTTTTTTCTTGCTGCCGAAGATGCCGCTGCGTCCCTCGCTGACCGATTCGTTCATCGCGTCGGCATAGGCGCGCAGGCGCTCCTTCTGCTCGGATGTCATGTTCTTCGGCACGGTGACCGTGATCGTGACGAACTGGTCGCCGCGGCCGCCGCCCTTGCTCTGCAGGTACGGGATGCCCTTGCCGCGCAGACGGAACACACTGCCCGGCTGCGTCCCCTCGGGGATGGTGAGCTTGACGCGGCCGTCGATGGTCGGCACCTCGATCTCAGCGCCGAGCGCGGCATGCGCGAACGACACCGGCATCTCCATGAGCACGGAGTTGCCGTCGCGCTCGAAGAGCGGGTGCGGCTTGACAAAGACCGTGATGAGCAGGTCGCCCGCCGGCCCGCCGTCCAGCCCGGCGTTGCCCTTGCCGCGCAGATTCAGCGTCTGCCCGTCGTCGATGCCGGCCGGGATCTTGACCTTGATGGTCTGATTCTTGCGCACGGCGCCGCGGCCGCCGCAGCGCGGACACGGCTGGTGGATGATCTTGCCGCGGCCGCCGCACTTCTTGCACGCGCCGCTGGTCTGCACCACGCCGAACGGGGTGCGCTGCGTGGTGCGCACGCTGCCGGTGCCCTTGCAGTCCGGGCAGACCTCCGGCGTCGTGCCGGGGGCGCAGCCGGTGCCCTTGCAGTCCGGGCACTGCTCGACGCGGCCGACGTTGATCTCCTTCTCGCAGCCGAACGCCGCCTCTTCAAAGGTGATGTTCAGGCGCACGCGCAGGTTTTCGCCCCGGCGCGGGCCGCTGCGCTGGGTCTGTCCGCCGCCGAAGCCGCCGCCGAAGATATCGCCGAAGATATCCCCGAAGCCGCCGCCGAAAATGTCGCCAAAGCCGCCGAAGCCGCCGAAACCGGCGCCGCCGGGGCCGCCGGCGGACGGGTCGAACGCCGCATGGCCGAACTGGTCATACTTCGCGCGCTTGTCGGGATCGGACAGCACCTCGTAGGCCTCGTTGATCTCCTTGAAGCGCTCCTCTCATTCCTTATCGCCCGGATGCAGGTCCGGGTGGTTGGCCTTGGCCAGCTTGCGGTAGGCTTTTTTGATCTCGTCCTCGGATGCACCCTTTTCGACACCGAGCACTTCATAATAATCTCGTTTTTCAGCCATACATGAACCTCAACTGTCTATGGATTCCCCCCGCGCGGGGGTCAGAAAGCTCCAAATGCGGGCGCGCTTGTTCGGCGCGCCCGCTTTGCTTTGCCCGTGACGGGGGCGGGGTGTTTACTTCTTGTCGTCGTCAACGACGGTGTAGTCCGCGTCGTAGTACTGCTGGCCGTCGCCGCCCTTGGAGCAGTCGCCGCTCTGGCAGTTCGGGTCACAGCCCGGGTTTGCGCCCGGCTGGCCGCCCTGCGGGTTGGCCTGCTGGTACATCTTCTCGCTGAGCTTGTAGAACACCTGCGTCAACGCCTCGGTCGCGGCCTTGATGGCTGCGGTGTCGCTGCCCTTGAGGGTCTCCTTGAGCTCGTTGAGCTTGCTCTCGACCTCGGCCTTCTCGGCCGCGTCGACCTTGTCGCCCAGCTCCTCGAGCGTGCGCTCGGTCTGGTAGACCATCTGATCGCCCTGGTTGCGGGTGTCGATCTCTTCCTTGCGCTTGGCGTCCTCGGCGGCGTACTGCTCCGCCTCACGGACGGCCTTCTCCACGTCCTCCTTGGACATGTTGGTGGAGGAGGTGATGGTGATGTGCTGCTCCTTGCCGGTGCCGAGGTCCTTGGCGGAGACGTTCACGATGCCGTTGGCGTCGATGTCGAACGTGACCTCGATCTGCGGCACGCCGCGGCGGGCCGGGGCGATGCCGTCGAGCTGGAAGCGGCCGAGGCTCTTGTTGTAAGCGGCCATCTCACGCTCGCCCTGCAGGACGTTGACCTCAACGGAGGTCTGGTTGTCGGCCGCGGTGGAGAACACCTGGCTCTTCTTGGTCGGGATGGTGGTGTTGCGCTCGATGAGCTTCGTGAACACGCCGCCGAGGGTCTCGATGCCGAGGGACAGCGGGGTCACGTCGAGCAGGACCACGCCCGCGACGTCGCCGCCGAGCACGCCGCCCTGGATGGCAGCGCCGTCAGCCACGCACTCATCGGGGTTGATGCCCTTGAAGCCTTCCTTGCCGGTGAGCTTCTTGACCATTTCCTGCACGGCCGGGACACGGCTCGAGCCGCCGACGAGCAGGACCTTCGTCAGGTCGGACGCGCTGATGCCGGCGTCGCTCATGGCCTGGCGCACCGGGCCTGCGGTCTTTTCGACGAGGTGGGCGGTCAGCTCATTGAACTTGGCGCGCGTGAGCGTCACGTCCAGGTGCTTCGGACCGGTCGCGTCCGCCGTGATGTACGGCAGGTTGATGTTCGTGCTCGTCACGCCGGACAGCTCGATCTTCGCCTTCTCGGCAGCTTCCTTCAGGCGCTGCATGGCCACGCGGTCGCCCGAGAGGTCGATGCCTTCGCTCTTCTTGAACTCCTGCACGAGGTAGTTGGTGATGCACTGGTCAAAGTCATCGCCGCCGAGGCGGTTGTTGCCGGCCGTGGCCAGCACTTCGATGACGCCGTCGCCGATCTCCAGCACGGAGACATCGAACGTGCCGCCGCCGAGGTCGTAGACCATGATCTTCTGGTCGGTCTCCTTATCGAGGCCGTAGGCCAGCGCGGCCGCCGTCGGCTCGTTGATGATACGCTTGACGTCGAGGCCGGCGATCTTGCCAGCGTCCTTCGTCGCCTGGCGCTGCGCGTCGGTGAAGTAGGCAGGCACGGTGATGACGGCTTCGGTCACGGGCTCGCCAAGGTAAGCTTCTGCATCAGCCTTCAGCTTCTGCAGGATCATGGCGCTGATCTCCTGCGGGGTGTACTTCTTGCCGTCGATCTCTACTTTATAATCCGAGCCCATCTCGCGCTTGATCGAGCTGATCGTGCGGTCCGGGTTCGTGACGGCCTGACGCTTTGCCACCTGGCCGACCATACGCTCGCCGGTCTTGGAGAACGCGACGACGGACGGGGTGGTGCGATGACCTTCCGCGTTGGGGATAACGGTCGCTTCGCCGCCCTCCATGACGGAGACGCAGCTATTGGTAGTGCCAAGGTCGATACCGATAATTTTACTCATAATGATTTCCTCCTGTATTGAAAGCAGATTGTGTATACGAATTTATATGGGATCAGTTTGCGACTTTCACGACGGAATACCGCAGCACGCGGTCGCCGATGCAAAAGCCCTTTTCAAACTCCTCCACGACAACGCCCTCGCCGTAAGCATCATCCTCGATGTGCATGACGGCGTTGTGGCGGTTGGCGTCAAACGGTTGGCCGACGGCTTCGATCGCCGTCACACCGAGCTGATTGAGCGCGGTGTTGTACTGGTTCATGATCCCCTCAAGGCCCTTGCGGGCGGGATCGTCTGCCGGGGTCTGCGCCAGAGCGCGGGACAGACTGTCGTACACCGGCAGGAACTTTTTGAGCGTGTCGCAGCGGACGTCCGCGTAGATCGCTTCGCGCTCGCGGGTGCTGCGGCGGCGGTAGTTGTCATATTCGGCGAGCAGGCGGAGGTACTTGTCCTTCTCCGCCGCGAGATCGGCTTCGATCTCTTTTTTCGTCTCTCTCTTTTCTTTGGGTTCTTTTTCTTTTTTGGCTTCCTTCTTGTCGGCCTTTTTTTCGGCCTTCTTGACCGGGGCCTCTTCGGTCTCTTCGGTCTTGGCGGCCGTGTCGGCCTTTACGTCTTCAGCGGCCGGAGCCGTTTCCGGCGCCGTCTGCTTCGGGTCGTTCGTTTTCGTGCTCATCTGTATCGTCTCCCTTAATGATCAGCTTGTTGTCCAGCCCGGGGGGCGGAAGCGTGCCGCCGCCGAGCAGCTTGGAAAGGCCGGCCGCAATGAAGCTGAGCTTCGCGGCGACCTTGGAATAGTCCATGCGCGTCGGGCCGACCACACCGATCAGACCGCGCATATTTTCGCCCGCGTCATACGTTGCGAGCACGACGCTGCTGTCGCGCAGCTCCTCGGCCACATTTTCCGGGCCGATGAGCACGCGCACCTCATTGTCGCCGCCGAGCTGCTCCATCGGGATGTCGAGCAGGTTGCTGCCGTCGGACAGGTAGCTCATGAGGCGGTGCGCCTTGTCAGGGTCGCGGAACTCCGGCTGGTGCAGCAGCTGCGACTCGCCGACGAGGTACGTCTGCGCGGCGCCCGCGCCTGTGAGCACCTCGATGGCGAAGGCCGCGATCACGGCCGTAATGCCGAGGTTGTCCTGCGCGGCGCGCTCCGCCGAGCGGATCAGCACCGGGGTGATGTCGCTCTCGTGGATGCCCGTGAAGTGGGCGTTGAAGACGGTGGCCAGCTTCTGGATCATGCTCTGCTCGGCCGAGACCGGCAGGTGCACGAGCTTGTTTTTCACCGTGTCGTCGCTCAGGAGCAGCACGATGATGAAGCTGTTCGCGTCGAGATAAATGAGGTCGAAGCGGCGGATCGTCACGCCGGCGCTCGTCGTGAGCGTCACGGCGGGGTAGTTCGTCAGCTGTGAGGCGAGACGGCTCGCGTCCGTCATGAGCTCGCCGCGCTGGTGGCGGCCCGTCAGGCTCTGCGTGATGGCCTGCGTCTCTTCGGCGGTGAGGTCCTTGTGCTCCATGAGCTCGTTGACGTACATCCGGTAGCCGAGCGGGGTGGGCACGCGGCCCGCCGACGTGTGCGGCTGCTCGAGATAGCCCATGGCGACCAGCTCCGCCAGCTCGTTGCGGATCGTGGCCGAGGAACAGCCGAGGTCCGCGCTCGCGGCGATGGCCTTTGAGCCGACCGGCTCCGCCGTGCGGATGTATTCCTCGATGACCGCGGCAAGTATTTTCTTTTTGCGGCTGCTGATGTCCATGATCTCCTCCGCTGGCACTCGGAGCTGCCGACTGTTGGCACTCCTGACCTTCGAGTGCTAATTTACACCCGGCCGGTCGGAAAGTCAAGGCCTTTTCCTATATTATTGATAGATTGTTCATAATTATTTTTCCGGCCGTTTCGGGGCGGGGGAATGGGCGGTTTTGCGGCGGCAAAACCGGGCGCGGGACGGCATCAACGAACCGTCGGCGGCGCTGAGATTTTTGGGCAGGCCGGATCGCTTTCTCTGCAGGAAGGTCTGGACGCACAGCAAAAATCCGGGCGCGGCGGGCTGCCCGCCGCGCCCGGAGGGCGCTGTTCTATCCGGACTCAGTTCAGGAAATCGCGCAGCTTCTTGCTGCGGCTGGGATGGCGGAGCTTGCGCAGGGCCTTCGCCTCGATCTGGCGGATGCGCTCGCGCGTGACGTTGAACTCCTTGCCGACCTCCTCGAGCGTGCGGGTGCGGCCATCGACGATGCCGAAGCGCAGCTCGAGCACCTTCTTCTCGCGCGGGGTGAGCGTGTCGAGCACCTCCATGAGCTGCTCCTTGAGCAGCGAGAAGCTCGCCGCCTCGCTCGGCTCGGAGGCGTCCTCGTCGGGGATAAAGTCGCCGAGGTGGGAGTCTTCCTCCTCGCCGATCGGCGTCTCGAGCGAGACCGGCTCCTGCGCGATCTTGAGAATGTCGCGCACCTTGTCGACCGGCATGTTCATCTCCGCCGCGATCTCCTCGGCGCTCGGGTCGTGGCCGAGCTCCTGCAGGAGCTGACGGGAGACGCGGATGACCTTGTTGATCGTCTCGACCATGTGCACGGGGATGCGGATGGTGCGCGCCTGGTCGGCGATGGCGCGGGTGATGGCCTGCCGGATCCACCACGTGGCGTAGGTGGAGAACTTGTAGCCCTTCGTGTAGTCGAACTTTTCGACGGCCTTGATCAGGCCGAGGTTGCCTTCCTGGATGAGGTCGAGAAACAGCATGCCGCGGCCGACGTAGCGCTTGGCGATCGACACGACCAGACGCAGGTTTGCCTCCTCCATGCGGTGCTTGGCCTCCGCGTCGCCCTCGGCCATGCGCTTGGCCAGCTCCTGCTCCTCCTCCGGGGTGAGCAGCGGCACTTTGCCGATCTCCTTGAGGTACATGCGCACCGGGTCGTCGGTCGAGAACGTGTCGGCCATGGCCTCGGTCTCGTTCATCTCTTCCTCGGTGACTTCCTCGATCTCCTGGAGCTCCTCGAGCTCGGGCAGCGCGTCCTCGTCCACCGGGGGCAGCGCGTCGTCGCTGAGCACGTCGATGTTCAGGCTCTCGAGCCGGTCATAGAACTTTTCCGTCTCCTCGCTCGAGAGGTTCATGTCCTCGAGCACCATGAGGTCCTTGCTCGAGAGTTTGCCCGCCTTTTTGCCCTTTTCCACGAGCTCGTTGAGCTTTTCTTCCGTGGTCTTTTCCGATTCCGGCTTTTCGGCTACAGGCTTGTCCTCCGCGGGCTCGTCCGCGGCGGGAGCGGCTTTGGTTTCCGCCTGCTTGGCGTCGTCGGCTGCGAGCAGCGCGTCGGCCATGGCGTCGAGTTCTTCAGCCGAGAGGTTGTTAAGTTCTTTCTGTTCCATCTTTACTACCATACCCTTTATGTTCTTTGAGTTGCTTTGCAAAGGCCAGCAGGTCTGCCTCCGACGACGCTGCGCCGGCGGTGGCCTGGGTCTGTAGGATGCTTATGTAGTCGTCGAGCGCGCGCGCGCCGTTGGCAAGCTCCGCCGGCTGCTGGATGATGCCGGTCAGCAGGGCCAGCTCGTCCGGGCTCAGCTCGCCCGAGAGCGCCGCGATCTGCACCGTGCCCGTGCCGCCGTGGGCGAGCAGGGCGGTGTAAATGTGCCGCAGCTCCGGCGAGGAAAACTGCGCCGCGTCCGGCACATTCGTCCGATCCCGGAACAGGCCGGGGTCGAGATACAATAATTTAATGATGCCCTGTTCGGCGGCCGCCGAGCGGGGATCGTCGAAGCGGATGCTCCGCCCGGGCGGCTGCATCGCCGTCGCGGGGCGCAGCAGGTCGCGCTCGCGCTCCTTGCGCGCGCGGCTGAGCCGCCGCTTGCGCTGGCGCTGCACCTCGTCGGTCACGACTGCGGCGGGCATGCCCGCCGTCTCCGCGACGCGCATGGCGTACACCTCGCGCTCGACGCTGCCGGGCAGCTCGGCCACCACGCCCGCCGCCTCCTTGACGAAGGCCACGCGCTGCTCGTCGACCTGGAGGTCGTATTTCCGCTGCACCGCGCCGAGCCGGTAGTCGATGTGGTTTTCCGACTGTTCGAGCAGGTTTCGGAATGCGTCTGCGCCGAAGGTCTTGATATATTCGTCGGGGTCTTTCGCCCCCTGCATCTGCAGGACGCGCACGCGCACCTCGAGCTTTTCGAGGATGCCGATCGCGCGCTGCGACGCCTTCTGCCCCGCGCCGTCGTTGTCGTAGGCGATGACGATCTCGCTCGTGTAGCGCGAGAGAAGCCGCGCCTGCTCCGGCGTGAGCGACGTGCCGAGCGAGGCGACCGCGCTGTCAAACCCCGCCTGATGCAGGCTCGCCACGTCGATGTTGCCCTCTGCCAGTATGATATACCCGCATTTCGACTTTTTAGCCAAATTGAGCGCAAACAAATTGTGGCTCTTGCTGAAAACGATGGTTTCCGGGCTGTTCATGTACTTGGGTTCTCCGTCGCCGAGGATGCGCCCGGAGAAGCCGATGACGTTGCCGCGCACGTCGATGACCGGGAACATGAGCCGGTTGCGGAACGTGTCGTACACGCCGCCGGAGCGGCCGTGGCGCACGAGCCCGCCGTCAAACAGCTCCTGCTCGGAGTAGCCGAGCGCCTTCATCGCGCGCACGAGGCTGTCCCACGTGTCGGGCGCGAAGCCCAGGCCGAAGCGCGTCACGGTCTGCGCCGTGAGCTGCCGGCGGGCGAGATAGTCCCGCGCCGGCTGGCCGGCCGGGGTCTTGAGCTGCGCGTGGAAAAAGCGCGCCGCGTCCCGGTTGAGCGCGAGCAGGCGCTGGCGCTTTTTCGCGCCGGGGTCGTTCGACTGCTCGGGTAGCTGCATGCCCGCGCGGTTGGCCAGAAACGCCACCGCCTCCGGGAACGAGAGGTTCTCGATCTCCATGATGAAGCTGATGACGCTGCCGCCCTTTCCGCAGCCGAAGCAGTGGTAGATCTGCTTATCCGGCGAGACGGAAAACGACGGCGTTTTTTCGCTGTGAAACGGGCAGAGCCCGAAGAGGTTCGACCCGCTCTTTTTCGTCAGGCGCACGTAGCCGCTCACAACATCGACAATGTCGTTGCGCTCGGCGAGCTCCTGCAGAAAGGATTCCGGAAAGGCCACGTGCGTCACCTCCTTTCTGTGATTTCCGTTGTATGTACTTCCTTATTTAATGGTCCAGGCGGCGGGGATGAACAGTTCCGAATACACCTCCAGCGCATAGCTGTCGGTCATGCCGGACACATAGTCGCACACCGCGCGCTGCGGCCCTTCGTCGTCCGCGATGGACTGATAGACCACCGGGAGCTCGTCAATGTGGTTGACATAATATTCCCAGATGCTCCCGAGGATATTCTGCACCTTGCGCTCCTCGCCCTTGGCGATGGGGTTGTAGTACACGCCCTCGTACATGAAGGTCGTGAACACGTCCACGGCCTCGCGCATATCGGGCGACATGCGCAGCTCGCCGTCGCCGCTGTGGGCGATGATGTCCGTGAGGATGGAGTTGATGCGCACGCTGTTGCGCTCGCCCACGCGCTCGCGCACGATGGCGGGCACGTCCTCCGGCTGCACGATGCCGCCGCGCATGGCGTCGTCGAGGTCGTGATTGATGTAGGCCACGCGGTCGGCCAGGCGCACGACGTCGGCCTCGAGCGTGCCGCGCGGCTGCCCGGTCGTGTGGTTGAGGATGCCGATGCGCGTCTCGTTGCAGAGGTTCAGGCCGCGGCCGTCGCGCTCGATGCGGTCGACGACGCGCAGGCTCTGCTCATAGTGCCGGAAGCCGACGCCGGTATAGATCGCGTTGAGCGCGCGCTCTCCCGCGTGGCCGAACGGCGTGTGGCCGAGGTCGTGCCCGAGACTGATGGCCTCGGTGAGATCTTCGTTGAGTTCGAGCGCGCGGGCGATCGTGCGCGCGAGCCGCGCGACCTCGAGCGTGTGCGTCAGGCGCGTGCGGTAATGGTCGCCCTCCGGGCGCAGGAACACCTGCGTCTTGTGTTTCAGGCGGCGGAACGATTTCGAGTGCGTAATGCGGTCGACGTCGCGCTGGAAGCACGTGCGCATCTCACACGGCGGCTCGGGCGTCGGGCGGCCGGTGGACTGCGTGCTCAGCAGGCCGTGCGGGCCGATGAGCAGCGCCTCGGCGGCCTCGCGTTTTTCTCTTGGGCAGGGCACAGGGATCCCTCCGTTTCCACATAAAATCCATGGTTGCGGCCGGAGCGCCTTGCGCCATTTCCGGCTGCAATACTCTGATACGACATTGCCGTGCATTTCCCTCTTTTTTTTGAAAAAATGCAGAAAAAAAGTTTCCAAATCGAGTGCCAATTTTTTCACGATCGTTTTTGGCCTGCAAGCGCGGTAAAGATCCGCGGAAAATGGATGCGGATAGATATTCGTCAAGCAGAATGTTTATGCAATATTTTGGCTGGGATTCCGTGTGCGTTCGACGCGCACCTCATCCGTCGCGGCGTGGCTGCCGCGATGCATGATTTCATCCGAGGCGGGCCTTGCCCCCTCGGGCTTCCCCGTGGCTCAAATATTTCAAAACCGTCGATCATTCGCGCCGCAAGTGGGAAGGCAAAAGGTGCGCAGCGGCACGAAAGCCCTCCCGATTTGGGAGGGCTTTACGATACTTATATACTCCTATACTCCGGCGTGCGGCGCGCACAGGTACTGTGCACACGCGCTCACAAGCCCGCGCCGGCGAGGGGGACGGCGCGCTCCGTCTCGCCGACGGGGCGCACGGCGCAGCGGCCGGCGGTCAGGTCGCGCACCTGCGCGGCAAAGGCCTCGCCGGCTTCCTCCGGCAGCAGGGCGCAGACCGTCACGGCGGCGGCATACTGCGTCTCCTGCACGACGCCGCCGAGCGCGGCGACGGCCGCGCGCACCGGCTCATAGAGCGCGTAGGGCGTGCTGACCTCGCAGGCGAGCCAGCGGCGCACCTCCGAGATGCCGGCGTCGGCGAGGGCATCGGCCGCGGCGGCGGTATACGCCCGCAGCAGGCCGCCCGTGCCGAGCAGCACGCCGCCGAAGTAGCGCGTGACGACGCAGACAACATTCGTCACACCCGCGCGGCGGAACACCTCCAGCATCGGGATGCCGGCCGTGCCCTGCGGCTCGCCGTCGTCGGAGTAGCGTTCGGTGCCGTCGCGTAGCAGGTAGCACCAGCAGTTGTGCCGCGCGTCGTGATACTGCTTTTTGCACGCGGCGATGATTGTACGCGCCTCGTCCTCGGAGCCGACCGGCCGCACGAGGCCCAGAAAGCGCGAGCGTTTGTCCACGTACTCCGACGCGCCGGATTTCGTGGGAATGCGGTAGCTGTCCATATTACCCCTCCTCGCCCGCGATGACGAACGGCTCGAGCCGCGTCCACTGCTCCGGGTGGATGATGACCTCGAGCGCGATGCCGTCGTCGCGGTAGTCGGTGTGCAGCACGGCACAGTCGCGGTGCAGCGTTTCGAGCAGCGCGCCCTGCGCATACGGTAGCAGCAGCGTCACATGGTGGTCGGCCCGGCCGAGGATGGCGCGCACGCACTCGGTCAGCTCCGCCGCGCCCTCACCGCTGCGGGCCGAGATGCACACGATGTTTTCCCCGTGCGGCAGGATGCCGAGATAGGCATCGCACTTATTGAACACGCGGATGCACGGCGTCTGCGCCGCGCCGAGCTGGTCGATGAGCCGGTCGACGACCTCCGCCTGCGCCTCCCACTCGGGGTTCGAGAGGTCGATCACGTGCAGGAGCACATCGGCATACGTCAGCTCCTCGAGCGTGGCCTTGAACGCCTCGACCAGGTGCGTCGGCAGCTTGCGGATGAAGCCGACCGTGTCCGAGAGCAGCACCTCCTGCGCGGCGTCGATGCGCCAGCGGCGGGTCGTGGTGTCGAGCGTGTCGAACAGGCGGTCGTTGGCCGGAATGTCCGACCCCGTCAGGCAGTTGAGCAGTGTGGATTTTCCGGCGTTCGTATAGCCGACGAGGGCCACGACCGGCAGGGCGTTTTTCTCGCGGCGGCGGCGCTGCGTGCGGCGAATCTTGCGCACGTCCTCGAGTTCGGCCTGCAGCTTCTGGATCTTGCGGCGGATGTGGCGGCGGTCGGTCTCAAGCTGCGTTTCGCCCGGGCCGCGCGTGCCGATCGGCGACGAGCCGCCGGAGGCCGTCTGCCGCACGAGGTGCGTCCACATACCGGTCAGGCGCGGCAGAAGGTACTGGTACTGCGCCAGCTCCACCTGCAGCTGGCCCTCGCGCGTCTGGGCGCGCTGGGCGAAAATGTCGAGGATCAGGCCCGAGCGGTCGAGCACGCGCACGCCGAGTTCCTCCTCCAGCACGCGCATCTGCGACGGGGAGAGCTCATTGTCAAACACCGCGAGGTCGCAGTCGTTGGCGACGATGAGTTCGCGCAGCTCCGCCACCTTGCCCTCGCCGAGGAAGGTGCGCGGGTCGGGCGTGGGCTTGTTCTGCAGCAGCGTCACGACGGGCTGGCCGCCGGCTGTCTCCACGAGCGCGGCCAGCTCGGCAAGGGAAATGTCCGTCGAGCGCTCGCGTTCGTCCATGCTCGCCGCGGCGAGACCAGCCAGCGCGGCGCGTTCGATCTTTTGTTCGGTAGATTGCATAGGGGTCATCCTTTGAAATGAATATTTATCGGGTTTGCGGCCGGAAATGCCCGGCGCGGCGGGGCGCTTGTGTCACGGGTACGGTGTGTGTACGTCACGTGGCACCGTACCATACCGTACAGTACCGTACCGTACCACACCGTGTCTTACCCTGCAGCAGGAACACACGGCAAAGCATATCTTACCCTGTCTCTCTCAAAGAAAGCCAGGGGGAAAGAAAGCCGCTGTGGGAAACCGGCGAAAATGTGGAAAACTGTGTGGAAAGATTGCGGAAAACTAGAATTATGCAAAATCAGCAATTCTCGCTTGACAAGTAATGCAAAAGCATACTAGACTGGAAGTGGGGCAAACGACCGGCCTGCTCACGACGGGGGCAGCGGCTCGGTGCGCTTGTCAGCGTCCGGCAGTGCCGGCGCGGCGAAGCGCTGCACGCCCCAGATGCCGACGAGGATGGCGGCCGAGGCCGCGGCGCTGACCCAGCCGAACGGCTCGCGCAGGATGAGCACTCCGGCGAGCACGGACACGACGGTCGAGAAGTTGATGAGCGCTGCGGTGCGCGCGACGGGCAGCACCTCCAGCGCCCGGTTGAGCGCGAGGTAGGACAGCACCGAGGCCACGACGCTCAAAAACACGATGGCCAGCGCAAACGGCGTGTGCGTCATCGGCAGCACGACGGCGCTCAGGTCGTGCCGGTGCTCGAGCACGGACAGCACCCCGAACGCGGCGGCGCCCATGCCGCAGGTGATGTACGTGCGCTCAAAGGCTGTGAAGCTGCCCGAGCACGCGCGGCAGGCCACTATGTAGCCCGCGCCGGCAAAGACCGTGCCGAGCAGGATGAGAAAGCCGAGAAAGCTGCCCGCGCCGATGCCGGTGGCGTAGACGGCCAGCACGATCACCCCCGCGACGGAGAGGACTGAGAACACGACCTGCCGCCACGTGGCCTTCTCGTGCAGAAAGACCGCCCCATAGACGAGCGAGCACAGCGGGATGAGCGCGACCATGACGCCGGAAAACGACGTGCTCGTGAGCTTGAGGCCATACTGCTCGCAGGGGAAGTAGAGCACGGGCTCGAACAGGCCGGCCAGCAGCACGGGCCAGAGTTTCCGGCCGCGCAGACGCACGGGGAAGCGCCCCGTCAGGCGCAGCAGATTCAGCAGCACGAATGCCAGTGCGAAGCGCCAGAACAGCAGCACGAACGGCGTGCCGTAGTCCTGCGCGATGCGCGAGGCGAGGAACGTGAAGCCCCAGATGAAATACGTGAACGCGGCGAGCCAGAACGCGCCCGCCGCCGAGAGGGTGCGGTGCAAGGGGATCAGCCTTCTTTCTCGGTGGTGAAGGTGAGGTCGACCCCGTCGGAGCGGCAGACGATCGTGCCGTTAAGGTCCGTGCGGTAGACGGTCACGTCCGCGTCGCGCAGGCGGCTGAGCGTGTCGTCGTGCGGGTGGCCGTACTCATTGTCCGCGCCGCAGCTGATGACGGCGTACTTCGGCTGCGCCTCGTACAGCAGGCGGTAGCCCGTGGAGGTGCGGCTGCCGTGGTGGCCGGCCTTGATGACGTCGCAGCGGACGTCCTCGCCCGCGTCAAGCACGTCCGTCTCGCTCTCGTACTCGGCGTCGCCGGTGAAGAGGAAGGCGTTGCTGCCGTAGTCCACGCGCAGGATGAGGCTCTGGTTGTTGACGTCGCTGTAGTGCTTTTGCGGGCCGAGGACGGTCACGGTCGCGCTGCCGAGGGAGAACGTGTCGCCCACGTTCGGCACGGTGATGGCGAGGTTTGCCGTTTCGGCCGCGCGCATGACGCGCTGGAACGCGCCGTTGCTGCTCGAGGTGACGGAGCTGTAGAGCGTGCGCACCGGGAAGGCCGCGATGACGGCCTTCATGCCGCCGCAGTGGTCGGCGTGCGCGTGCGTGCAGACGAGGTAGTCGATGGCCGTCACGCCGTGCTGCTTGAGGTAGGCCGTGATCTTGTTGGCCTGGTTGCCCTCGGCCGCGTCGATGAGCATGACCTGCCCGTCGCACTGCAGCAGCGTACAGTCGCCCTGGCCGACATCGAGATACGTCACGGTCAGCCCGTCGCCGGGCATGGCCGTCGCGGTGACGCCGGGCGCAGCCGTGGCGCTCGGGTCGGCGGCTGCGTGGTCGCGGCCGTAGCCGAACCACGTGGCGAGGACCGCGATGATGAGCGCGAGCACGATGGTGATCAGATGATTTTTGGCCTGCGAATTGCGGCCGCGAGTGGGTTGGGCCATGGGTCACATCTCCTGTTTGATGATAAAAGCGTGGGGGTGTCTGCAACCCCTCCGTCACGGCGCAAAGCGCCGCGCCACCTCCCCTTACACAGGGGAGGCCAGGACTGCGCGCACCTGCGGCGGCGTGCGTTGTGCTCTGGCTGTATACCAGCTACCCTCCACGCTCAATCAGTGCGTTTTCCCCGTTGCGCAGGGCGGGGAACGCAAAAATGTCTGCGTAAGCGAATACGCAGACATTTTCTCATATCCCAGGTGAAATTGCAACCCCGCGGCTGTCCGCTGCATGGGACAGTGCGGGGGCTTCCGGCCGGGTTTTTATCCGTTTTCGCGCCAGAGTTTTACCGCGCGGATGCGCGCGTGGGCGCGCGCGCGGGCCGCCTCGGCCGTGGAGACGTTCATCTCCATGCCGCGCACCTCCAGATCCGACTCGGCCCGGCGCAGCGCCGCCTCGGCGCGGGGCAGGTCAATGTCCGGTGCGGGCTCGGCCGTGCGGGCGAGCACGGTCACGGTGTTGGCGGCGACGTTCACCGTGCCGGGGCTCACGGCGCAGTAGTGCTCCGCGCCGCCGGAAGTATAGCGCACGACGCCGCTCACGAGCGCGCCGAGCAGCGGCGCGTGGCCCGGCAGGATGCCGGCCTCCCCGTCGGCGAGGGGGAGCGTGACCTGCTGGGCCTGCGTGTCCACGGCCGCACCGCCGGCCGTGACGATCTCCAGATGCAGTGTGTCCGCCATGGCGCACCTCACTGCAGCGCGTCGCGCTTGCGCAGCACGTCGTCGATCGAGCCGCAGAACAAAAACGCCTGCTCGGGAATGTCGTCGCACTCGCCGCCGAGGATGGCCTCGAAGCCGCGGATGGTCTCGTCGAGCGGGACGTACTTGCCGGCCATGCCCGTGAAGTTTTCCGCCACGTGGAACGGCTGCGACAAAAAGCGCTGGATGCGCCGCGCGCGGTTGACGGCGGCCTTGTCCTCCACGCTCAGCTCGTCCATGCCGAGCACGGCGATGATGTCCTGCAGGTCCTTATACTTTTGCAGCACGCGCTGCACGGCGCGCGCGGTGTCATAGTGCCGGCGGCCGAGAATGTCCGGCTCGAGGATGCGCGAGGTCGAGCCGAGCGGATCGACGGCCGGGTAGATGCCCAGCTCCGAGATGCTGCGGTCGAGCACGGTCGTGGCGTCGAGGTGGGCAAAGGTCGTGGCCGGGGCAGGGTCGGTCAGGTCGTCGGCGGGGACGTAGATCGCCTGCACGCTCGTGACCGAGCCGTTGCGCGTGGAGGTGATGCGCTCCTGCAGCTTGCCCATCTCGGTGGCGAGCGTGGGCTGATAGCCGACGGCGGAGGGCATGCGCCCGAGCAGGGCCGACACCTCGCTGCCCGCCTGCGTGAAGCGGAAGATGTTGTCGATGAACAGTAGCACATCCTGCCCGGACTCGTCGCGGAAGTTTTCCGCGATCGTCAGGCCCGAGAGCGGCACACGCAGACGCGCGCCGGGCGGCTCGTTCATCTGGCCGAAGACGAGCGCCGTCTTGCTGATGACGCCGGATTCGTTCATCTCGTTCCAGAGGTCGTTGCCCTCGCGCGAGCGCTCGCCTACGCCGGCAAAGACGGAGTAGCCGCCGTGCTCGTAGGCGATGTTGCGGATCAGCTCCATGATGAGCACGGTCTTGCCGACGCCTGCGCCGCCGAACAGACCGATCTTGCCGCCCTTGGCATAGGGCGCGAGCAGGTCGACGACCTTGATGCCGGTCTCGAGCAGTTCGGTCGCGGGGGCGATGTCCGTGAAGGCCGGGGCCTCGCGGTGGATGGGCAGATATTCCGTGGCGTTGACGGGGCCTTTGCCGTCGATCGGCTCACCGATGACGTTGAACATGCGGCCGAGCGTCGCCTCGCCGACGGGCATTTTCACGCTCGAGCCGGTGTCCACGGCGACGCAGCCGCGCTGCAGCCCGTCGGTGGAAAAGAGCGAGATGCAGCGAACCGCGTTGTCGCCGAGCTGCTGCACCGCCTCCATGACGATGCGGCGCTTACCGGCGTGCACCTCGATGGCGTTGTTGATCTCCGGCAGCTTTCCGGCCGGGAACTGCACGTCCACCACCGGGCCGATGACCCTTTTGACGATACCGTTTTCCATACGTTCTCCCTTCGTGGGACGCGGCGCTGCCGCCGCGGTGTTAGTCCGATTTGTCCGATTTTTTCAGCGCGGCGCTGCCGCCGACGATCTCGGAGATCTCCGTCGTGATCGCGGCCTGACGCGCGCGGTTGAACTCCAGATTCAGGTCCTCGATGAGCTCCGCCGTCGAGTCCGTGGCGGCGGTCATCGCGGTCATGCGCGCGGCGTGCTCACCCACGCGGGCCTCGAGCATCACGGCGTAGACCGTGTTGTTCAGGTACAGCTCGAGCACGTTGTCGAGCACGGTCTGCGCGTCCGGCACGAACAGGTAGTTGTTGTTCGCGGCGGGCGCGTCGGCCTCCGGCGCAGCGGGCAGCAGCTGCCGGTGCACCGGCGTCTGGTGCAGCACGGAGTCAAAGTGCTGGTAGACGAGGTGGATCTCGTCCGCCTCGCCGGTGCGGTAGAGGTTTTTGAGCTCCTCGGCGATCTCGAGCGCCTCGGCCATGGTGGGCGTGTCGCTCAGGTCGGAGAAGATCTGCCGCACGGGCAGGTCGGTGCCCGCGAGCACGTCGCGCCCCCAGCGGCCGCACACGATCACGGAGCAGGGGCGCGCCTCGGCGCGCACGAGCCCCTCGAGGTGGCGCAGCAGCAGCTGGTTATACGCTCCGCACAGCCCGCGGTTGCCCCAGAAGACCACGTAGCACACGCGGCCGACGTGCCGCCGGGGCGTGAGATACGGGTGCTCAAAGTTCGCGTCGCCGGCGAGCAGGGCGTTGAGCACGGCCTGACTCTTGTCCGCGAACAGGCGCACGCCCGCAAGGCTCGTCTGCGTCTTGCGCAGCTTCGACACCGCGATCATCTTCATCGTGCGGGTGATCTGCTGCGTGCTGTTCACGCTGCGGATGCGCGCGCGGATCTTATGCAGGTTCGTCAAGGGGCGTCAACTCCTCTCTGCCGGCGGCGGGGATGGTGGTTCATAGATTTTTCAGCGTCTCGGCTGCGAGCTCGCGCAGGCGCTCGAGCGCCTCGGGCGGGAGCTTTTTGCCGCTGTGCACGAGGTCGTGCAGCTTCGGATACGTCCGGTGGATGCGCGCGAGCAGGGCGTCGGCGTAGCGCGGCACGTCCTCGACGGCGATCGTGTCCGTGTATCCCTCGCCGGCGGCGAAGAGCACCGCGACCTGATCGGCCGCGTCCATGGGCGCGTACTGCGGCTGCTTCAAAAGCTCGGTCATGCGGCTGCCGCGCGCGAGCGTGTCGCGCGTGGCCTTGTCGAGATCGGAGCCGAACTGCGCGAACGACGCCAGCTCCCGGTACTGCGCCAGGTCCATGCGCAGCCGGCCGGCGACCTGCTTCATGGCACCGAGCTGCGCCGCGCCGCCGACACGCGACACGGACAGGCCCACGTTGATGGCCGGGCGCACACCGGCGTGGAACAGATCCGTTTCGAGGAAGATCTGCCCGTCGGTGATGGAGATGACATTCGTCGGGATATAGGCCGAGATATCGCCCGCCTGCGTCTCGATGATGGGCAGGGCGGTCATGCTGCCGCCGCCGGCTTCTTCGCTCAGGCGCGCGGCGCGCTCGAGCAGGCGGGAGTGCAGGTAAAACACGTCGCCGGGGTAGGCCTCGCGTCCGGGCGGACGCTGCAGCAGCAGGGAAATCTCACGGTAGGCCACGGCCTGCTTCGACAGGTCGTCATAGACGATGAGCACGTCGCGCCCGCGGTACATGAAGTACTCGCCGATGGCGGCGCCCGCGTAGGGCGCGATGTAGAGCATGGGCGCGGTCTCGGATGCGTGCGCGCACACGACGGTGGTGTAGTCCATGGCGCCGCGGTCGCGCAGTTTCTGCACGACGCCCGCGACGGTCGATTCCTTCTGGCCGATGGCGACGTAGATGCACAGCACGCCGGTGTCCTTCTGGTTGAGGATGGCGTCGATGGCGATGGCGGTCTTGCCGGTCTGGCGGTCGCCGATGATGAGCTCGCGCTGGCCGCGGCCGATGGGCACGAGCGCGTCGATGGCCTTGATGCCGGTCTGCAGCGGGACGCTCACGCCCTTGCGCGCGATGACGCCGGGCGCGGGGCTCTCGATGGCGCGGCGCTCCGTCGTGCGGATGGGGCCGAGCCCGTCGATCGGGCGGCCGAGCGCATCCACGACGCGGCCGGTCATCTCCTCGCCCACGGGCACGGACATGATCTGCCCCGTGCGGCGCACGCGGTCGCCCTCCTGCAGGTGGCCGTAGGGCCCGAGCAGGACGACGCCGATGTCCTCGCGGCCGAGGTCCATGACCATGCCGCGCAGCGTGCCGTCAAAGGCCAGCAGCTCGCCGGCCATGGCGTCGGCCAGACCGCGGATGCGGCAGATGCCGTCCGACAGGCTCGTGACGACGCCGGACTGGAACACGTCGATGCCGACGTGCGTGTCCGCGAGCTTGGCGCGGATGCACGCGGCGAGGTCGGGCGTTTCCTGCGTGGTGTGCAGGACGCTGTTGGCCGCGTCCTGCTCGAGCAGGTCGAGCGCATGGCGCAGCGTGCCGTCATAGTGCGTGTCGCCGATGCGCAGGCACACGCCGCCGATCAGCTCCGGGCGCACGGTCGTCATGACGGTGACGTGGACGTAGGCGCGCGTGAGCGTGTCGGTGAGCGCGTCGAGCGCGGCGGCGCTCAGGGGCTCTGCCGATTCGACCGTCACGGTCAGCGTGCCGGTCTCGGCGAGGGCGAGCGCGTCGCTTGGCTGGGTGGTCAGGTGCTCGCCGATGTGGGCGAGAAAGTCGTCAACGAGGTTTGCGCGCGCGGGTGCGAACGCATCCTGCGCCAGCACGCCGGCGGCGGCCGCCGTGATGCGGCTGATGGCCGCGTCGCTCACGCGGTCTTCCATGTCGCTGCGCAGCTGCGCCTCGGTCTGCTGCGCGCTGCGGCGCACGGCCTCGGCCTGACGGGCGGTCTCGGCGTCGGCGGCCGCGGTGTTGGCCGCGGCCTGACGCTGCGCGTCCGCGAGCTGGCACTGCGCCTGCGCGTCGGCCGCCTGCTGCGCCTCGGTAATGTCCTCGGCGGTGTGGCGGGCCTGATCCTGCGCGTCGGCCGCGCGGCCGAGCGCCTCGGCAATGCGCTCTTTCCGGTCGCGGAAGAGCTTGCGGATGCGCTTGCGCGTCAGGAAAAATAGCGCGCCTGCAAGCAGCAGGAAGTTGAAGACGGGGCCGATGGCTCTCAGAAATTCCATGGCGTCGGCGCCCCCTTTCGATTCATTTCATTCATGGTTCAGCCCTCATGCGCGGGGGCGACCCATTGGCGGATCTGCGCGGCATTGCGCTCGGCTGCGTCGCTGCCGAGCAGCCCGCCGGTCAGCGCCGTGACGAGCTCGGGCAGTTTCGCGTCCACGGCGGCGGCCGCAGCGGTCTCTTCGTCGCGCACACGCGCCCGCATGGCGCGCGTGGCCTGCGCGGCCTCCTGGTGCGCGCTCTGCAGCGCCTGGGCGCGCGCGCGCTCGGCCGCGCTCTTGGCCTCGGCCAGCAGCGCGT
>ENA-UOJH01000966-UOJH01000966.1-human-gut-metagenome-genome-assembly--contig:-C148-NODE-966-length-23655-cov-10.969534_pt1 | contig 23655 bp, 17 predicted proteins | sample MGYA00242345_ERZ723892 | MGnify/ENA metagenome assembly ERZ723892 | reverse complement strand
TATGCTCCATTTCGCTTCGCTCATTTCGCATAACCTTCGCTGCATACCTGCCTACGCACATCAAATCCCTACGGGATTTTTTCAATCATTACTAAATTATCACAGGGACAACTTGTATATCATTTCTTATTGTATTTACCAAAATGGACAAAATAGAATAAAGAGGACGATTGCCTTTTGGCAGTATAGCAAATTTTAGCGAACTTTGCAGCCGAAATGAAAGAATCAAAAAAAGACATATTATTAGCAAAGATTAGAAACGGAACACCTGTAACGCGCACACAGCAGCTCCACCTCGCTGCCCTATTGAGTGTGCCTGCCATTATGGTGCAACTCTCATCTATAATCATGCAATATATCGACGCATCGATGGTGGGACAATTAGGTGCCAACGATTCTGCCTCGATTGGCTTGGTGGCGGCTTCGCTGTGGCTTTTCAGCGGCATCTGTAATGCTGCCACAGCAGGCTTCAGCGTGCAGGTAGCGCACTTGATTGGTGCGAAAAAGAACAAGGAGGCGAAAGACGTGTTTCGCCAATCTATTACCTGTATTCTCATTTTCTCTGCCACTCTTTCAGCCATTGGCATGGCAATTAGCGGTCATTTGCCTGTATGGCTAAGAGGCTCGGAGGAAATCCGTGAGAGCGCAAGCACCTACTTTCTGCTTTTCAGTGCGTGTATTCCACTTCTTGCGCTTGAAATGCTGGCGGCAAGTATGCTACGCTGTACAGGTAATATCAAAATACCGAGTTTGCTCAACATTCTGATGTGTGTGCTCGACATGATATTCAATTACCTGTTCATATTCCCCACTCACGATGTCACGCTGTTTGGAATGGTGATTACGATTCCTGGTGCTGGATTGAGGGTGCAAGGAGCTGCCATCGGTACCATCATTGCAGTGACCATCACTTCGGCTTGCATGATGTATTACGCTTGCTTCAAGTCGAAAGATTTGCAACTCAACACCGTAAAAGGTTCGTTCAAGCCCACACGCCTTTGCATCAACAAAGCGTTGAGAATCGGTTGTCCGATGGGATTGCAGCACTTGTTCATGTGCTCGGCACAAATCTTTATCACAGCGATTGTAGCGCCACTGGGAAGCATTCCGCTTGCTGCCAACTCGTTTGCGGTGACGGCAGAGAGTATTTGCTACATGCCAGGTTATGGTATTGCCGACGCTGCCACCACGCTCGTTGGTCAAAGCATCGGTGCATCACGCAGAAAGTTGGCGAAGCAGTTCGCCACCATTACCGTTACGATGGGCGGCATCATCATGGGCATTATGGGCGTGCTCCTTTATATGTTCGCACCGCTAATGATGGGCATACTCACGCCTGTGCCTGAAATCATCGCACAGGGTGCCGCAGCATTAAGGATTGAGGCTTTCGCAGAACCGTTCTTCGCCATTGCTATCGTGTCATACGGCGTGTTTGTGGGCGCTGGCGATACACTTATCCCATGCGGCATCAATTTGGCAAGCATGTGGGGTGTGAGAATCACCCTCTCGGCAATACTTGCGCCAACTATGGGACTGCAAGGCGTGTGGACAGCCATGTGCATCGAACTCATATTCAGAGGCGTGATGTACTTGATTCGACTGCGTTCGGGAAGGTGGATAAAAATCAAGGAAGCACAACCAGCCACATAAACACTAAAATATTCACATCATTTCAGCCTAACGCCAAGAATAGCGGGAGCATTGGAGCTGAATGGACAAGGAAATGTGAAATAGTTTTAGTAACTTTGTAAAAAGCGATTATTTATAACACTCAACCATACAAATTAGCATGGCAACTGTTGACGACAAAAAAATTATTTTCTCGATGGTGGGTCTGAACAAGACTATCAAGCAGACCAACAAAACCATCCTCAAAAACATTTATCTATCATTTTTCTATGGTGCGAAAATCGGCATCATCGGTTTGAATGGCGCTGGTAAATCCACATTGCTCAAAATTATTGCCGGCATCGACAACGATTACCAGGGCGACGTGGTTTGGGCACCAGGCTACAGCGTGGGCTATCTGCCACAGGACCCACCACTTGACGACAACAAGACCGTACTTGAGCTCGTGAAAGAGGGCGTTCAAGAGGTAGTCGATGCACTGGAGGAATATGAGGAAATCAACAAGAAGTTTGGACTTCCAGAATATTACGAAAACGAGGACAAGATGAACGAACTTTTCGCCCGTCAGGCTGAGGTGCAGGGCATTCTCGACTCTACCGACGCTTGGAACCTTGAAACTCGCCTCAACCGTGCTATGGCTGCGCTCAACCTGCCACCAGCCGACCAAAAGGCAGAGCACCTGTCGGGTGGCGAACGCCGCCGTGTGGCTTTGTGCCGCCTGCTGCTCGAAAAGCCCGATGTGCTGCTGCTCGACGAGCCTACCAACCACCTCGACGCTGAGAGCATCGACTGGCTGGAGCAACACCTCAACCAATACGAGGGCACCGTGATTGCCGTAACCCACGACCGCTATTTCTTGGACGACGTGGCTGGCTGGATTCTTGAACTTGACCGTGGCGAGGGTATTCCATGGAAGGGCAATTACTCATCATGGCTCGAGCAGAAGTCGAAGCGCATGGCTCAAGAGGAAAAGGCAGCAAGCAAGCGCCGCAAAACGCTTGAGCGAGAGTTGGAATGGGTGCGCATGGCTCCAAAGGCACGTCAAGCCAAGGGTAAAGCGCGTCTGAACTCCTACGACCGACTTCTCAACGAAGACCAAAAGGAGAAGGAGCAACACCTTGAAATCTTCATTCCAAACGGTCCACGCTTGGGCAACAATGTGATTGAAGCGCAAGGCATCTCTAAATCGTTTGGCGAAAAGGTGCTTTACAAGGACCTCACTTTCACGCTGCCACCTGCTGGCATTATCGGTGTGATTGGCCCTAACGGTGTGGGTAAAACCACCCTGTTCCGCTTGATTATGGGACTTGAAACGCCCGATTCTGGTACTTTCTCTGTGGGCGAGACTGTGAAATTGGCTTACGTTGACCAACAACACAAGGACATCGACCCAACCAAGAGCGTTTACGAAGTGGTGAGCCAAGGCAACGAACTGATGCGCATGGGTGGCCGTGAAATCAATGCGCGTGCCTACCTCAGCCGCTTCAATTTCGCCGGTGCCGACCAAGAGAAGAAGTGCGGCGTGCTTTCAGGTGGTGAGCGCAACCGCTTGCAACTGGCGCTTGCGCTGAAGCAAGAGGGCAACGTGCTGCTGCTCGACGAACCAACCAACGACATCGACGTGAACACGCTCCGTGCGCTTGAGGAAGGTTTGGAAGCGTTTGCTGGCTGTGCTGTGGTCATCAGCCACGACCGCTGGTTCCTCGACCGTATTTGCACCCATATCCTTGCATTTGAAGGCGATGGCAACGTGTTCTTCTTCGATGGCAACTATTCTGATTACGAAGTGAACAAGGCTAAACGCCTCGGTATTGAAGAACCAAAGCGAATCCGCTATCGCAAATTCGACGAACAGTAATTTCCTGAACAAAAATTTCACCCAATAATAAAGGCTGTGCCGCTCAATTATCAGTGGCACAGCCTTATTTATTTGATGTAATTTGGGTTACTTGATTTTCATACCCAGATTTTTCATCATAAATGCGTAATAATCAGCGGCTTCGTCGATGATTTTAGAGATGGGTTTGCCGCTGCCGTGACCTGCCTTGCTGTCGATGCGAATGAGTTTTGGCTGGTCGCCAGTGTTGGCAGCCTGAAGAGTGGCAGCGTACTTAAACGAGTGGGCTGGCACCACACGGTCGTCGTGGTCACCTGTGGTCACGAGGATTGCAGGATATTTGGTGCCATCGTTCTTGATGTTGTGGAGTGGTGAATATGCACGCAAATATTCAAACATTTCCTTGCTGTCGTCGCTACGGCCGTAGTCGGGAGCCCAGTTCCAACCCACGGTGAACAGGTGATAGCGAAGCATGTCCATCACGCCCACCTGAGCGATAACTGCACGGAAGAGGTCGGGACGCTGGTTGGTGACCGCACCCATCAGCAAACCGCCATTTGAGCCACCTTGAATAGCGAGTTTTTCGCTTGAGGTGTACTTGTTGGCGATGAGATATTCAGCTGCTGCGATAAAGTCGTCGAACACGTTCTGCTTCTTCATCTTGGTGCCGTCGCGGTGCCATTTGTCGCCATATTCTGCACCACCACGAATGTTTGCCACCACATACACGCCACCATTTTCAAGGAAAGGAATGCGGTTCACGTTGAACGATGGCGTGAGGCTGATGTTGAAACCGCCGTAAGCGTAAAGCAATGTAGGGTTCTTGCCATTGAGTTTCATGCCCTTCTTGTGGGTGATGAACATGGGCACACGAGTGCCATCTTTGCTGGTGTAGAACACCTGTTCGGTGATGTAGCGATTGCTGTCGAACTTCACGTTGGGCTTCCAGAAGAGTTTCGACTTGCCTGTAGCCATATCATAAGAATAGATAGAGCCTGGAGTGGTGTAGCTGGTGAAGTTGTAGAACACCTCGTCGGTGTCCTCCGATGAACTAAAACCAGCGGTGCCGATGCCAGGAAGCAGAACTTCGCCCAAATTCTTGCCTTGCATATCGAGCAGATAAGCGTGGCTTGCGGCATCTTTCTCATAATTCACGATAAAGTGATTTTTGCCTGCCATTTGGAGCGATTTGAGCATTGCGTCGCCCTCGGCAATAAACTCACGGCCTTTGCCCACGCCCAGATTGTCGATGTCGAACACAAGCACCTTTGCCATAGGGGCATTCTCGTTGGTATAAATATAAATGTGCTTATCGTCGTTACCCACGGGGCTGAAATTGTAGTCGTAAGAGTAGTTGAGACGAATGAAGCGAGGGTTTTCGCTCTTAGTGTCTTTCACCAACAGCACATTGCCATCGCCACCGCTCTGATACATATACACAAAGCGCTCATCTTCGCTCACATAAGCCATGTGGAACATCAAAGGTTCCTCAAAACTGCGGAACACGAGTTCGTCTTGCGACTGTGGAGTGCCGAGTTTGTGGTAATACACCTTCTGATACTCGTTTTTGCTCGAAAGTTCGCTCTTTGGCGCATCGTAGGCACTGTAATAGAAGCCGTCGCCCTGCCATGAGGCATTGGTGAACTTCGCCCACACGATATGATCGTCGAGCATTTTGCCCTCCTGCATATCCTTCACATATATCTCATTCCAGTCGCTACCGCTGCGCGAAATGGTGTAAGCCATATAACGGCCATCTTTCGAAAAGTCCACCGACTTCAGCGCCACGGTGCCATCGTCGGAGAGTTTGTTTGGGTCGAGCACTTCACGAGGCGTGCCATCGAGCGAGTCCATTTCATACAGCACGCTCTGATTCTGCAAACCATTGTTCTTATAGAAGAAGTATTTACCGTGATGCTTGAAAGGAATGCCCATCTTCTCATAGTTTTGGAGTTTCATCATCTTCTCCTTCAAGGCATTGCGGAAAGGAATCTTCGAAATGTAGTCTTGAGTCACCTTGTTTTCGGCTTCCACCCAAGCGGCGGTTTCGGCAGAATTGTCGTCCTCCAGCCAGCGGTAAGGGTCAGCCACCTTCACGCCAAAATACTCATCTACTTGGTTCACAGTCTTGGTTTTAGGATAAGCAATCGGTGATTGCGCAAAACCTTGAACAGCAATAGCAGCCGTCGTCAATAATAAAAGTTTCTGTTTCATATTTATCAGTATTAATTTTCTCCACTAAGTTACCAATTTTTCCCCACATAACCCGAAAATCCCACACACGAAATTCAGAGCCTCACACAGATCCCGCTGATCTCACGGTTTTTACTTTAGTGGGTGAAAAATCTCACAGAATTTTTCCGCACCTTTGCTCCATGGGCTCACACAGATTCAACGAGATTCAACAAAACAATTATTCGTGCGATTCGTGAAGTTCGTGGTTAAAAACCATCCACAAATTAGCACAAATTTTCACAAATTATTTTTGAAATCTGTATGAGTTTTGGAAATCGGAGTACTCGGAGCACTCGGAGTACTCGGAGTACTCCGACATGCTCCACGACCTATCTGCCAACCTCCGTGAGATTTAACACCATCAAAAGAAAAATTCAGTGAGATCTGTGGGATCTGTGTGAGGCATACCCAGCACAAAAAAAGGGGCTTGGATTTAAAAAAATCCAAGCCCACACAGGAAAACATTCTAAATATTATCGCTGGTTTTGCGCATCACTGCGCTACTCGCAGCATTAACAATTAACAAAATGCTATAGTTACTTTACAATCTTCTTTGATGACTTAGTGCCGTCGGTGTAAGTGGTCACTACCACGTTCACACCTTCGAATGGACGGTCAGACGACACGCCAAGCAGGTTGTAGTAGGTCACACCAGCCACAGTCTTTTCAGCGTCAACATCTTCCACACCGGTAGTGATTGTTGGGTCCTGAACGATAGTGTGGCTCACCTTGGTGATGTAGTAGTTAGAGTTGCTGAGATCGTTAACCGAAGTCACGTCACCGTTCACCAAGTAGATTTCCACAGTCACCACGCCGCTGAAGGTCTCGGCTTTTTCGCAGATGCCAGCGAAGGAGATGTCAGAATCCACCTTATACCATGCACCATAGCCACCATTTGCACCCGGACCACCTTCGATGCTTCGGCGAGCTGTTGTTTTAGGTTTTTGGTTAGTGCCCACTTCGTATCTCTTCATACCCACAGCCTTTGGATAGAATTCACCACCGCTGTAAGCATACCAGTTCACCACTCCTAAGCAACCATTAAATGCAGAAGTGATATTGCCATAAAGAGCTTGGTTAGCACCATTCACCACATAGTAGTTTGGCTGATAAGCATCGCCCTTCTTCACACGGATAATTGCATTGAGATACTTGGCTGCGCGTGAGTCAGGAACCAAAGTAACGAATGCGTCAAGACCGTAGTTGAGGGCTTGTGGGTAGGTCAAGCCACCTTCTGCGGCATTACCTGTACCACCAATGTGCGTATTGTCTTGCTTTTCAGCAGCAGGAATCACGAGGTCTTTTGCGTGCTGAGTACCACCTACAGCGCCCTGAATTCTTTCCACATGATCAGTATCTGTGTTTGGAGTCCAGTATGAGTGATGGCTTTCATATTTGCCACGAGCCAAGCCATTGTTGTATTGAGTGTTGACACGGGTTGAGAAACCAGCCTCCACTTCGTAAACAGCATAAATCACAAGACCAACACCATCCACGTCGTTGTGGTTGTCATCCAAATCTGCAACAGAAGGAACAGTGAAAGTGATTTGGTGCTGCATACCTGACACCTCATTGTAAGGGAGTTTTTGACTCAATTTCACTTGCTCGTTGTCTGCTCCATTCATTTTATACTGATAGTAAAATCCCACAAAGGTGAATGGATAGAGTGCAGGAGCATTGATTCTCACTTCTTGACCAACGCCCACGGTCAACCATACGTCAGAACCCACAGTGTTGCCTTGTGTAGAAAGTTCGGTTTTTGATGCACCACTGGTTGGCAAACCAATCACCTTGATGTTTCTTACAGGGTTAGCGAAAGTGTAGATTTTAACATCTTTGTTCGAAACCACAGCTGAATTGGCATCCGACACGCAGTAAGCACTCACGCGCAAATACCAGCCCTTCTTCTGATAAGCAGGGTCGTCGGTGTAACCCATAGCTTCATACACTTCCTTCCAAGTGAATGATGCTGATTCAGTTTGGAAGCTATTAAGATTCACTTGCTTCTGGAGCACACCTTCAGCATTGAAGAATTCAAAGTCGTAGAGGGTGTTCACCTTGGCAGTTTCCACATCATAGATGTCGGGATAGTTCACATAGTTTTGATGTGAAATAGTGATTGTTGGGCGGTCTGCTGTTTCGTAAGAATCGTAAGTTGAAGAATTTGGAGAAATCACAGGAGCATCAATCTTCACAGGATCAGGTTGTTCTGCGCCGTCAACGATGTCGCCGATACGAAGGTTGATGTAGTATTGACCCATCACCCAGTCGCCCCAGTGGCGTCCGTAAGTGGAAGATGCTTGATCTTTATGACGAATAGCATAAGGATAAGCCTCCATCAGCACAGCGATGGTACCGTCTTCTTGCATAGAGAGCGAGCTGTATTGAGCAGCTTCGTCCATAGCGCCAATACCAGTTTTTGCAGCACCTCCACTTGTATAATCAAATGGGTCGAAAAGGTTGAGGCTTCGAGTCCAGTTCAAGCCACCTGAAGTGGACAATTTGGTGTAGTAAGCCGAAAGGCTTGTACGGCAGTTATCACTGCCATATACCATATCCTTTGGCACAGTGTGGAGAATATACTGAGTACCGTCTTTCGCTGCATACTTGATAAGGTCGCCATTACATGGATTGGTCAAGTTCATGCCACTTTGCGAAATCATTGTGGCTGTGGCTTGGGTAGCAGATGTGAATGTCAAGCGGTAGAACAAGCGATTGCCTGACGCATTTGAGCGTGCAGAAAGAATGTATTGGTCTGTTGCCACCTGTACGAATTGCACTTCATCTAAGTAGTTAGAAGTGTTTTCAAGATAATCCTTGGTTGAATATCCACTTCTAATTTTAATTCGTGTCCATTCATTCTTATCAGGATTGTAAGTCAAGCAGTAAATGCGCTGATGGCTGGCAGAACTTCTTGAACCTTTATTTGGAGAGGTGCTTGTGCGCAAGCCCACCAAAGCTTTACCCTTGAGATAGCCTTCGTTTGCCACGCAGATGTTACCAGGAGAGATATTACCACGAAGACCACCAAAGAGGCTTTGGTCCATTGTGTATTCTGAGCTCCAGCTCTTGCCGTTGTCGCGGCTCACCTTCCATACCACATCAGTGGCAGGGTCATTACGTGTGCCAGAGAGGCCGAAACCGTGGATAGCAGTAGCCATCACAGTACCGTTAGCAAACGAGGCAACAGCAGCATCACCATAGCCCTTCCAGTTGTAGCAGTTTTCACCGCTTTGCGAACCTTGGAAAATCACCACATAATCGCTCCATGTCTTGCCATTGTCCGATGAGCGGCGCGAAACCACATCAATACTGTTGGTCACATCGTGGATGTGCATTTTGCGGGCATCGCTCAATGCCACGAGCGTACCGTCGGAAGCACGGGTGATAGCAGGAATACGATAGTATCTTGAGTATTCTTCAGAGGTGGCAAAATTTTCGTAGCGTGGTGCATAGAGCATCTTGAAATTAGGCACAAGCACACGGCCACCACCTTCACCAGAGTAGTTGTTCACGGTGTTGATAGTTTTATTCGACACCTTGTCAATCACACCACCCACACGAGTGTAGTTGCGCTTTGCGCCACCAATCAATGGCAAATTCTTCAAGCCACCAATTTCTTCAGCGCTTCTCACGTTGGCCACAAGGTAAATCACATATTCGCCTGCAGGGAGCTTCAGGTTGCTGGTGAAAGTGGTCACTTCGCCAGCAGCTGGCACTTCATGAGTAGTTCCGAGGAAAAGGGCACCGCAGTTCTTTTCAGGGTTGCGGTAGTCGAAAATGTGAGCGAAGGTATTTTCAAACGTTGCATAAGTGCCATCAGGAGTGTAGTCTTGTTCAGTGTCGCGCATACGGGCATACACACTGATTGCGCTGAGGTAGCCAGTGTGGCCAAACAAGCGGTAAGTGAGGGTTGGAGTTTCTTCGGCTCTTACACTTATGCAAGCCATAGCCAGCACTTGATTCTTGTTACCCAAGCCAATATAACCCACTTCTTGGTAGCCGGCATTGGTTTGCCAAGCCTTCAGCTGATTGTGAACAGTTTGAGCACCGTCGCCAGTTGAGCCAGAAGTTTCTTGAATCACTTCATAGAAGTTCCACCTTGATGTGTCGTAGTATGATAAAGTTGTTACAGTCATTTGGCTATTTGAAAAAGCCAAATAACCGCTTCGATAGCCCTGTCTAAGATACAACTGATATAATTCGAACCTGAGTAAACAGTGAAGTAAATAGGAGCCGTGCTCCACTTGAATGAGAAGCCAGAATTGTAAGTGACCTGTGGGCCATAAGAAGCACTGTTGACGAGGGCAACAGTAGAACCACTCTTCCTTACGGTAAACACATAAGCAGCCTGATCGGCATCGGTGACAGCTTTTTCAGTTTTGGAGACTTCACCATTGTTGTAGCCTACCAATTTACTTGCGCCAATGTTGTACATCACAACTTTAGCACCATTTGCAAGGTTTGCCAAGTCAGCGGGGGTGTCCGAAACTTTGTAAGTCGCGGCATTGGCGCTGAAGCCAAACAGCGACGTCAGTAACGCAAGAAGAAACCAGGTTCTCCCTGTCAATTTTTTGAGTTTTTTAAAATAGCTCATAGCATTTTGAATGTTAATCTCACTTTCCCATAGTGAGAGTATTAAAAATATTAGTGTTAATAAAAAAGTTTTCCTTTTAGCCTATGCTATTCACAATTAACGCTTTCCTGTAGCGATTAAGATGCTGGTTAATTCACACTTAATCAAATGAAGGTTAGGTGAATACTATAATGTGCAAATTTAACGATAAATTTCCGAATTCCTCAAACTTCCCCCAACCCCAACCCAACCCCCACACGCTTTTTTAATATCATTTAACAACTAATTCCCCTATGTCAAGCCTCACACAGATTCCACAGTTTTTGGGGGCTCACACAGATCTCACTCTAAGTTTTTGCATTAGTGAGTGGGAAATCTCACAGAATTTTTCCACACCTTTACTCCAAGGGCTCACACAGATTCAACGAGATTCAACAAAAAAGTAATTAAACGGAGAATTAGTAATCGTCGTATTCATCCATGTTTTTGAAAGATTAATTGGTTTTAGAAAAAATGAGGGCGGATTTTTAGGAAAGCCGCCCTCGGTAGTTGTTTGTTATGGGATAATTGGGTTATTTTTTTGTTGCTTTTTTTGTGGGTTTCTTGGCTGCCGGCTTTTTGGCTGGTGCCTTTTTTGCTGGTGCTTTCTTGGTTGGTGCCTTTTTTGCTGGCTTTTCTTCCTCCGCTGGTTTATCTACTGGGAAATCGCCGGTGGTGTCCTTCACAATGTTGTTGCGGAGCATTTCCACCTCGCGGTTGAGTTGGCTGATTTCGTTAGATTGGTTGCGGATGGTGAGCAACAATGCGTTCAATTCCTCATTGTCGATTGACTCTGGGTATTGCTCCTGCACACGAATCATGAAATCGCTAAGCACATTCATATAGTTGGTGAATGCGGTGTAAGGCGAGTCGTAGGGGCTGTAGTGCGAGTGCACTGAGCCGTCTTCGTTGTGCTTGGTGCTCATATAGAAGAAGTGGTCGCTTGCCTGGAGGTAGTACCAGTCTTGCTTGATGCGGCGGTCTTGGCAAAGGCGCACACGCTCACCGATGGAGTAGAGTTTCTTCACAGCCTCCTGCTGGAGAGTGTTGCCAAGCCATGCGCTGGTGTCGCGCGCCTCATCCGCCCAAGAAATTGGGTGCATCACTGGCATTTCGCCCACCGATTTCATTTTTGAAATCACTTCGCTTGGAGTGAAGAACTCGATGCCCTTTTCGGCCGCGAAGCGTGGCATCGCCTTCATAAACTCGAAGATGCCGCTTTCGCGTGGTTGCATTTCGCCGAAAGTCTCGTAGTTCATAAAGAGGTTGACGAGTTGTTCTTCTTCAGGAAGCGATGCAATCCAGTCGATATACTTGTCGGCTGTGAGCGGATATGATGCCCAGTCGGGATTGCTAAAACGGAACGAAATGTCGTCGCTCAATTTAGAGTTCTTCAACAGCAATTTCAACTTTGGTGCCACAGGTGAAGAATAAACGTAGTTAGGCGACTTCCAACCCAAAATATGCTTTGCGCCTTCGGTAATCACGCCCTTAAAGCCCATATTCTGAACCATAGCGGAGATGTCGTCGTCGTAGATAAGCTCGGTGTTGCGGAACACCACTGGGTGCTTGCCAAAGAGTTGGAAAATCTTCTTGTCGTGGTCCTTCACTTGTGCCACAAACTCATCGGAATCTTCAAGCGAAGCGAGCGAGTGGGCGTAGGTTTCGCTGAGAAATTCCACACAGCCGGTGTCGGCCAATTCCTTCATCGACTCGATGAACTCTGGCACATAGATTTCGAGTTGCTCAAGAGCGGTGCCGCTGATTGAGAATGCCACTTTGAATTTCTTGCCATACTGCTTAATCATATCAAGGAGCATTGCATTAGCTGGCAAATATGAGCGCTGTGCAATGCGAGTGATAATTTCATCGTTGGCAAAATCATCGTAATAGTAATGGTCGTTACCAATGTCGAAGAATCGATAATTCTTCAGGCGGAAAGGCTGGTGTATCTGGAAATAAAAACAAATTGCTTTCATTGCTTTATTTTTTAGTTGTTGATTTAATTCGTTTAAGATTGTTTTATCGGTTGACGAGACTCTTGTAAATGTCGATGACTTTGGCACCTGCCTTTTCCCACACAATCTGCTTCACTTCCTCAAGTCCCTTTTCGCGCAGTTCCTTATACATGGCAGGATACTTGATGATAGAATAGATGGCGTCGGCTATGGCGTTGGTGTCCCAATAGTCAACTTTAATCACATTATTAAGAATTTCGGCACAGCCGCTCTGCTTGGAGATAATGGACGGTACGCCCATCTGCATGGCTTCGAGTGGAGAGATGCCGAAAGGCTCACTGACCGATGGCATGATATACACATCGCTGGCTTTGAGCATCTCGTACACCTCCTTGCCTCGCAGGAAGCCTGCGAAGTGGAAACGGTCGGCGATGCCACGACGCGCTACCAAACGAATCATCTTCTCCATCATATCGCCACCGCCAGCCATCACAAACTGCACGCCACGCACCTTGCTCAGCACCTGTGCGGCTGCTTCCACAAAGTATTCGGGGCCCTTCTGCATGGTGATGCGGCCGAGGAAAGTGACCACCTTATCGTGCTTTGGTGGCACGGTAACATTGAGCAACTCCTCGCTCAGCGGCTCCACTGCATTGTGCACAGTGGTCACCTTGTCGGGTGAAATGCCGTATTTCTCAATCACGGTGCGGCGAGTGAGATTGCTCACGGTGATAATGTGGTCGGCATTGTTCATGCCGTCTTTCTCGATATTGAACACTGTGGGATTGACGTTGCCACGGCTTCGGTCGAAGTCGGTGGCATGAACGTGAATCACCAATGGCTTGCCTGTGACCTGCTTGGCGTGAATGCCGGCAGGATAGGTGAGCCAGTCGTGAGAGTGGATAATATCGCATGGAATGGTGCGTGCAATCACACCAGCCACAATCGAATAATTGTTGATTTCCTCAACGAGGTTGTCGGGATAACGACCGGAGAACTCGATGCAGCCCAGGTCGTTGGTGTTCATATAATTGAAATCACTGTAGATGTGATTTCTCAAATCAAAATAAGTCTGAGGGTCCATCACATTGCCGATACGGCTTTGCACATATTCGCTGCTCACGTCGCGCCATGCAATAGGCGTGGTGTTTGCGCCAATGATTCGTGCAAATCCCTTCTCTTCGTCGCCCCAAGGCTTGGGTATAACGAATGTGATGTCCATGTCGCCGCAATCGTACATACCTTTCGTAAGACCGTAGCTTGCGGTTCCGAGACCACCGAGAATATGAGGGGGAAATTCCCAACCAAACATTAAAGCTTTCATATCGTCAGGTTAATATCAATTTACGGTTAAACATCAAGATTTTTCAACAAACGCAACACGCGGAGAATCTCGCCCACATTGGCAGCGAAGCTCACTGCGCCACGGCCAATGAATGGTGGGTTGCCGTCGTAAAGTTCCGACAGAGTGCCGATAGCGCCTTGCGACATTTCGTCCTCAAAGCCAATCATCATGCGATTCACGAACGAGAGGCCGCCAATGCCAAACACCTTCACATAGGCGTGGCAGTAGAAGCCCATGAGCCAAGGACGAGCCGACCCAGAATAATAAGCCTTTTCGCGCTGATCTGGATTGCCCACATACCAAGGATTATAGCCGTAGCTGTTAGGGCTCAATGTGCGCAGTCCCTTAGGGGTGAGCAACTCGCGGGTGATGAAGTCGAGAATGCGCTTGCGCTGGCGACGGTCAAGCGGTGTGTGGTCAACACCCACTGCAATCACCATATTTGGACGAACGCTCAAATCGGTGTAAGAGCCGTTCACATAGTCGTAGAGATAACCGTAGTCGTTAAGGAACGTGGGGGCGAAAGACTCGGCGTAAGCGTCGCTAATCTTCTGCCAGCGTTCCACACGGTTCTGCATCTGCTTGTCGTCGGCATACATCTGAAGCAAGAACATGAGCGCGTTATACCACAGCGCGTTAAATTCCACCAGATAGCCAGTGCGAGGAATGAGCGGAGTGCCATCGGGGCGCGCAGAATCCATCCACGACATAGGTTGGCGTGTGCCATCGGTGCGCACCAAGCCGTTGTCGTCGATTTGCAGATTCGGGTGCTTGCCGTCGATAATAAAGTCGATGAGCTGTGCCACCAGTTCGCCATAACGCTCGCGTGCTGTAGGCACATCGGTATCGTGTGAATAGCGCTGAATAGCCCAAGCAGCCCACAGAGGCACATCGGGAAGGTCGATGCCCTGCAAATGCTTGTCGGGCTCACCAGTTTCCATCCAGCGAGTGAAAGCCTCTTTGGCGGTGTCCATAATAGCCTCGAAGTCGGGGCGGTGGTGATTGGAGAGCGTGCAGCCTGGGAGAGCGATAAACTCATCGCGCGCACGCACCTTGAACCATGGATAGCCTGCAAGCATATAATGCCCGTCGGCGTTGGTCATATAAAATTGCTTCGCACTATTTTTAAGGCAATTGTAGAAACTGGTGCGAGGTGTGCGGGTTTTAATCTCATCTTCATACATCTTGGAGAGCATACGAGTGTTCACTTCGCTCACGCCAGCCGAGAAGATGATGGTGTCGCCCTTCTTCATGTCCACCTCAAAGTAGCCAGGCACATACAGGTCCTCGGTGTAAGGAATGCCTCGCTCCTGATCCTTGATATACTCGATGCCTTTATACCAGTGAGGGTCGAACACAAACTTAGGCTTGTGGTTCACCTGCATAAAGAGTTCAGGATAGCCCTCGTACATGCATGTGGAAATGCCGTTCGACACTTCCTTGTAATCGCGACTTGCCACTTGGTTTTCAACGCAAAGGTCGTTGGCATTGCGGAACGCTAAGAATGGACGGAACTGGAGCGTGGTCTTAGAGTGAGCATCTACCAGGGTGTAGCGGATAAGGATACGATTCTCGTTGGTGATAAAGATTTTCTCACGCTTCAGAATCACGCCACCTACACGAAACGTGTGAGTAGGCACACGTTCGCAATCGTACTCTCTAATGTACTTGTGACCATTAGGACTGTACACGCCACCGGAATACCTGTGCAAGCCAAGGTTGAAAGGCGCACCGTGCTGAATCACCGTTTCATCAAGCGACGACAAGAGCACATGGCTATTGTCGTCAATTTCAGGAACAGGAATCACAAGAAGTCCATGCTGCTTTCTTGTATTGGCTCCCACAATGGTAGTGCAGTGGTATGCACCAGATTGATTCGTGCGCAGCACCTCCAAGCGGAGCGACTGCTCAAGATTAATCAAAAGATTCTTATCAAATTTAAGATAACTCATGATAAGCGGTATTATGGGATATTTTTAGTTAATAATTTCCGTTGTTTGGTTTCGTTACGAATTTACATTTTTTTTGCAACTCTCGCAAATAAAATCGGCTCTAATTCCCCAAATCGGCAAATAATATGGTGAATTTTCGGAAAACGCATTTTCACAGCCGAAAACGCGTTGCACAGGTGGGCAACGGGCACAAAAAAAACGGCGTTCGGTGAACGACGTTTAATTTTGATGACAATGGGGCAAAAATGGCTTATTATTCTGGGGTGTTGTTTTCGCCCAAGCCAGGGCTGAACATCTTCAAGCCATTGCGGTGGCATTTTATCAACAGTTCCTTTGGCATTTCCACAGGGTCGCCATCAATGTGCATCGGCCCAGCATGTTTGCGAATGATTTTGATTTCGCTGGCACGGTAAATCGCCACATGGCGGTTTTTGTCGATATTCTTAAAGAAAAGACTCAAACCCACCACTGGTGCCGAATAGAACTTGAAAGGCGAAATCACCGTCATGTCGATCATGCCGTCTTGCATACTGGCATGAGGGGCGATGAAGGAGTTGTTGCCATATTGTGCGGCATTACACAGCGCAATCACAAACGCCTTTTCCTCCAATCGCTTGCCATTTATTTCTATAATGTAGTCCTCGCACTGGTAGTTGGCATACACCGAGAATGTCTTTTTAATATAGGTGGTAAAACCTCGTGTGCCGGCATTGGCAAAATCAAATGCCACTTGCGCATCAAATCCCATGCCGCAGGTGCACATGAATGGGCGGTCGTTGACCGTGCCATAATCGAAGTGCTCCACCCTATCATCGTTGATGAGCGAGAGTGCCTTTTTCACATTCATGGGAATATTGAGGTGGCGGCCCAGTCCGTTGCCAGAGCCACAAGGCACCACAGCCAGAGCCACATCGGTGTTGATTACCGCCGATGCTGCGCCATTCACGGTGCCGTCGCCTCCGATAGCCACAAGCCCGTAGTAGCCATTATCCACCGCCTCACGCCCAAAGCGATAGGCATCGCCCTCCGCCTGCACCACACGCACATCTACGGAAAAGCGAGATTTGTCGATTACAGAATCAAGCAAATCAGGAATTTGCTCCTGATTTCCTGTTCCCGACTTAGGGTTAACCACTGCTAAGAGTTTCTTCATCTATCAAAAAAATAAAATTCAAAACACAAAATTAAGCATTTTCTTGCGAATGAGCAAGATGCAAAAAAAAGGCTGCGACCACCAATGAGATGTCGCAGCCCATTTAAATCTTATTTAATGCAAAGGCATTATTTTTTCTTACGATTTCCGTAGCGGCTCATGAACTTATCAACACGACCAGCAGTATCGACGAGCTTTTGCTTGCCAGTGAAGAATGGGTGTGAAGAGCTGGTGATTTCAAGCTTAACCAATGGATAAGTTACACCATCAATTTCAATAGTCTCCTTAGAGTTTACAGTTGAGCGAGTGATGAATGTCTCTTCGTTTGACATATCCTTGAAAACCACTTCGCGGTAATTGTCTGGATGAATACCTTTTTTCATTTTTTTATATCTAACTTTTTAATTTTACATAATTGTCCGGCGGTGGTAAACGCCGTAAAATTGTAATGGCTTGCAAAAGTACTAATTATTTTGAAATTACGAAAACTTTTCAGCCAACAATTTCTCGTTTTCACGCAAAACCGTGCAAAACCGCGCATAAAAACCACACGCCACCCCAGCACCAACACGGCTCTTTCATTTAACTTTGGTATTGTTTAGCAACCGCTTGAATAAGTGGTATTTACCCAAGTCTAATCTGTAGAATATATAAAAACAGCTTTGTTGGGTGTTTTTGAGAGTTGCTTCTAACCGACTAATACTCATGGATATTGAAAATTCAAAGCATTTTTAAATGAAAGAGCCGTGCAGCACCAATGATTTTTTCGACCAATAATTTGCGAAATCATTTTTTATTACTAATTTTGCAACGTAAATCAAATACTGCTAATCTGATATTGGTGCTACTAAAATATCTAAATCACAAACACCGATTGACGTTCAAAATTAGTATTCCACATTTTTTATCATCATTTTCTGGTAATAAAACCATATCTTCTATGTGTTTTCAAAGCTGATGGCTAATCCCTTCGAATTTCGAGGCCCTCATTATGTATATACATACATGCACATAGAACCTAACATCAAAATATATGTATAATATCAACGAACTGGAAGCAATGCCTTTGGAAGAGGTTCAAGCCTACGCGAAAAGCCTTGGCATAAAAAAGGTAGATTCCGAAACACTTGTTTACGACATTCTTGACCAGCAGGCAACCATCGCGAGCGCCAACACCGGTGCCACCAAGGCATCGGAGCCGAAGAAGCGCAAAAGCGCCACTGCGGCCACTAAAAAAGCAGCTGCGGCAAAACCTAGGCAGGAAAAGAAGGAGGAAGAGCCTAAAGAGGCTTCAGAAAAAACAGAAGTGAAGAAGAAAGTCACCAAGAAAAAGGCAGAAGCTGAAAAAGGCACAAATAAAGCGGCTACTGAAGAAAAGGCCGTGAAAGAGAAAAAGTCTGCTACCGCCACCAAATCCAAGAGCAAAACCACAAAAAAGGCTGCCACTACTGAAGAGGAAGCGAAGCCTGCTGCTGAGGAAGTGGCTAAAGAAGCAGCTCCAGCCACCGACGGCGATGCTCAAGCAAAGCAAGAGAAAAAGCCACGCCGTCAGCGTATCGCAAAAGTGGCAGATAAAGCCGAGGCCACTCCTGCTGAAGAAACTATCGCTCCAACCGTGAACGACGAGCCACAGCGGCAAGAGGTGGAGCAAGCACCAGAGCCACAAGCCGTGCAACAGCCCGAAAACGAGATTCCATATCAGGAAGAATATATCGCCGACGACGAATTTGCACCACAAAACCAGCAAAGCGATTTCCAAGACCTATTCGGTGGCGGAAAGAATATGGGATTGGGCGCGTTCTTCAGTTCTTCGCAAACTTTCAAACCTCGCACCAAAGAGGAAAAGGAAGAAGACGCCCGCCGTGCAGAAGAAGCACGCCGCCGCGCCGCAGAAGAGGCAGCGAAAGCTCCTATCGTGATTCAAGAGCCTAAGGCTGAAAAGCTGCAGCCAGCCAACAACGCTAACGGCAACGGCAAGAAAAACAAAAAGAACAAGAAGCAACAACAGCCACAGGAAGTGGCGGAAAATCCATACACCGACAATCCATACAACTTCGAAGGTATTCTCGATGGCGAGGGCTTGCTCGAAATCATGCCCGACGGCTATGGCTTCCTCCGCTCATCTGACTACAACTATCTCACATCGCCCGACGACATCTATGTGTCGCAATCACAAATCCGCAACAACGGTTTGAAAAACGGTGATGTGGTGTTCGGCACCATTCGCCCACCAAAGGAAGGCGAAAAATATTTCCCACTGTGCGAAGTGAAGGCCATCAACGGCCGCACCCCCGACTTTGTGCGCGACCGTGTGCCATTTGAGCACCTTGTGCCACTGTTCCCAGAAGAGAAATTCAACTTGGTGAGCACCAAGCACCCTAATATCTCCACCCGAATTGTGGATATGTTTGCACCTATCGGCAAGGGACAGCGTGGCTTGATTGTGGCTCAGCCAAAAACTGGTAAAACCATCCTGCTGAAAGACATCGCCAACGCCATCGCGGAAAATCACCCCGAAACCTATATGATTATTCTGCTCATCGACGAGCGTCCGGAAGAAGTGACCGACATGGCTCGCAGCGTGAACGCAGAAGTGATTGCCTCAACATTCGACGAACCAGCCGACCGCCATGTGAAGATAGCAGAACTTGTGCTCGCTAAGGCTAAACGGCTGGTGGAATGTGGACACGATGTGGTGATTCTGCTCGACTCTATCACTCGCTTGGCTCGCGCCTACAACACTTGCGCACCAGCATCAGGCAAGATTCTTTCGGGTGGTGTGGATGCCAACGCACTCCAACGCCCAAAACGCTTCTTCGGTGCTGCGCGTAACATTGAGAATGGCGGTAGCCTCACCATCATCGCCACCGCACTTACCGAAACCGGCTCGAAGATGGACGAAGTGATCTTTGAGGAATTCAAGGGCACTGGCAACATGGAACTCCAGCTCGACCGCAAACTCAGCAACAAGCGCATCTTCCCTGCCGTGGACATTATGGCTTCAAGCACCCGACGCGACGACTTGCTTTTCAATCAAGACACAATCAACCGCATGTGGATTTTGCGCCGCTTCCTGAGCGACCGCACTTCTATCGAGGCAATGGAATTTATCAAAGACCGTATGCTTCGCACATCGAGCAACGAGGAATTGCTGCTCACAATGAACGACTAATCCTCATCAAAGCTGATAATGGGAAGAATTTTAGCAATCGACTACGGACGCAAACGCACAGGCGTGGCAGTGACCGACCCTTTGAAAATCATTGCCAACGCTTTGGGCACATATCCCACCCACACGCTGATGGACTTTTTGAAAGACTACACGCAACGTGAGGAAGTGGAAACCATCGTGATTGGGCTACCGAAGCAGCTCAATGGTGAGCCGTCGGAAAGTATGCGCTACATCACACCTTTTGTGAACCGCCTGAAAAAGGAGATGCCGCAAATGCCCGTCGTGATGTACGACGAGCGATTCACGTCGACCATCGCCCACAAGGCTATGATTGATGGCGGTATGAAGAAAAGCGACCGACGCGACAAGGCGAAAGTCGACGCCATTGCCGCCACCATAATTCTTACCGACTATTTACAAAGCAATTTAATATAACAAAAATATGATTCTACCAGTATATATCTACGGACAACCCGTGCTTCGCAACGAAGCCGAACTCGTGACCAAAGACTACGAAGGTCTGAACGAGCTTATCGAAAACATGAAAGAAACCATGTACGCAAGTAATGGTATAGGCATTGCCGCGCCTCAAGTAGGCATGGGACTGAAGCTCGTCTATATTGACGTAGATGTGTTGAAAGATGATTTCCCCGAATTGAAGGGTGTGCAGATGGTGCTCATCAACCCTGAAGTGACCGTGGATGAGTCAAGCCCCACCGTCACCAGAGAGGAAGGCTGCCTGAGCGTGCCTGGTGTAAACGAAAATGTGACCCGCCACAGCAAGATTCATTTGAAGTGGACCGATGAAAACTGGGTGGAGCACGAACAGGACATTGAAGGCTATCTGGCGCGCGTGGTGCAGCACGAATGCGACCACCTCGACGGACATTTGTTCATCGACTGGGTGTCACCAATCAGAAAGCAACTGATTCGCAATAAGTTATCAAATATGATTAAGGGAAAAATCCGTTGCAGTTACAAGGTAAAATTCTTCAATCCTAAGAAGAAATAAAAAAATTAGTGGAAGATGTCTCACGACAGCCTCCACACACTTTAAATCTAATACCATGAAAAACACACGCACAAATGTAACAATTAAATTTGTAATAACAATAGAAAAAACAAATTTTTTTCAAAAAAAACTATTTTGACGATGGAAAACAATATTAAAATCACTCCAGAAGATGTGAAATACATCAAAATGGCTTGCGAATTGGCAAGCGACAACATAGATAAGGGCGGCGGTCCGTTTGGTGCCGTGATTGTGAAAAACGGTGAAGTGCTGGCTACCGGCTGCAATAGTGTGACTATTGACAACGACCCTACCGCACACGCCGAAGTGAACGCAATTCGCAAGGCTTGCAAATTGGTGAACAATTTCAACCTTGAAGGCTGCGTGATTTACAGCAGTTGCGAGCCATGCCCCATGTGCTTGAGTTCGCTCTACTGGGCAGGTGTGAGCCGCATCTACTACGCCAACACTCAAAACGATGCCGATGGTATCGACTTTGGCGATCATTTCATCTATGAGGAAATCGCAAAACCTCACTTGAAACGCCTCATTCCATGCATCCACGTCGATGAGCCCACAGCCATTCTCCACTTCAAAAAGTGGGACGAGAAAAAGGATAAAATCAAGTACTAATATCGTTTGTCGGATATTGACAATAATGGTCGCCCCTACAAGAGCGACCATTATTTTTTTATCACCTCAAATCAAATAGTTTAGAACTCTATTCGCTCTGGTGCAATCCTGTCGGCTTCGGTGATTTCACGCAGCACTTTGCAAGGCACACCTGCGGCAATCACGCCCTTCGGTATGTCGGAAGTGACCACACTTCCCGCGCCTATCACACTACCCTCGCCTATCGTCACACCGCCACAAACTGTAGAGTTTGCGCCAATCCAAACACCATCTTCAATAGTGATTGGTTCCGACGTTTCGAGCGCGCTGGAGCAGCGTTGCTCTGGGTGAATGGGGTGGCCTGCGCAAGCGAGCACCACACCTGGTCCGATCAGCACACTTCTGCCAATGTGAATGGGCGACGTGTCGAGAAACACGCAATTATAATTCACCAGCGCAAAGCCCTTGAAATGAATGTTGAAACCGAAATCGCACCTGAAACTGGGCATCAGATACACCGACGAATAATAAGTGCCAAACAGGCGCATCAATATGTCGCGTTGAGCCTTAGGGTCGTCAGGGTCGGAATTATTGAATTTCCAACACAAGCGGCGCGCTTTGGCCTGAGCCTCACGGGGAATGTGCATCGCATTTCCCACAAATCCTTTATCTTCTTTTATTCGTGATAATATATCCATTATATCAAATTTTACGCAAAATTAGCGAAAACGTGATTACACAACACGATTTTGTGCTGAAAAAGTTTTGATTAACAGTTATTCTTTGTATATTTGCCCAAAGAAAACCAATGCGAACATACTTAATGTGCGCTCTCGCATTTTTTACAACCTCCTTCCTTTGAGCGCAAGAAGGAAACTAAAACCTCAAAACAACATGAAGAAATTCTTATTAACACTTGCCACTGTGTTTGTTCTCACCGCATGCGGTGGAGGCGCACCATCTCCAACCGGCGACGCTGAAAAAGACGCGAAAGCCATATTCGAATACATGACGTCTGAAGTAGAAAACTGCAAGACTCTTGAAGAATTTAATGATATCGAAAAGAAAATCGAACCAATTCAAAAAGAATTCGAGGACTACGAAAAAGACCACCCAGAATACAAGGAGCAATTCCAAAAGGCTTCTCAAAATGAAGCGCTTAAATTCATAGGTGCTGTAATGAAAAAAGAACAAGAACTGAAGAAAAAATAGGAAAACAATAATAATTAATCGTTTGTGTGAATCTTTTGATTTTTAAGCGGATACACAATATTCGCCTTATAGCCCACGCACAAATCACTTCTAAAAACAACTCCCCCTCTGAATATGGGCAATGCAGAGGGAAAAGAAACAAAAAACCTAACAACATGAAGAAAGTATTATTTATGTTTGTGGCTGTATTGGCCCTCGTAAGCTGCCAAAAGGGCGCTGAAAAATCAAGTGAAGCAACTGCAGATAGCACAAAGACTGAGGCTGTAGAAGAAAAGGCTGCTGATGCCACCGAACTCGTGGCACCTGAAAAGACTGGCGACATCGCTGAAGACTTAATCGCACAAGCTAAATTCGTTTTGGCGAAGATTAAAGCTTGCAAGACTGCGGAAGAATTTGGTGCTATTGAAGAAGATCAATGCATGAAGGATTTCGAAGCGCTGATGAGCAAAGCAGAACAAGAAGCCACTCCTGAACAAAAAGAAAAAATTGCTGAATTCTTCAAAGATCCAGCTAACAACTTCGAAGAAGCAATGTCTGCAAAACTTAAAGAAATTATGTAACCTCCAAATGCCACAACGGCATTGAATCAATACAAGGCTATGCTACAAATCGGCATAGCCTTTTTTCGCGCCCAAAATGAGTAAAAAACGGCTAAATGGAAATCACGGTTCAGTGGGAAATTTCTGGGGATAAATTATGCATTGTTGCCGAATCGTGAATGGAATCAAAAACAAAAACATAAAAAACAGCCTTGGGGCAAAGTGGAATGCTTCGCATTTGGCGGTGCGACTGTGCGTTTTGCGTCATTGGAAACGAGTTTCCATGCCGCCAACCACACAATCCCTCCGCCACCCTCTTACGAGGGCCTTCCACTTTGCCCCAAGGATAAAAACCGCTCGCCGTTTCACGGCGAAAAACCCCTG
>ENA-UOJH01000962-UOJH01000962.1-human-gut-metagenome-genome-assembly--contig:-C148-NODE-962-length-23679-cov-105.926177_pt1 | contig 23679 bp, 16 predicted proteins | sample MGYA00242345_ERZ723892 | MGnify/ENA metagenome assembly ERZ723892 | reverse complement strand
AGGACTTCGGGCAGGGTTTTTATTCTCTTTGGAGTTTTAGCGGACAGCAATAATAACACATAATGTTTGCGCAAATGTTTGCGCAAACATTTTTTTTGATTCGTAAATGCTACAGATTTTAACGTTTATTACACGTTCAAAATATCACTCAAACAGACATTTAGCTATATTTGCAAAATCTAAAGACGCTTATAATTTTTTTACAACTACTATAATAATTAACCTAACCCTTAAAGACTATGCAGAAAAGATCGTTTCTTACAGTCGTAATGTTCCTGATAGGAATGTTTATGACGGGGGCGTACGCACAAGTACACACAGTTTCTGGTCTGGTGAAAGACAAAGAAATGGGTGAACCCCTTGTTGGAGTAAGCGTGTCTGTAAAAGGCACGAAGAATGCAACCATGACTGACCTGAACGGCAACTACACCATTCAAACCAGCCCGAAAGACGTACTCGAATTCAAGTATGTCGGCATGAAAAATGCAGAGGAGACAGTAGGCAACCGCAAGGTTATCAACATCACTCTCGTAGCTAACGCAGAAAGCCTCGGCGAAGTCGTAGTGACAGCCATGGGTATCAAGCGTCAGTCGGAGACCCTTACCTACTCGGCTCAGACCGTAGGCGGAAAGGACGTCAACGACATCAAGTCAATCAACATGATCAACTCGCTGCAGGGCAAGAGCGCAGGTCTTCAGATTACGCCTAACTCTACCGGTGCGGGCGGTTCTTCAAAGATTCTGTTCCGCGGCAACAAGTCAATCTCTGGTAGCAACCAGCCGCTCATCGTCATCGACGGTGTGCCGACAATGACCAATACCGCAACCTCTCAGGTATCAAGCGACTACGGTGGCGAGCGCGACGCAGGTGACGTTATGTCTACCATCAACCCCGACGATATCGCTTCTATCACACTTCTGAAGGGCGCTGCCGCTTCAGCTCTCTACGGTGCGGTGGCTGCCAACGGCGCCATCATGATCACCACAAAGCAGGGCATGGCAGGCAAGGTGAACGTGAACGTATCGAGCAACACCACAATGGAGGTTCCGATGATTCTGCCTGAGTTCCAGAACACATACGGCGCAGGTGCTGACGGCACATTCTCTTGGGGCGACAAGCTCAGCAAGGCTTGCAAGAACTACGCAGAGTCGTTCTTCCGCACAGGCTTCACAACCAACAACACCGTATCGCTCTCGGGCGGTAGCGAGAACTTCAAGGGCTACTTCTCTTACGGCAACGTGTTCTCTCACGGCATGACTCCTGAGAACACATTCCGCAGCCACAACCTCAACACTAAGGTAGACTTCAAGGTGCTCAACAACGTATACGTCGACTTCTCGGCTAAGTACAGCAACCAGTACTCTAAGAACCAGGCTGCTGCCGGCTACCTCTGGAACCCGCTCACAGGCGTATACCTCGCTCCGCGCGGCATCGACTGGGACCACTACAAGGACAACTACGAGGTTTACGACCCCACACGCGGCTGCAACGTACAGAACTGGACCAACACCGAGCTGCAGCAGTTCGGCAACCCGTACTGGATGCTCAACCGTCAGACTCCTATCTCTAAGCGCAACCGCTATGAGTTCGGTGGCTCTATCAAGTGGGATATCACTCCCGACCTCAACATCCAGGGACGTATGCGCTACGAGCGCGGCGAAGAGCAGTTCATCCACAACGCATACGCTTCGTCTGTAGGCAACCTCTACAAGATGGGACGCATGAAGAACAACCGCTACTTCAGCGACCAGCTCTACGGCGACGTGCTCATCAACTACAACCACACTTGGAACGACTGGGGCCTCACAGCTACAGCAGGCTCAAGCTTCACCAAGACCAAGACCGCACACGTAGACCTCTGGGGCGAGGGCGAACAGTACAAGTCGCCGGGCGACGGCAACATCTACTATCCGAACATCTTCACTCCGAACAACTTCTATGGCAACTTGTCGAAGTATGGCAGCGGCGACGCTATGGAGACAGAAAAGCGCCTCAACGCCGTGTTCGCAACAGCTCAGGTAGCCTTCAAGGAGGCTGTGTTCCTCGACCTCTCTGCACGTAACGACTGGTCGTCAGCTCTCGCATTCACCGACGGCTGCTCGTTCTTCTACCCGTCAGTAGGCGCCAGCGTACTGCTCAACAAGCTCGTGCCTATGGGCGAGCAGGTTAACCTCTTCAAGTTCCGCGGCAGCTACTCTATCGTAGGTAACGACGTGCCTATCTACATGTCTAACCCACGCTACACTCTCGGCGAGTCTGGCTCTATCTCAGCTCCCGACAAGGCTGCGTTCCGCACATTGAAGCCAGAGAAGACCCACTCTATCGAGGTTGGTTTCGACGGTACATTCTTCAACAACCGTCTCGACTTCTCTCTTACATACTATAAGACAAACACCAAGAACCAGTTCTTCTCTGTTTCGGCTCCTTACGAGAGCGGTCTGCGCAACCGTTACGTCAACGCCGGCAACGTACAGAACCAGGGTATCGAGGCATCTATCGGCTGGCACCAGCAGTTCAACCCCGACTTCTCTTGGTCTACCAACTTCAACATCTCTTACAACGAGAACAAGATCAAGGAGCTCGTAGAGGGCTTGGAGAACGGTCTTACCATCGCTTCTTGGCAGGGCGCTAAGGTAGTGCTCAACGAGGGCGGCTCTTACGGCGACCTCTACGTACGCCAGATCAAGCGCGACGAGAAAGGCAAGCCTGTCAAGAACGACAAGGGCGAACCTATCCTCATGGGCGACAACGTTGACGAGATGAAATATGCAGGCAACATGAACGCAAAGGTGAACTTCGGTTGGACAAACACATTCCACTACAAGGACTTCACATTCTCATTCCTCATCGACGGTAAGTTCGGCGGCAGAGTGCTCTCTGCAACTGAGGCTACTCTCGACGGTTGGGGCGTTTCAAAGCGTTCTGGCATCGCACGCAACGCAGGTAAGGTTGTGGTTGACGGCGTAGAGTTCGACCCGCAGGCATGGTACACAACAACAGGCTCTTCTAACTTCAACAACTCTTACGCTACAGAGTTCTACGTATACAAGGGCACGAACGTACGTCTGCGCGAGATGAGCCTCGGCTACACCTTCCGCAACCTCTTCGGCAACGGCAAGAACCTCACTGCTGCGCTCATCGCACGCAACCTCTTCTTCTTCTACAAGGACGCTCCTTGCGACCCGGACGTATCAATGGGTACCGGCAACGGCGTGCAGGGTGTCGACATCTTCAACCTCCCGTCGGCAACAAGCTTGGGTCTGAACCTGAAGTTGAACTTCTAATTTTTGAGCGAGTAAAAACAAGTTTTACAACCGTTTAAAATCTAAGGAAATATGAAAAAGAGAAATATATTCGCGGTGTCATCAATGCTGGCACTGGCTGTGATGGGTAGCGGAATGCTTAGCTCATGCACAGACGACTTCGACGATCTGAATACAAACAAGACGCAGGTAGACCCGGGCGATCTGCCGTTCAAAGCACAGTGTGCCGAGGCAATGAACTATTGCTACCCGCCTCACCAGAACATGTTCCAGTTCTGGACAAACCTTACCATCGACCTCTACGGTGGCTACTTCCAGACACCTCACGGCAACTTCACCAACTGCGATATGGGTGAGAACCGCGGACACAGTGGCGGTATGTACGAGAACTACTATCTGCATATCTTCAACAACACACGCCGTAACATCGCCAACCTCGACAAGCAGGAGAATGCCGGACTGGCTGGCACTATGCGCATCGTGCAGGCTGTAGGTACAATGCAGGCTACAGACGCATACGGACCGCTCGCCTACTCGTCTATCATCAACGCCGAGAGCGAGTCTACCTACCGCTTCGACAGCCAGCAGAAGCTCTATGAGCAGATGCTCGACGACCTCGACAAGGCTATCGCCGGACTGCAGAAGATGGACGACACAGAGAAGGCTTCGCTCGCTACATACGACACATGGGGCGGTGGCGATCCGGCTATCTGGGTGCAGATTGCAAACACCATGAAGCTGCGCATCGCGCTGCGTCTCTCTAAGCGCGAGAGCGAGATGGCTGCCGACGGCTACGACCTCAAGGCTATCGCTACGGCTGCTGCTGCCAACACCCTCGCCGTTTCGGGCAAGGACATCGTCGTTAAGGACCAGAGCAACGAGCTGAAGCGTATGTTCGACTGGCAGGACTGCGGCATGAACGCTAACCTCGTAACGCTGATGGTGGGCATGAACGACCCGCGTCTGCCTCTCTACATGACAAAGAATGCTGACGACATCACCAACGAGAAGGGCGTCACCACTCCTAAGGGATCCGTTTACTGCGGCATCCGCTACGCAAGCGGCATGGCACAGAAGGGTTCTAACGGCTCGTACGGCTACAAGATGTCGCAGTGGGTTGGCGCTTACAACACTCCGCTGCCTATCTTCAAGGCTGCCGAGGCTTACTTCCTGCTTGCCGAGGCTAAGCTGCGCTGGAACATCGGCACTGAAAGCGTAAAGAGCCTCTACGAGAAGGGCATCCGTCTCTCTATCAAGAACGAGCTTGCTTATAAGGGATCGTTCGCAGGCATCGAGAACATCAGCGACGCCGACATCGACGCTTATATCAACGGCACAACCGGTCAGGCAGACTACGTTGATCCGGGCAACTCGACTAACAACTGCAAGGCTGTCAACACACTCGGCGTGAAGTGGGACGACGCTGCAAGCAAGGAAGACCAGCTCGCACGCATCCAGACTCAGAAGTACATCGCTCTCTTCCCGCTCTCTAACGAAGGTTGGGCTGAGCAGCGCCGCACCGGCTATCCGAAGTTCTTCGTAGCTTTGGTTAACAAGAGCGAAGGTGCTGTCGACACTCAGGAAGGCGTTCGCCGTGTTATCTATAGCAGCAATGCTTACGACACCAACGCTGAAGGCGTAAAGGGTGGCATCGAGCTTCTCGACAAGGAGAACACCAGCAAGAAGGGTATCTCTGGCGATAAGGGCGGCACACACCTCTGGTGGGACAACGCTAACAAGGGCAACTTCTAAGCGTCAGCTATAGAATAATTAAAAAACGGACTCTGCCAAACACTTTTGGCGGAGTCCGTTTTTTTTCATAGTAGCGGAGGTATCCTGCCTCCGCCACAGCGGGCTGGTTTCATTATTTTTTAGTATCTTTGCAGAAGATAAAAAGATAGTGCAGAACTATAAAAAGCAGCACATAACTATAAAACACAAGCAATATGAAGAAAATCGTGATTCTCGACTTCGACAGCACCATCGCCGACACGAAGCCCGTTATACTCAACACCTTCCACCGCACCTTCGACGCTATGCGCCTGCCGCAGCACAGCGACGAGGAGATAGCCGCAACGATAGGTCTGCCGCTCGTGGAGGCGTTCCCCGTGCTCGAGCCGATGGACAAGGAGAAAGCGGCGGAGTGTACAGCCAAGTACCGCGAGATATTCGAGGACGTGAACCGCGAGATTGGCGTGCCGATGTTTCCACACGTGGCTGACACGGTGCGCCAGCTGCACGCAAAGGGATGCATAGTGACCATCGCTACAAGCCGCGGATACAAGTCGGCTGTAGAATTTGTGCGCTCTTTCGGTCTCGACGACGTCATAACGCTCGTCGTGGCTGCCGAGGACGTGCGCCACGCAAAGCCCGACGCCGAGCCGGTGCTGAAGACGCTGAAGCACTACAATCTAAAGCCCGAGGACGCCGTCGTCGTAGGCGACACCCACTTCGACATCCTAATGGGTCGCAACGCCCACTGCATGACCGTCGGCGTTACGTACGGCAACGGTTCGCGAGAGAGTCTCGTAGAAGCCGGCGCCGACGCCATTGTCGACGATTTCGCGGAAATTGCAGAGATGGTGTGATGGGATGGTGGTGAGATGGTGATGTGGTGAGATTTGTTGCCAGCATTAACCAAGCTTTTACAACTTTTTTCCAGCATTTCAATCATGCTTTTGCAACTTTTTGCCGGCAAACATCCCATCTCTCTCAATTATATTTGCTAAATTTGCATATTAATAGGTGCATACCGCTTCTATACAACAACGAATAACAAAAAACAAAACCGAAAATATAATGGAACAAGCACTTTGGATTTACAATACGCTGTCGCGTCGCAAGGAAGTGTTCAAGCCACTGCACGCCCCTAACGTGGGCATGTACGTCTGCGGACCTACCGTCTATGGCGACCCACACCTGGGCCATGCGCGCCCGGCTATCACGTTCGACATTCTCTTCCGCTACCTCAAGCACCTCGGCTATAAGGTGCGCTACGTGCGCAACATCACCGACGTGGGTCACTTGGAGCACGATGCCGACGAAGGCGATGACAAGATAGAGAAGAAGGCTCGCCTGGAGCAGCTCGAACCGATGGAGATTGCGCAGTATTACACCAACCGCTACCACGCAGCTATGGAAGCGCTGAACGTGCTGCCGCCAAGCATTGAGCCGCACGCTACGGGTCACATCATCGAGCAGGAGCAGCTCGTGCAGCAGATTCTCGACAACGGATTCGCATACGAGAGCAACGGCTCTGTCTACTTCGACGTGAAGAAGTACAACGAGAAGCACCACTACGGCATTCTCTCTGGTCGCAACCTCGACGACGTGAAGGACGCTTCGCGCGCTCTTGACGGTGTTGGCGAGAAGCGCAACCAGGCAGACTTCGCACTCTGGAAGAAGGCGTCGCCTGAGCACATCATGCGCTGGCCGAGCCCCTGGAGCGACGGTTTCCCGGGATGGCACTGCGAGTGTACGGCGATGGGCCGCAAGTATCTCGGCGCTCACTTCGACATACACGGTGGCGGAATGGACCTCGTGTTCCCACACCACGAGTGCGAGATTGCGCAGGCTGTGGCTTCGCAGGGCGACCAGATGGTGCACTACTGGATGCACAACAACATGATCACAATCAACGGACAGAAGATGGGCAAGTCGCTCGGCAACTTCATCACACTCGAGGAGTTCTTCACGGGCAACAACAAGAATCTTGAGCAGCCCTACTCGCCGATGACCATACGCTTCTTTATCCTCTCGGCTCACTACCGCGGCACAGTCGACTTCTCTAACGAGGCGCTGCAGGCTTCGCAGAAGGGTCTTGAGAAGCTCATGAACGGCATCGCCGACCTCGACCGCATCGCTGCTTCGGCAGAGAGCGACGCCGAGACAAAGAAGGTTGTGAGCGAGCTGCGCCAGAAGTGCTACGACGCCATGAACGACGACTTCGCTACGCCGCTCGTCATAGCTCATCTCTTCGAGGCTTGCTCGGTTGTGAACAAGCTCGTAGACCACAAGGCTACCATCTCTGAGGCAGACCTTAAGGAACTGGCTGAGACAATGCGTCTCTTCGCGTTCGACCTGCTCGGTCTGCGCCCCGACAACGCCGGCTCTTCATCGCATCGCGAGGAGGCTTTCGGCAAGGTCGTAGACATGGTGCTCGACCTCCGCTCTAAGGCTAAGGCGTCCAAGGACTGGGCCACCAGCGACCGCATCCGCGACGAACTGGCTGAGCTTGGCTTCGAGGTGAAGGACACCAAGGACGGTGCTACCTGGAAGCTGAAGTAAGAATTTTGAATTTTGAATTAGCATTAGCAAAGGCTTAAGAAGGCCTAAGAAGGCTTAGAAAGGCTTAAACGCTCCTATAAATAATAAAAAGCAATGAAGAAAATATCTATAATCGCCGCAGCTATCGCTCTCTGCAGCTGCTCGGCAACAAAGACAACAGACGCAGCCGTTGACCTCAACGGCGAGTGGGACATCGTGAAAGTGGACGGCAACGCTGTAGACACCACAAAGACAGAGTTCCGCCCTACCCTCGGCTTCGAAACCGCAAAGGACAACGTGTTCGGATGCGCCGGATGCAACTCTATCAACGGCAAGGCAAAGGTGGATGCTACAAAGCAGACCATCAGCTTCTCGGAGATAGGCACCACACTGATGCTCTGCGCCAACATGGAGTATGAGCAGCAGATTCTGAAGGCTCTCGAAAGCGTGAAGGGATATAAGGCTGGCAAAGGCTGCGTTGAACTCACGAACGGCAGCGGAAAGGCTGTGCTGCAGCTGAAGAAGCAGTAAATAGACTCTCTCCGTAGCGGAGGTCTCTGGCCTCCGCAGCAAGCAAATATTACTATCCTACTTGGTGCTGCGGAGGCCAGAGACCTCCGCTACGGAATAACCCCTAAAACAGAAATCGTATGAAACACATAGTATTTCTTACTGGCGCCGGCATGTCCGTGGAGTCGGGTTTCAAGACGTTCCGCGGCAACGACGGCTTGTGGGAGAACTACCCCGTCGACCAGGTTGCGTCGCACGAGGGATGGCTTGCCGACCCCACACTCGTAACCAACTTCTACAACATGCTGCGCCGAAAGCTCTACGCAGCGCAGCCCAATGAGGGCCACCGCCTCATCCACGAGCTGGAGAAAGACTATAAGGTGACTGTCATCACGCAGAACGTGGACAACCTGCACGAGAAAGCAGGCTCCACCAGTGTGATTCACCTGCACGGCGAACTGACGAAGGTGTGCTCTTCGCGCGATGTCGACGACCCACGCTACCAGCGCACTCTGACCGAGGACAACTGCGAGGTGAAGCCCGGCACACTCGCCGGCGACGGATCGCTCGAACGCCCGTTCATAGTGTTCTTCGGCGAGTCGGTGCCTATGATAAGCGTTGCGGCGGAGGCTGCAGAGCAAGCCGACATCTTCGTCATTATAGGCACATCGCTCAACGTATACCCAGCTGCGGGCCTCATCCACTATGTGCGCCCCTCCGCACCCGTATACCTCATCGACCCCGAACCGTCGATGGGCGTAGGCAGACAGAACTTCAAGCACTTCCAGTGCGGAGCAAGCGAGGGAATGAAACGCCTGTGCGAAGAGCTCGGCGTAAAGTAATCTGACTTACAGGCAAGCGATAAAACCTGGCAGATAGGCTGGCAGATAACCCGATTTTCAGATTATCTGCCAGCCTTTATCATGCTTATAATCTGATGGTTAGGGCGAAACTGGAAGATATGTAGGATTTTTTCACGAACCGAACTATATTGGACATATATATCAGTGGTACAACAAACAATCTAAATAATTCCAGCAATTAGAAAAAAGTAAGAAAAAAACTTGTATTTATCATTTTTATTATCTACATTTGCAACTGACAAAACAACATGTTAGAATAATACACCTATAAACTTACACAAATACTTACACCTAAAGAATAAATAAGTTTCAAAATAAAAACAAGAAAACGAGAAGAAAAGATTCTTATCCTCGTACCAGAGAGTGAAAAGTTCTCGTATGGAACGATGTTTATATCTAAAAAATAGTTAGACATTGTATTTATGAAGTCCCTTGCAAGGAGTTTGTAAAAAACAAAAGAGAATAGAATTAATAACTAAAAAAACATTGCAATTTAAAGAATAAATGTTCAAGCTATTAACTTGGATTTGCAGATATCTGCAATACAGTAATTCCTACCGAACAAATCGAAAACGGTTAAAATATAGGACGCGGATTCGAAAAGCGATATGAGTAGAATAATATTATATAACGTAATTATGGATATGATAAAAAATAAACAAGTAACGTTAGATGCTAATCTGTTATTAGATGCAGAAATGCAAACAATCAATGGTGGTGCGACCACTGATAATTGTATAACAACTCATGAAGACCGGTCTACAATACAAGCCCCATGGGGTGGATGTAGCTCATGCAACAAAACTCAGAGTTGTCAAACACATACATAATTATAACATGTGTCACTGCATTAAATAATACATACGGTGTAGTGGCACTAAAACTATATAAATATGAAACTGATTTTGAATCCTGACTATATATTAAAACCAGAGAAAGGTAAAGCGCTACTTTTAACAGCAGATCCTTTTCGAGCAAAGAACAATGAAAAATTGGAATCGGTAATACATCCTATTCATGCAATGATATTGTCTTTTTTCGATGGAAAGGAAATAGAATTGTGCATAGAAGAAGCCTCTCAATATTTAAATGTTAATAAAGATAAGATTGTCAGTTTTGTATCAAAACTAATAAATAATGAGCAACCTACAATTGTTAAATTCGAAGGAAAATGTATATATTTTCCTCAAAATACTCTTGTAGAAATAAACAATAATATTTCAGAGAATATTAGATTGTACAATCCTGATGATTTCAAATATGATTACATAGATTTGAAAATGGGAAGGCATTCTATGATAACTGATGTTACACTTATGCTTACCACCCGTTGCAAAACAGATTGTATATATTGTTATGCAACAAAGCAACATTGTTCTAAAGAGCTGCCGCTTTCTAAAATAATGTCACTTATAGACGAGGCGTTTAAATTAAAAATGAGAGGATTTGATATTATTGGAGGAGATGTGTTCGCTCATCCACATTGGAAAGAAATTCTATCTAAACTTTATTCAAAAAAATTTAATCCTTTTGTATCAACAAAAGTACCTTTGAATGAAGAAGATGTTCGTTTCTTGGCTTCAATAGGGGTTAAAGATATACAAATATCTTTGGATACACTAATACCTGAGAATCTAAACAAAATAGTACATTCTAAGAGTACTTACTACCAAGATATAATAAAGACATTGAACCATTTAGACAAATATAATATTAAAACCGTAATACATACTATAATTTGCAAAGAAAACGACACCATAGATGATATTAAGAGCTTAGAAACAGAATTATTTAAGCATTCAAATATTTATTTATGGCGCATAGATCCTGCTACATATTCTATGCCCAAAGGAGTAACATCTTTTGAGAACTATAAGACTACCAAACAGAAATTAATAGAAATATATGATTATATAAAAACACAATCGTATCCTATAAGAGTTCTTGCGAACAGTTTATATAATAATGCAAATAAAATTCAAAAGAAAAATAATAATAATTTCATAGAAAACAGGGTTCTTTGTACTGCAAATTATTCTCACTTATTCATCTTGCCTGATGGAAAAGTTACCATATGTGAGCAACTGTATTGGAATCCAACTTTTATTGTTGGGGATGTATTAGAATCTTCCCTTGCTGATATATGGATTTCAGATAAAACTCGTTATTTATACAACTTACCTCAAGAAGATATAAGTGATGATAGTTCTTGTAAAACATGTAAAGACTACACTATATGTAGGCAACAATCAGGTGGTGTATGTTGGAAAGAAGTAATTGCTGCATATGGAACGGACAAATGGGATTATCCTGATCCTAGTTGTCCTCATGCCCCAAATGTCTACAATGATATTTATTTATAATAATTAAAAAACTTGTTCTGTCAAAGTAAAAAATTGCTCTTTGAATTAATTGACAAATAATTACATATTCTAAAATCTCATTGACTAACAAAAGATCAATTATTAAACTCGTCCTATTTTACGGGACACTAATGTTTTAAAATATGAGTTCCTGTTCTTTCAGAATCGCCTACTCTATATTAAATAGGAAGATGCTGCTTGTATACATTTCAGTCCTTGCCTTTTTGTACGTACAGAGTTCTTACGGACAGCAGGTTTATGGAGAAGTACAACATGACAATTGTCCGATTGAGAATTGTAATGTTGTGGTAAGAAACGTGGTGGATTCTGCTTTTGTTTCAGGAGCCACTACTGATAAATCGGGCTTCTTCGCGATAGACAAGATGGATTCAGGAAGTTACTTTCTGGAAGTTTCGTGCGTAGGATATGAAAGACAGAGAGTATCGTTTAATGTTTCTTCAGACCAACCTGTCAGTTTACAGATAGACCTTCCACTTAATGAGAAATTCTTGAACGAAGTAACAGTTACCGCTTCTCATAGAATATGGAAGAGAACAAACAATTCATTGGTAATGAAAGTTGAGGGCACTCCGCTTGCAGATATGGTTTCGGCTATCGACGTTTTAGCATACATACCAGGAATCGTGGTTGACAATTCTGGCATAAAACTTATTGGTAAAGACAATGTGCTCATTTTGATAGACAATCGTGCAGTGTCTTCATTTTCAGAAGTAGAAAACCTAAGTGTCAACTCGATTAAAACTGTTGCTATCGAGAAAAATGCCGGCGTGAGATATGACAGCAAATATAAATCGATCTTGCGAATTTCCACAAAGAAAAGAAACAGCAATGCAGTGGAAATAAGCCAAAGGACAAAAGTGGGTAGAAAGGTCTCAAATACAGAAAACGTAAACTTTTGTCTCGGTTCAAATAAAATAACGCTTGACGGTGGAGTCGCCATGAATTTTCGTAACGACTTGAATCATTATACTGCGGAGACACAGAATATAGCGAATAATGCACAGTACATTAGCCAGCAGTCGGTACGGAACAGACGAAAAGGCTTTGACGCTTCGCTTGGACTTAAATATGAGTTCAGCGACAACCACTACTTGCAGCTATTCGACAATTTCTATTATGCAGGCAATAAACCTACAAACAACAGTTGCACTGATTTGTATGAATCAGATTTGTATGAACAGGTGTTTACCGAAATAACCTCTAACTACAATGAAAGGAACAACCGATTGAACCTCTTCTACAACCTTCCGCTAGGGAAAGACAGTCGTTTAGAACTCAATCTTGACTACATACACAAATCTTCAGATGACAATCAAGCTGTCAAAGATACCGACAAGCAAAGAACCAATAAGTTCAACATAGAATACAACGGACGTTATAACGTTTATTTGGCGCAGCTGAACTATTCGGTTAAACTTGGATGCTCTTTAGATGGAAACTTGGGTCTTGACTATTTGAATCTGAAGAATAACACATCTTCCCATGGTTCGGAACCAATGAACATGACAGACAATGAGGGAGAGCATAAAGAACAACAGATTGCATACTACGCCAACTTGAAAAAACAACTGAATAGATTTGGTTTTCAAGCAGGTGTCAGATACGAATCGGTTTGGCTGAAGTACATGGATACAAAAGAGAATGCTGAACAAACAAAACGAATAAACAGCTTTTTCCCTTTTGTATCTTTGGATGTAAAGCTGTGTCAAAAATGGAATCTCTCATTAGCATACGACAAGAAGATGAACCTTCCTTCATATCAACAACTAAACCCTATCACTACATATTACGACAAGTATAGCTACAGAATCGGCAACCCGAAACTGAAACCAGTTTATTTTAACAACATCTCATTAAGCGCATTATACGATAATGCTCTGAACATTTATGCAGAATACTCGCTTATACGAAACGAAATACAGGAAGTGTCGATGGCTGATGCCACCAATCAGAAAGTCATAAAGATAATTCCGATCAACATAGCGAAGAAACACCAAATAAACATCGGAGCGAACCTTACGAAACGGTTTGGTAGGCATCAGATAGGGCTTCACAGCGCATTCTTAGCACAAAAGAACCTATCGGATAATTTAGCGGTTGACCGAAATCGCTTTTATACCTCTATTTATGCTTCCGCTAATTACAACTATCGCATACGAGAGAATATAAACTGTTACGTTAGGATGAATTATACCAGCAAAACAGAAGATGCGGTTTTCAAGCAAGACCCTTCGTTTTGCACCAACACTGGCGTTATTTTCAGCTTCTTCGACAAGAAGATGCAACTGAATATTGCTTGCAACGACATATTCCGTACAGAGAACACTGATTGGAAAGTGAGATATTTAAATATCAACAATTTACAGAGGAACAATATCGACTCGCGATACTTTTCTGTTTACCTCAAATACAATATCAACAAAACTTCGCGCAAGAATAAAGTAAAGAGTGTGGATAATGTGCTGAATAGATTGTGATAAACTTAAGTTAAACATTAACTTATAATAAAGAATATTTATAAATGATTATACTATGAATTAGAATTATCAACAAGATTCCATGGATTGTGGTCCCTCATGTTTGGTTATGATAGCCAGACACTATGGGCAGCAAATAGACATAGATCGATTAAGGGAAATATGTTCCTTGGGCAAGAATGGAGTGTCTCTTCTTGGTATCAGTAAGGCTGCTGAAAGCATCGGTTTCAAGACACTTGGAGGTAGGTTGAGTTTCTATACCATTGCTCATGAAGTACCTTTACCTTGCATTGTCCATTGGAATCAGAACCATTTTGTAGTCGTCTATAAAATAAGGAAGCACAAAAAGGGGATGTATACCATCTATGTTGCAGACCCAGGCAAAGGTCTTATCACCTATACTAAAGAAGAGTTTTGCCAGCATTGGATAAGCACCAAGACCGACAGCGAGGAAAAAGGTGTAGCCCTTCTTCTTGAGCCGACAGAACAATTTTATACTCTGAACGAAACAGAAACGACACCAACTCAAAGCCGAGTGAAGTTCCTTTGGAAATACCTCAAGAAATACAGACGTTTTTTCACGCAGCTCATTCTCGGCCTGTTGCTCGGCTCTGTACTTCAACTTATATTTCCTTTCCTCACACAAGCTATTGTTGATACTGGCATCGGAGGAAAGGATATAGGTTTTGTGTGGTTAGTGTTGCTGGCAGAAATGATGCTCTTATTCAGCCGTACTGCCATCGATTTTATCCGCTCCAAGATACTCCTGCACATCTCTACACGTATAAATATTTCGCTCATATCTGATTTCTTCATCAAACTGATGAAACTGCCAATGAAATTCTTTGACACCAAACTGATGGGCGACCTCATGCAACGTATCGAAGATCACAGACGGGTGGAACAGTTCCTCACATCAAGCAGCTTGAGCCTACTCTTCTCATTCTTCACTTTTCTTGTCTTCGGTTTCGTACTTGCTGTATATAATATAGGCATATTCCTTGTCTTCCTTTTTGGCACATCATTGTATGCCGGCTGGATTATCCTTTTTCTCAAAAAACGCAGACAGTTGGACTATAGATATTTTGAGCAGGCAGGGCGAAACCGCAACGTTACATACCAACTAATAGACGGTATGCAGGAAATAAAGTTGCAGGGTTGTGAACAGCGCAAGCGTTGGGAATGGGAAGACGTGCAAGCCGACCTTTTCAAAGTGAACCTGCAATCATTGGACTTGCAACAAATACAGCAGGCAGGGAGCATAACCATCAACGAAGTTAAGAATATTCTGATTACAGTTCTTGCTGCGACAGCAGTTATACACGGCAGCATGACTCTCGGTATGATGCTGGCAGTACAGTATATCATCGGACAACTAAACAGCCCTGTGGAGCAACTCATACAGTTCATCTACTCGTGGCAGGACGTGAGCATAAGCCTTGACCGCATGAACGAGATACATACAGAAACCAATGAGGAAAATACCGAACGAACAAGGAATGCCTACACACACGAAACCATAGACGGACACTCAATACGCATCAGTAATCTTTCTTTCAAATATGACATATACTGTCATCAAGATATTCTCTCCAATATTAACCTCGTCATTCCGAACGGAAAAATAACGGCTATCGTCGGGGCAAGCGGAAGCGGAAAAACCACACTCATCAAACTCCTGTTAGGCTTCTATGAACCTACGAGTGGAAACATTAAAATTGGCAACGCCAACTTAAATGAATATAATCTCGGATGGTGGCGCAGGCAATGCGGAGCCGTGATGCAAGAGGGATATCTCTTTTCTGATACAATTGCGAGAAACATCGCCATATCTGACGATGAGCCAGATATAGAGCGTATACGCCATGCTGCACGTGTAGCAAACATAGCAGACTACATAGAAGCCTTGCCTTTGGCTTACAACACTATGATAGGACAGGACGGACAGGGCATCAGTCAGGGGCAACAACAACGCATTTTGATTGCAAGGGTCGTTTACAAGAATCCAATGTTCGTATTCTTAGACGAAGCTACCAACGCCCTTGATGCGAACAACGAACGAGACATCACAGAAAACCTATCTGACTTCTACAAAGGGAAAACGGTGGTCGTAGTGGCACACCGCCTTTCCACTGTCAGCAATGCCGACCAGATTGTGGTTCTAGATGATGGGAAGATCGCAGAAGTGGGTACCCACGAGCAACTGACTACCAAACGTGGCAAATACTTTGCCTTAGTAAAAAATCAATTAGAACTTGGAAACTAATATGAAAGAAGCGAAAAAACATGAGCAGGAATTTGAACTACGTAGCGAAAAAGTTCGTAGTATAGTAGGACAGATACCATCATCACTTGTACGTTATGGCATTACTATAATAGGCATAATATTGATATGTCTTTTTGTAGTTGTATACTTCCTGCCGTATAAACACATTTACTCTGGCATGGCTACAGTGTACGAAACAAGTAACACACAAACAGACAGCATAGATACTATCATTCTGCTTCGATTCGAGAACAAACGCCCCAAAAATATAAACGAACAGAAGATATACATACAATCTACAAATAGAAAATTCATAGGACGAATTATAACCCTTTCTGCCATCAGAGACACTTTGGATCGTCAGAAAGCCATATGCCGTTTTAAGTCAAACGACATAAAATCAGTAGAAAACCAAACGGTAGATTTCAATATTGTAGATTCATCGAGCAATATACTACAAAAAATGCTTGGTGGGTCATAAAAAAAGAGGTGCCGCAGCACCTCTTTTTTTATATCTAATATTTTCGAATCCTTAGAACTTGTAGTTGATTCCGAACAAAACGTTTCTGCCGTCTACGTCGAAGCCCCATGTGTTAGCCTCGTCAACACGCTGATAGCCGAGGAAACCGATCTTTGTGACGAAAGCTACGTGTTTTGAAAGGTTCACCTTAAGACCCGGCTTCAGACCGATCTCGAAAGCGTCGTAGTCATCCAACGGCTTCTTGTTGTCGTAGTGAGCATAGCCTACTGTGCCCTCGATGAAGAAGTCAACAACCTTAGAGCCACAAACGGTATAGCGTACGTACGGAGCAAGCTCGAAAACCTTCTGACCGTTCTCAACGCCTGTATAGCCTAAAGAAACACCTGCATCCCACTTCTTGTCGAACTGGAAGCCAATCTCCGGAGCTATCTTCCAGCTGAAGTACGAATCGTCGTCAACACTGGTGTTAGCAAGGCTGAAACCGCCGCCGATATACACCTGAGCGCTCGCACATACGGCTACAAAGAGAGTAGCCAAAGTCATCATAATCTTTTTCATAATTGTTTGATTTTTTAGTGATTACTACACGAAACATTACGTCGCGTGCTGATACTATTAAATATTTAAGCGCCACAAATGTACGCTTTTTAATAATATGAAACAATAAAAAGCGAGAAAAATAACACTACTACCCTATAAATTCGTGCATTTTTGGTGTATAACGAGCAGTTTGCACCGCTGTTTTCCGCCGTTTGCCTAATTATTCGTACCTTTGTAGCTATATCTGATATTAGCGGAGGTCTCCGGCCTCCGCAGTAAGCTACAATGCCGTAGGAGTCTACGGTTGCTACCCTACTTGGTGCTGCGGAGGCCGGAGACCTCCGCTACTAAAAAAACAAAAAACTCAAAGAATAATGCACAAACTCAGAACAATAGAAATGCAGCGTCTGTCGGTAGACGAGTTTCACGAGGCGAACAAGCTGCCGCTCATCGTGGTGCTCGACGACGTGCGCTCGCTCCACAACGTAGGTTCGGTGTTCCGTTCCTCCGACGCTTTCCGCGTTGAGGCGGTCTATCTCTGCGGCATCACCGCTACCCCGCCCCACCCCGAGATACACAAGACGGCGCTCGGCGGCGAGGACTCCGTGACTTGGCGCTACTTCGAGACGGCTACCGAGGCGGTGGCAGAACTGCAGAAAGAGGGCGTTTTCGTCTATTCAATAGAGCAGGTGGAAGGCTCTACGAAGCTGCAGAACCTGCAACTGGACACCGACCGCCGCTACGCCGTGGTGTTCGGCAACGAGGTGAAAGGCGTGCACCAGGAAGTAGTAGACCTTGCCGACGGATGTCTTGAGATACCGCAGTTCGGCACAAAGCACTCGCTGAACGTCAGCGTGACGGCAGGCATCGTGATCTGGGAGGTTGCAAAGCAGTTCTTGGAAAGGCTTAAACTTTAAGTCTGTCTTTTTAAAAATATTCTTTGCTAACAACAATAAAAACAATGCAAATTGTAGAAATACTAATTATTCTTACAATTTGCATTGTTTTTTATTGTATATACGCAACTATATACCATCGAGTTCTACTAAATCAATTTATTATGGCATCAATAATTGTAACTATTATCCAAAGTATAAATGGAGTCAATATTACAAATAAGTCACCTGAATATTTTTTAAAAGCTTTTTTATAACTTCCTGTCTCTTGCTTATGAGAATATATTAAAAAAAAAGTACTGAAAGCAAATAGGAAAAAAAATATCTCAGTTATATAACCGATCCAATTAACTCTGCAGGCACGATTTATAAGTGCACTTATAAAACAAGAGTAAAAAAATAATTCATGTAGCCTTTTCATTTATAATTACTTTTTATTCATACAGTCACTAAAATCATATTTCTTCCAAAAGTACAAATTAAAAACAAATACCACAAACAGTATTTTTATTTTTTATAATTTCATAAGAAAACACAACAGATTATTTATAAGCATCTCACTATCTAATAATTATAACTCTATTTATTATTTTTTTCGTAACTTTGCAGCGTTATATCCACTTGAAACATACATAATTATATAAATGAAGAAACTTTTTATCGAGACATACGGCTGCCAGATGAACGTGGCAGACTCTGAAGTAGTGGCTTCCATTATGCAGATGGCAGGCTACGAACTGTGCGAGAACGAGGCAGAGGCTGACGCCATCTTCCTCAACACCTGTTCTATCCGCGAGAACGCAGAGAACAAGATATACGGACGACTTGAGACTCTGCACGCAGAGCAGAAGAAGGGACGCCAGCTCATACTCGGCGTGCTCGGCTGCATGGCTGAGCGTGTGCGCGAAGACCTCATACAGAACCACTTCGCCAACCTCGTTTGCGGCCCCGACTCCTACCTCAATCTGCCGGACATGATTGCGCAGTGCGAGAACGGACAGAACGCCATGAACATCGAGCTGAGCACCACCGAGACCTACCGCGACGTTGTGCCGCAGCGCATCGGCGGCAACCGCGTGAGCGGCTTCGTGAGCATCATGCGCGGCTGCAACAACTTCTGCCACTACTGCATCGTGCCTTATACTCGCGGACGCGAACGCTCACGCGACGTGGAGAGCATCCTGCGCGAGGTGCGCGACCTGCACGACCGCGGCTTCAAGGAGGTGACGCTGCTCGGACAGAACGTGAACAGCTACGGTCTGACGCCTGCCGGAAAGCGCATCGAAGGCGGATGCTCGTTCGCCGAACTGCTGCACAAGGTGGCGCAGAGTGTGCCCGATATGCGCGTGCGCTTCACCACATCCAACCCCGAGGATATGACCGACGACATACTGTACGCCGTAGCCGAAGAGCCTAACCTCTGCAAGCACATCCACTTCCCGGCACAGAGCGGTTCGACAAAGATACTGAAGCTGATGAACCGCAAGTACACACGCGAGCAGTACTTGGAGCGCGTGGAGGCAATACGCCGCATCATACCCGGCTGCGGACTCTCTACCGACCTCTTCGTGGGCTATCACGACGAGACGCCGGAGGATCACGCCGAGACACTCTCGCTGGTGCGCGAGTGCCAGTTCGACTCGGCTTTCATGTTCAAATACTCGGAGCGCCCTGGCACATACGCCGCAAAGCACTTGCCCGACAACGTGCCGGAGGAGGTGAAGATAGAGCGCCTCAACGAGCTTATAAGCCTTCAGACGGAGGTGAGCGCAGAGCAGAACCGCAAAGACATCGGCAAGACATTCGAGGTGCTCGTAGAGGGCTACTCGAAGCGTTCGCGCGAGCAGCTCATGGGACGCACCGAGCAGAACAAGGCTGTGGTGTTCGACAAGGGCACGTACCACATCGGCGACCGCGTGATGGTGAAGATTACGGACGCTACATCGGCTACACTGTTAGGCACTATAGCCGAATAAACGTAGCATGCAGAGAACAACGCATCATATACAGCAGACAACTAATATATCGCAAAACAACGCATAACCGCATAACGATATGAAAGAATTCCTACAGGTACTGAGGCGCTTCGTGCCGCCCTACAAGAAGTATATAGCGCTGACAGCCACGTTCAACATCCTGTCGGCTGTGCTCAACATCTTCTCCTTCGCAGCACTCATACCTATACTTCAGATTCTCTTCCGCACAGAAGGCGCGGGCAGCGCCACGCATCTCATGCCGTGGAGCTTCGACAACATAAAGGAGGTGCTGTCGAACAACGCCGACTACTACGTGACGCAGCTCATAGCCAACGTCGGACCGACCACTACCCTACTCGTCATCGGTCTGTTCCTCGCCTTCACCACGTTCCTCAAGACGGGTGCCTACTTCCTCTCGTCTGCCACCATCATTCCGGTAAGAACGGGCGTGGTGCGCGACATACGCAACCAGCTCTACCGCAAGATAACATCGCTGCCGCTGAGCTTCTTCTCAGACGAACGCAAGGGCGACATCATAGCGCGTATGACGGGCGACGTGCAGGAGATAGAGAGCTCGATAATGTCGTCGCTCGACATGCTCTTCAAGAACCCTATTCTCATCACGTTCTACTTCGGAGCGCTTATCTTCATCTCGTGGCAGCTTACGCTCTTCACCATCGTCTTCGTGCCTATCTTCGGATGGTTCATGGGCTTCGTGGGCAGAAAGCTCAAGAAGAAGTCGATAAAGGCGCAGTCGCTCTGGAGCGACACAATGTCGCAGGTGGAGGAAACGCTCGGCGGACTGCGCATCGTGAAGGCATTCTGCGCTGAGGAGAAGATGAACACACGCTTCTCTAACATCAACAACGAATACCGCGACGCCGTGCAGCGCGTGAACATTCGCCAGCAGATGGCGCACCCTATGAGCGAGTTTCTCGGCACGGTGCTCATCATCATCGTGCTCTGGGTGGGCGGCATACTGGTGCTCGACAACAAGATACTCTCCGGTCCGTCGTTCATCTACTATCTCGTGATGCTCTACTCTATCATCAATCCTCTGAAGGAGTTCTCAAAGGCGAGCTACAACATACCGAAGGGTCTCGCCTCAATGGAGCGCGTAGACAAGATTCTGAAGGCTGAGAACACCATTAAGGAGCCTCTGCAGCCGAAGCACATAGCTTCGTTCGAGCATCAGATAGAGTTCCGCCACGTGTCGTTCCGCTACGGCGAGCAGTGGGTGCTGCGCGACATCAATCTCACTATAGAGAAGGGCAAGACCGTGGCTCTCGTCGGACAGAGCGGATCGGGCAAGTCGACACTCGTCGACCTCATCCCGCGCTACTACGACGTGCAGGAGGGCGAGGTGCTCATCGACGGCATCAACGTGAAGGACCTCGGCGTACACGACCTGCGTCAGCTCATCGGCAACGTCAACCAGGAGGCGATTCTCTTCAACGACTCGTTCCGCGGCAACATTACGTTCGGCGTGGAGAGCGCCACGCAGGAGCAGATTGAGCAGGCGGCGCGCATAGCCAACGCTCACGAGTTCATCATGCAGACCGAGCACGGCTACGACACCAACATCGGCGACCGCGGCGGACGTCTCTCAGGCGGACAGCGACAGCGCGTGAGCATAGCGCGCGCCATACTGAAGAACCCGCCCATTCTTATCCTCGACGAGGCTACATCGGCGCTCGACACCGAGAGCGAACGACTCGTGCAGGACGCGCTGGAGCGCCTTATGAAGTCGCGCACAACGGTGGCTATCGCCCACCGCCTGTCTACCATCAAGAACGCCGACGAGATATGCGTAATGCACGAGGGCGAGATCGTAGAGCGTGGCACGCACGAAGAGCTTATAGCGCTCGGCGGCTACTACAAGAAGCTGCACGAGATGCAGAAATAACTATTTTTCAAAATATCAACTATCAACAAAGCAGAGGTCACATCACTGTGGCCTCTGCTTTGTTTTACCCTAACAGTAGCGGAGGTGAAAGCCTCCGCAGCACCAAGCCAAATAGTTTCTACTAATAGCATTGCAGCTTGCTGCGGCGGCCAGAGACCGCCGCTACTATTCAGTTTCAAATAATACAGGTTATCCACAATTTACAGAAAACTGTTGATAACTCTGTAATAAACTGACTTACAATATATAATTATCAACAAACCTGTGTATAACTACGTTAGTTTGCTGCATACATGCAGGCTTCTAACAGAGTTATCCACAGGGTTTATCCACAGGTTATACTAAACAGGCAGCCTGTAGCAAAACCCAGAATCACGATGCCGTAGTCTCCTATTGTTAGGTTTATGGGCAATTTCATAGTTTAGACACACACTCTACGGAGAAGCAACAGGCATAAACCTGTCCAAACTGGCAATATATACAGACAACACCCTCCTACCAAACAACCGAGTTATCCACAATTTTCAACAACCTGTTGATAACTCCGTAACACACTAACTCTTAGCATATTAGTATTAACAAACATGTTGATAAACCTGTTGGTTTGAGTCTCTACAAGCCTACTACATGGCGAATGGAGATGTGGGGTATAATGTTTACCCAGGGCGCTGCCCTGGGCTATGTGATTGTTGGGCTTTCAGCCCGTCTTTGACAACATAATTAGTTTTACCGGACAGCAATAATAATCTTACTAACAACAGCTGACATAGCACTAACAACCGCTGCACATGTTATCAACAACTCCAAAGACAGGGCAATATTGAAAAACGCCTGTATTATTGTTGATAATGTTGATAACACAGGTAAAAGACTGATTTACAACAAGAAGTTATCAACATATCCTGTTGGTTATGCTGTTAGTATTCAGACAAAACGAGGTTAAAATCAACATAAAACAAGACTGATATCAACATTGAACGAGCTTGATATCACATAGAACGAGGTTGATATCATATAAAAACCAGGTTTAGGCAGCATTAAACAAGACTGCAATCCACAAACCATCTTATTACCGTGAACTGGTAACGCTGTTACCGTTGCGCGGTAATAAAGTTACCGAACTGCGGTAATGATGTTCTTGCTACGTGGTAATTCAATAGCACGACAAGGACTATAGCGAAGAAACACACAAAACCTGTTGATATTGTTGATAACTGCTGTAAAACACTGATAAACAATAGAAAGTTATCAACACACCTGTGGATAACTATGTTAGGATAATGGATTGAATAGCAAAACAATCTGTTTGCAATGGGGGGCAAAACTCGCAAACAGTACGCCCCTCCTACGATTAGTATTTCATCACTATTTATAACCTGGTTGCTAATATCCTACAACCGCCAGTAGTTATTCACGAACCTGTTGATAACCTGTGAATAACCTACTAACAACTATGTTAACAACTCGGAGATTATCAACAGGTGAACAGGCGGAGTGGGGCAGATGTGGATAACTGTGTGCGTTATCAAATTAATATTCTAAAGTTTTCCACAGGTTTTTTAAAGAAAAAGATATAAACTTATTAACTTTGCAGGTGTAACGGCACTTTTGTGAATAACTCATGTATATCGTTCATTTTCAAAGAGAAGATATCAACACGACCTGTTGAGAGGTCTGTACCACAGGTTAATAACGAAATAACCAAAGAAACAGGCGGAAAGTTTTCAACGTACTAACAGTATATCATACTCATATTCTTTTTCTTTTCTTTAAAAATAAAAAGAAATAAATATATAGATACCTGTTGGCGGAATTAATTTAGTGCATACTTAATTCTGCCAATGGGCTTGT